>OIXV01001620.1_pt1 | contig 19593 bp, 20 predicted proteins | sample 1587771 | NCBI WGS metagenome assembly OIXV01 (sample SAMEA3888893, study PRJEB22519) | human gut metagenome | biome: human gut; feature: human-associated habitat; material: faeces | place: Denmark | collected 2010
AAAGAGCAGTCGTGCTGACGGCTAGCTAAAAGTGCGCAAAACTATTGACGGTACCGAAGACCTCGGGCGGCAGCAGGCGGCGCAAGAACAGCCACAGGTGAGCGGCACCGACTGGGAGAAGGCTGTCGCCGAGCGCGACGAGAAGGTCGCGACGCTCGAGGCCCAGGTTGCCGAGGCGGCCAAGAACGCCGAGACGGCCGAGCGGCTTCGCGGTGAGATCGCCGAGCTCAAGGCCCAGGGCGAGTCCGACCGCATCGACTTCAAGCTTCAGCTCGCGGGCGTGCGCAACGTGAAGGCGGCACGCGCCATTCTTGCCGACCACGGCGGCGACGTCGACGCGCTCAAGGAGGCCGAGCCGTGGCTGTTTGCTGACACTACCGCCAAGCAGCAGGGCGGCAGGACCGGGCTCCCCAACGCCGGCGCGAGCGCGGACGCCGACAAGGCCATGAGGCGCTGGCGCAGGCTCGCCGGCCTTGGCGATTCCAACGACAACGCATAGGACGGCTGAGACATGGCCAACAGCATCGAGTTCGTGAAGGACTACACCGGTATCCTGGACGAGGTCTACCAGAGGGCGGCGGTGTTTCGCTGCCTGAACAGCGGCGGGCGCATGGTACGAGCCGGTCGCAACGCCAAGGAGATCCTCATCCCGAAGATCTCCGTGACGGCGTTCGGGGACTACACCCGCAACGTGGGCTACAAGACGGGCTCCATCACCTACGAGTACGAGACGCACAGCTTCGGCTACGACTGGGCCATACGGCTCTTCGCCGACGTGATGGACGTGGAGGGGGCGTGCTCGGCTGCTTCGTCGAGGCTGGCGCGGAGCTAAAGAGCACCGCGCTCCTCCTCCACGAGTTCGCGCATGCGGGCGTAGGCGTCTGCCCGCACGTCTGCCGGCAGCGTCGGGAATTAGCGCCGGTAGCGGCTCTGTGCCGCCATCTTCTCTGGGGCGTATTGCTTCATTGGCGTGTGCCCCTGGCTAGAGCTTCACGTGCAGGATGAACTCGCGGCCTGTGCGGTCGGTGACCGCTATGGCGATTCTGGTGTACAGGCCCGCCTTGCCCTTGAGGATGCGGCGCGCGGCCGTGTAGAACGGGCGCACCTCGACGAGCTCGCAGCCCGCCTCGCGCGCAAAGGCAGCCGGGTCGTCGATGACGCAGAGCATGAGCGCGGAGGCGTCGCCCGCCTTCCTCACGCACTTGTTGGCGAACTCGAGCCCCTTGGTGTTGATCGCGTCAAAGACGAGCTCCGCATCGGCGAACGCCTTCTTCGCGTCCGCTATTTGCGTGGGGAGGACGACTGCGTCCTCGTGCTCGAGATAAGCCCCTCGTCGGGCCACGTCATATCCAGGCGAAGCGACAAGGCGGTCTTCCTGCGCCAGAAGGACAGCAGCGTCGAGCTCGACCGCGACCAGGTCCTCGCGCTCGAGTACGACAAGAACCAGCGCCGCTACGAGGACGAGGTGCAGGAGCGCTCGTCCATCGAGGACGTGGACGCCGAGGTAATGGCGCGCTACAAGTCAGAGCTTGGCACGGATGCCAGCGGCGAGCAGGTCCTCAGGAGCCGCGGGTTCCTCCAGCGCGGCCATCTCACCAATGCGGGAGTGCTGCTCTTCTTCGAGAGCCCTTCGAGGTTCATGCCGTGGGCGCGAGTGCGCGTACTGCGCTTCGACGGGAACAAGATGGAAACGGGCGGGCGGCTTAATATCGTGAAGGACAGGACCCTTGACGGTCCCCTGCCCAAGCAGATCGAGGGCGCCAAGGAGTTCATGTCGAGCCAGCTGAGGGAATTCCAGTATCTGGGCGACGACGGCCGGTTCAAGGTCATACCCGAGTACCCCGAGTTCGCCTGGTTCGAGGGGCTGGTAAACGCGGCCACGCACCGCGACTACGCGATGAGCGGGGACCATATCCGTGTGATGATGTACGACGACAGGCTAGAGATTACAAGCCCGGGAAAGCTTCCCAACATCGTGACGCTCGAGAACATGCGGCGTACCCGATGGTCGCGCAACCCGACCATCGCGCGCACGCTCGTCGAGTTTGGCTGGGTGCGCGAGCTCAACGAGGGAGTGCAGCGCATCTACGACGAGATGGCGAGCTTCTTCCTTAACGAGCCCACGTACACGGAGCCCAACGGCATGTCGGTGCGGCTGGTGCTCGAGAACAGCATCACGTCGCGCGTGCTGAGGCAGGCCGATTCCGTGGTCGGCAGCCTGGGTGAGGGGACATACCAGTCTCTCAACGAGTACGAGCTCGCCGCCGTGCAGTACGCGTACGGCGGGGGCCGCGTGACGGTGAAGGAGCTCGCGGAGTATCTGGGGCGCAGCACCAAGGTGGCGCGGGCGGCGCTCAGATCGCTCGCCGACAAGGAGGTCCTCGACTGGCATGGCACCAGTAGAACCGATCCCTCCCAGTACTATGACCTCCACAAGGTAGAGTAGACAGGGGCTCGGTCATAGCTCTGGGGCTTCTCGCAGGTTGCGGGGGCGCCGAGCTCTTACCCTGGGGGAAGAGTAGGCAAGAGTAGGACCGAGTAGGTCCACGTCTGCGTAGGTGTCGAGCGTCATCGAGGCGCTCGCGTGCCCAAGGTAGCTCGCCCCGGTAGCTCCTCACCGTGGAGGGCTCGATCGTGCCGGACGCCTCCTTGTAGCGCAGGAACTGCTCCATGAACTCGCGCACCGTCATCGAAGAGCCGACGGCCCCGCCGTCGGACTCGAGCCTGAAGATCAGCGCGTCGCGCGCCTTCTCGGCGCCCTTCTTGGTCTTGGCGCCGACGGTGTGGAAGGTGCGCGCCGTCTCGCCGGTGACGGGGTCGACGTGGGAGCTTCGGGGAACCCCGGAAAGCCGGGCCGCAGGCGCGTTTTCCACACCCTCGTTCAACCGACATTGTGACCGACAATCCGACCGACATCTAACCGACAAAACCGGATTGGGGGGGGAGGCGGAGGAGAACGGAGCGGGTTGCCAGAGACGTGAAAAAACACGAATCCGCAGCTCAGCGTGGTGCCTGCAGAAGCCCCAGGCGAGCCAGAATTTTGAGAAACCCCAGGTCAAGCCCCTCATAACCGAAAGGTCGTTGGCTCGACAGCTGTGATAGGGTCTCCCCAATCACAGCTCGCGCGAGGGTCAAGGTTGCCCGAAGGGGTGAGCGGATTGTTGCGCAGCAAGAATCCGCGTAGCCTTGACGCGAGCGAATCCGGTTCCTGGGCAAGCTGATGCTTGCCTGTTCTCACTGAAAACGAGCCAATGGCTCGTTTTCCGGGCGTTCGACCCCTTGACCAAACGTTTTAGCAGGTCAAACGGTTATCTTGCCTGCTTTTTTGTTGCCATTATTCGATCTAGAACCTTGCCGTGGGCGAATCATGGGCGAATCTCCCTGATAACTCCTGCTAACGCTTGGCACGCTTTGGAAAAACAGTGCCAAGGCGGCTCGAATAAACCAGAGTCGTAGGTGTAAAAATATCAGAATACACGCCATCTGCATGCCCCACTTGCTCTAGGCCGACTGTCCAGCGCACCGTCTTGGACCAATCCTCGGCGATGATTTACCATTAAGTCACGACTGTAGGAGAAGTTGAAGCCGCGTTAGTTTTAGTCGGGCTGGATATGTCCTTTTCGCATTGGCATTTGTCCGTTCGCCATAATCGCGCACAGAGTCGCTCCCAACGTGAAATGACCAATCCGCAGAATCCCAGAATGGCGGTGGGCGATATATTATAAACTGTGGGGCGTATATTCATCGGCCGTTTGCTCCTTGCCACCTCGGTGCAAGCGGGCAAATCCCGGTTTTTGCGCAAAATGTCTTGGAGGTGCGAACGTGCGTTGTCTTTCTAACGACGAGTGGGAAACGGTGCTGGACGTCGCCTACAAGACCATCCAGCTCGACCTCTCCCTTGAGTCAGATCGGCAGCAGCTCATCAGATTTGCGAAAATGCTCATCCATTGCCATCGCGGCACGATCAACGAGATGAGCTTCATCGACGGAATCGCAACGCCCACACGTATCTCGTGCCTCCCGAGCGGGATTGCGGGCGAAGAGGATTTCCTCAACGGCAATTACTTCGAGGACTACCCGCGCGGGCTCTACCTGAAAGAGGGTGTCTTCGTCTACCGGGACAGCGACCTCATCGCCGGGAAGTCCTTCAGGGCATCCCGAATGTACCGGGAGATTTTCGAGCCACAGGGCATCGAGCACTTCCTCTCCACCCTCATCCACGCAAACGGACACCCCTACGGCGAGCTAACGCTTTTCCGGCTCAAGGACCAGCACCCCTTCTCCGAGAAGGACTGCGCCATCTTCTCCCGTCTGACCCCGTTCATCGATTTCGCCGCTTCGAAACACGGCGCTGGCGATGACTCCCACGCAAACCAACCTGATGACCCCATCTCCCTATCGAAACTCGACCTCACGTCACGACAGGCCGAGATTGCGGAGCTCGTCTTACGCGGAAAATCGAATGACGAGATAGCCAAGAACCTCAACGTCACCGAGTCCACCGTCAAAAAGCACCTGAACGCCATTTACGCCAAGGCCAACGTGAAGAATCGCATCATGCTCTACCATCTCCTGAAACGGCCGTGAGACCCAAGAAGGCTGCGGATGAATGCCCCGAAAAACAGGTCCGTCCGCAGCCTTACATGCCATCGGAGACCTCTTCGGTATCAGTCCGCCAATTTTCTTTCGAGAAATGCGGCCATCTTCTCCAGGACCAGTGCCTGCTTGCGCCCCTGGTCTGGAGTCTCAGGCGGCTCGTAGCTTGTAATCGAGAAGACGTGCCCAACGTTTTTATAGAAATCCATCTCCACTTCGACATCGGCGAAGGCCAGATTCCGAGCGTACAGCACCCCTTCATGCGCAAGCGAGTCAAGCTCTGCGGTGATAACCATAGCCGGCGGAAGCCCCCGAAGCTGCTCGGCTGTCGCATAGAGAGGGGAACAGTAGGGCTCGCGAGCGAGCGCCTTGTCGTCCCCAACGTACGACTCGTCGTACACGGCCGACTCTTCCACCGATATCGCACCTTCAGGCTGAGGCTTGTCAAGTGCCGACGTGGCGATGTCGTAGACGCCACAATCGAGGACCTGGCATTTGAACTTGGGGCCTTGCTCCGCCTTGGACTTGAGGCACATCACTGTTGCCAGTGTCGCCCCCGCGCTGTGCCCCGAAATGGCGACGCGCTCCACGTCTATGCCGAGCTCGTCCGCATGGTCGAACAGCCAGCACACCGCCGCATACGCGTCGTCGACGGGAATGGGGTACCTGTGCTCGGGAGCCAGACGATAACCGATCGAAAAGACCCGGATCGCGGTGCCGATTCGGTCGATCATGCCCTCGCAGAATTCGTCGTCGTATTCTGGACGGTAGAGAATGTAGCCGCCGCCGTGGATGTTGATAACGGTGGGCAATGGCTCATTGCCCTCTGGCCCATATGCAAGCGCGTACCCCTCGCTGCCGTCCGCTTGCGGTACCGCGATGCGCTTTCCCACAATCGTCCGACCGACGATTGCGCGCTCGTAATACGTCCGCAGGTCCTGAACCGCCCGAATCATCTCGTTTCTATCCATCACACATCACCGTCTTTCGTTTGCCTCATAACCTACTTCTCCGCCTCGAGATCGAGTCCGCCATGCGCGCTCTTCTTACGACTAGCGAGATAAGCAACAACGCAGATGGCACCTACCACGACGAGGATCACGCCGTAGCCTCCCCATGCCTGGGCCGGTTCAAAACCAAGGCCCATGAGGCCGGTGAACAGATAACTCGTGCAGAGCGTCCCGAAACCGGTGACAACGTTCACGATGCCCGTCGAGGTGCCCGCTTTGGATGCTGGCACGATATCGACGCAGTGAGCCCAGAACCAGCTGTACAGGATGCCCCAGAGGCAGCCGATGAGAGCCGACGCAAAAATGGTGACGGGCTGAGTCGGGAAAGCCCCCATAACGATGAAGCAAACGCCAATTCCGATGATGGGCACGAGATGCACCGTATCGTGCATCTTCTTGAAGAAGAAGCCAAACAGGAACGAGAAAACCAGCGTGCATATTCCCTGGATAGAAGTCAGCGTTCCGGCAAATGCTGCATCGCCGACACCGGCACCCTCGACATAGACGGAAATCATGTACATCATCGCGAGGAAGCACATCTGGGTGACGAAGACGAGAATGTAGAATGGAATAGGTCTGACCCACCACCCCTTGATGCTTTCCGATGAGTCGGCAGAGATGGCAGCCGCCGTCTCAGGAGCAGATGCCTCTCCCCTCGAGGCTCTCATCGCGCGGAGCTTCTTGCCGGAGGGGACGAAGATGACGACCATGACGAGAATGGGAATGGATATCCAGTAGATGTGGAAGGCATTCTGCCAGTCTCCGACCGCAAGGTTGCCGGCGACGATGGCGATCGCCGATCCGAACGCCGCCATGATGGCGTTGTACCAGCCAACGTACTTCGCATGCTCGTTTTCATCAGAGAACATGTCCGCGAGAATGGCCAGTGCTGCCGTGGCGGTGACGCCCCATCCTACTGAGACATACAGGATGCGCATGAACAGGAAATAGTAGATGTTGTCGATTGCCGTGGCAAAGTTGGCGCCGACGACGAAAACCGCAAACCCGAATACCAGGATGGCCTTCTTGTCGAAGCGGTCGCAGAGAATGCCCGCGACCAGACACGCCGGGATGCCGATGAGCGACGGGCCGGTCAAGGTGAAGTTGACGAGCGCTTCCGGAGCATCGGCGAAGGCGATGTAGACGCTATTGGCAACGGCTGCCAGGAGGTTGTCTGCCAACGTCGAGAAACTCGAGAGGAACAATGCGACTATCGCAAGAATGAACTGCCATTTGGGCATGCTGCCGCCCGCTGTTGACTTTTGCATGGAACTCCTCCATTCCTTCTTGATACGTGCAATATCAGGTTCAGCCAAACCGCAGTTGACGGCTAATATCATGGCAGGGAGGAAACGCGGCAGCAATTGAACGACCGGCTACAGTTTTTCGCACTCAAGTTCCAATTTGGAACTTGAGTTCTATATATTGGTAACTATCGATTAATAACGGCAGGAACAAAATGGCGCGCTATGGTAAATCGGCAGTGCAAAGGCGAGGCTCGCGCTGTCGGACAACCTCCCGGGCGTGCGCTCGATGCGATTCATGTTCGCCTCGTGCACGGTTGCCACGTTGGACTTCCGGGGGTTCGACCCGTCGCATCTGACGGATCTGTTCTACACGTTCTCGGGGTGCTCGCACCTCACGACCATCTATGCGGACTCGACGTGGGCGCTGCCTACGAGCGGAATCTTTGGCTCGCAGTGCTTCTACTCGTGCTCGACCTCGCTGGTAGGTGGCAATGGCACGGTGTGTGCCAGCAGCAAGACGGGATACACGTACTTCCGCATCGACACGGCGAGCGCGCCAGGGTATGTCACAGTGGCTTAGCGATGCGAGACTCCAACGGATTACCCGATTGCATCGGATAATAGAGCACGCTTACCGTAAGAGATGCCTACTCTGCAGCTGCCTCTTTGCTGTCGCCTTCATCTGGCGGATTGCTCAGCTTGGTTTTTCCGTGGTTGATGAACATGGCGGACCCTAGCGGACCATCCGCGTTTTCCGCGGCTTGCCGCCATTTCCCGTTGCCCTGACGGGATTGGCTCATCTTCATAATTGCTGTAAAATTAGCATGCGAATTTACAGCACAAGGAGACGCCCATGCCTAACATCAAGCCGATTTCCGACCTCCGCTCCTACACGGCGGTGCTCGACGAGGTGGCGCAGGGGTCACCGGTGTTTCTCACGAAGAACGGCCGCGGGCGCTACGTGATCCAGGACATCTCCGATTACGAGCGCTATGAGGCCGAGAAAACCCTCCTCGCCCAGCTGGACTACGGCAAACGCGTTGCTGACGAGCGCGGGGCTCTCACGGCCGAGCAAGTTCGAGGCGTCTTTTCCGAGCGCTTCGCACCGGAGGCTTAGGTGGAGCTCGCATGGTCGCCCGCGGCAGTGGGTGACTTCGAAGCCACCGTCGGCTACATCGAGTCCGAGCTCGCAAGCCCCATGGCGGCGCGTCCGAGGCGCTCGAAGGGGGCTTCGGGGGGAACCCCGGAAAGCCGAGCCGCAGGCGCGTTTTCCACGCCCTCGTTTAACCGACATTGTGACCGACAATCCGACCGACATTTAACCGACAAAACTGGATTGAAGGGGGAGACGAAGGAGAACGAAGTGGGTTGCCAGAGACGTGAAAAAACACGAATCCGCAGCTCAGCGTGGTGCCTGCAGAAGCCCCAGACGAGCCAGAATTTTGAGAAACCCCAGGTCAAGCCCCTCATAACCCGAAGGTCGTAGGTTCAAATCCGCCCCCCCCGCGACCAATATTTCAGGTCATCGACATAAGTCGGTGGCCTTTTTCTTTGTCGGAGGGTTCCGCCAGCGGTGGAGGGCCTCCTCGAAACGATGGCCCCCTCTTTCTTTTCGCCTTATTACGGGTTATAAGATGCTTACGGGTATCATACTCATAAGCATCTTAGGAAAATGTCGCGAATCCTTTACTCGGAGCTCTGGAAATCTCCCATCGCTCGTTCTTCCTGTTCACGAAAGAGCCTGTGAGCGAATCGACGCAAGAAAAGGCGAAGGCGCACGACGATTTGACGCTTGTGACCGCAGGCGAGATGTTCGAAGCGCGCTGATGTTGATCGCAGTACGGTACGAGGTGCACGCGGTCGTTGGCTATGAGCGTGGCCGAGCTGCGAAAAGCGGCCCCGATTGTTTCGTTGAGCATGGGTTTGCGGCCTTTCCGGGATGGCTGTGGTGTGGTGCATTGTAAGGTGCGCCTCGATTCACGCGGGTCCGCCCTATGGGACATGAATGGCGAACGCTGCCCTGTCCCGACCATGGGTCAGGTACGCCTTTGACGCGTGGGATAATGCGGACAACGTAGAGAGGAGCGGGCCATGGATGGCGTAGCAAATTTGGCGAGCCAACAAGCGTGGAGGGTGGCAAGGGCTCTGTCTGGGAGAATCCTTGCCCAAAGTGAGAGCGGGGGCAACGCAAACAGCGTCTGGTCTCCTGCGTGCGTTGCGAATCTGCTGGCGGTTGCGCGGGAGGGCTCAGCTGGTGCCACGCGCTGGGAACTCGATGCGCTTTTGGGCGATGGGGACCTTCTCGTAGAGCCCGACCCCTTCGACGTCGAGCGGAAACCGGCATGGGGTTACGATGGGTACGAGGCGAGCTCGGCAACGGCGGCGTGGCTTTCCAAGTTGGCGACGCCTTCGGATGCGTTTCTTCGTAAGTGCGACGAGTGCGGCGTGCACGTTTCCGTCGATGACCTGGGCGACCCGCGGGTTTCTCGGGAGGTTTCCGCCTGGATATCCGAGAAAACTCGCGGGCTGCTGTCGCCCGCCATCAGCCTGTCGTCTGTGGCTTTGGCATGTCTCGTAAGTGCGCTCTACTTGAAGGACGCATGGGCCGATCCGTTCGAGGAGTATCTGACCAATCGTGCTCTCTTCCATGCTGAGGACGGTGGTGTTAGGGTCGCGTTTATGCATGATGAGCGTTGCTGCAGGGTAATCGACGGGGATGATTGCGTCGCTTTTGGGATGCCGCTCAGCTCCGATGCGGAGATGCTCTTTACGCTCCCGAACAGCGGCGGCGATCATATGGGCGAGGCGCTTGAGTTGTTCGAACGGCTCTCTTGCGGGGAAGGCGAGCGCGAGCTCGTCGAACTCGGCATTCCCCGATTCGAGTGCGAGACGACGATTCCCGACCTTGGCATGCAGCTGGAGGCGGCCGGCGTTTACTCTGCTTCCGCAATGAACCTTGTTCCTATGGTGGGTGTCGAGCCCACTCCGACGCAGGTCATCCATGGGGCGAAGCTGTCTATCGACGAGAAGGGAGTGGAGGCTGGCGCTTATACGATTATGATTGCGTGTGCGGGATGTCCTCCGGAGAATCCGCCCGAACCGCGCAAGATAACGCTCAACAGGCCTTTTTACGTCGCGGTCGCATCTCGCACCGGTGCTCCGCTCTTCGTGGGGCATGTCGCTTTGCCATAGGTTGCCTGGCGGCGGGGCGCAGGTCGTTCCCCGCGGCGTCGCTTCTTTCGACGCCGCGCTGCCTGGCTACTCGTTCCACTGGTGCTTTTTCATGTCGACGCAGCCGTTGTCTCGGAAGGCGACTCCTTCCTCCGTCAGTAGTGCTCGCTGGTCGGGGAAGTTGGGTGCGAGCCGTCCCGCGTGGTTGACGACGCGGTGGCACGGGTAGTCGCCGTAGCGATCTGCCTCACTCAGCACGGCTCCGACCAGGCGAGAGTTTTTCTCCCTGCCGATGAGGCGCGCTATCTGACCGTACGAGGCGACGCATCCCGCCGGAATCTCTGCCACGACGGAGAGAATCTCATAAACCAGATCTTCGTCCAGGACTTTTCCCATCGTATCGCTCCCGTGTTTGCTTTTGCCTTCGGGGGCGCGGCCCCGATCACCCGTGCTGCGATTTTCGTAGCTCCCCTTACCGAAGCATCGAGGGAAAGCGCGTGCGTGTCAAGGTTGTCTGGTCCAGTTGCTGGCTCGATACCTCGAGACGTTCGCCTTAAGTGCGATCTGCCCCTATTGGAAAAGGATGCCGAAGATGTATTTGGTGATGGCGGAGCGGCGGATGACTCCCACGAGTTCGCCCTCGTCATCAACCACAGGAAGCTTCTTGAACTTCTTCTTTGCCAGTAGCGCGGCGACGCGGGCGATGCTTTGGTCGGGTCGAGCGCACACTACCTTGCGCGTCGCGAAATCCATGACGCAGCGATCCTTCAGGTCCTTGATGCGCTGCTCAAGGCTCTGATCGTCGAAGTACAGCATAGATGCGTCGCCGCCCGTGAAAATGGTGTGGGCGCGATGCTGCGCGATGGCACCCATGATATCGCCGTCGGAGATGAACCCGACCACGTGGTTGCGCTCATCGATTACGGGCATGCTGCTCACCTCGTTCTCGGCGAGCATGCGCACCACGTCGGAAATCGTGCAATCCTGCGTGCAGGTGAACGGCTTTTCGACCATGATGCTCGAAACGGGCGTCCCCTCGAGCTCGAGCGGGATGCGCTCGGACAGAATCTCGGACATCGCTTATGCCTCCTTCGGCTTTGGTGCGGCCTTCTTCGAGGGGCGCACGCTGAATATGGCGTAGATAAGGGAAACGAGGCCGATTGCCGCGCACACCTTGTAAGCGACGCCCGCGCCCACGGTGGTGGCGACCTGGATGCTCGCGTCGACGCCGGCCGACGCGGTGACGCTTGTCATGACCGCGATGATGAGCGCTGTGCACAAGCCGCCGGCGACCTGACGGCCGGTGTTCGCGATGGCGTTGCCGTGGGCGATCATGTCATTTTTCAAGGCATTGACACCCCATGTGTTCACCGGCATGTTCGCGAGCGACTGGCCGGCGGACTGCAGCATGCAGAACAGTGCCACCACTAAGATGGGCGTGTTGACCGTCGAAAGCGAGAGCAAGAACAGGGCGCCGGTCATGAGGGCCAGGCCGACGATTGAGATGGCGCGCGGGCCGAACTTGTCGAACACCACGCCGGAGATGGGACTGATGATGATGCCCACCGCCGCTGCAGGAAGCATGGCCATGCCGGTTTCGAAGGCCGAAGCGCCGAGCGCCGTTTGCAGCAGCAGCGGCAACAGCGTGCTGGTGACCAGGCATGCGGCGTTGATGAGCGTGACGATGATGGCGGCCACGCGGAACCCGCGCGTCTTGAGCGTGCCCAGTTGAAGCAGTGGGTCCTCGATTTTGCCCTGGCGCACGACAAACAGCACCAAGCACACGACGCCTGCGACGATCGAGCCGAGCACCACGGGGCTGCCCCAACCCATCGACGAGGCGCTCGAGAACCCGTAGAGAAGCCCGCCGAAAGCGATGGTGGAAAGGACGACCGAAAGCAGGTCGAGCTTGGGGTTCTTCAGCTCGCCCACGTTCTTCAACATGAACACGCCCAGCACCAGCACGAGAATTGCGAGGGGGACGATGGCACCGATCATGGTGCGCCAGCCGTACGTGTCGATCACCGCGCCGCCTACGACGGGGCCAACCGCGGGACCTGCCGACATGACAATGCCCGCCATGCCCATAGCCGTCCCTCGTTTCTCGACGGGGAACACCAGCATGGGAACCACCGAGACCAGCGGCATGAGCACGCCCGAACCAGCCGCCTGCAACACGCGACCGATGATGAGGAACAAGAAATCGGGGGCGGCGGCGCACAGCAGGGTACCAAGCGCGAACACCAGCGTTGCCCCGAAGAACAGCGCGCGGGTGCTGAACTTGTCGATAAGGAACGCCGAAACGGGGACCATGATGCCGCTCACCAGCGGATAGATGGACATAATCCACTGGGCGGTCGAGGCATCGATGGCGAAATCGGCCATGATGACCGGCAGTGCAGGCGACATCACCGTTTGGTTCAGCAGCGCCAAGAAGGCACCCAGGACGACAACCGCGACGATGCGGATCTGGGTACCGGTAATGCGTCCGTTTGCGGGCGCGACCGTACAATTATCAGACATAAGCTTCCTTCGTATCTATTCGATTCTTCGCCGAAGGCGCGCTGGGCGCCAGTCTGATCCGGCCGACTCTTGCCGACGGTCGGTCGCCGTCCTCCTCCATCTCCGCCTGCTCTGTTTTTGCTCGGCTCCCTTGTCGTATCATGGACAGACGAGAATTGACCGAAGGCGGTACGTATGAACATCCAGATATTCGGCACGAAGAAAAGCTTCGATACCAAGAAGGCGCAGCGCTATTTCAAGGAGCGTCGCGTGAAGTTCCAGTTCATCGACTTGAAGGAAAAGGGGATGAGCAAAGGCGAGCTCGAAAGCGTGGCACGTGCCGTCGGCGGGATCGACGCTGTGATCGACCCGAAGGCGAAAGACGCCGACACGGTTGCGCTCGTTCAGTACCTTGCCGCCGACCAGAAGTTCGAGAAGGTGCTCGACAACCAGCAGATACTTCGCGAGCCCATCGTCCGCAACGGCCGCCAGGCAACCGTCGGCTACGAGCCCGACGTGTGGAAGGGCTGGGAATAAACAAGAGCTGGGAGTAGAGCGAAGCGCCCGCGCCCGTGGTTTTGTCCATGGACGCGGGCGCTTGCGTAAGACGTCTTTTGTCGTTTGAGTGGAGCGCCCCGGCGGCGCTGAACAACGCCCCGGCGACGTGGCTGGGGCGGCGGGGCGCTCGGTGCGGGTCGTTTACTTCCCAGATTGTGCGAGCCTCTTCTTGTCCTTATAGGGAACGAGCAGCACAAGCCCCACGATCGAGCAGACGGCCACGAACAGCGACATGCCCTTGAAGCCGCTATTCATCGTTTGCTGGTAGGCCTCCTGAATCTCTGCGGCGTCGTTGTCGACCTCGGTCAGGTAATTCTCCTTCGCCTCGTCGAGCATAGCGGGCACGGCATCTCGCGCCTCTTCCATCTGCGACACGACGGTCTGCAGCTCGTCGCGCTGGGCGGCCATGGCCGCTGCAGCAGGCGCTGGCACACGGTCCATCTGGGCATTCATGCTGTCCAGGCTTCCCTGCATCGAGGCTATGCCCTTATCGAACCCGCCCTGGATGTTGCCCTCGATCGTCGGCTTCATGGCGTCGAACATCTCGCTCGAAAGCGCCTTGCATGCGGAAACCACTGTGGTGACGTCGGAATTCTTCAGCTGCTCGAGCGTCTCGTCGCTCATCTCGAAGCTTTCGTCTCCGCTCGAGCTGTCCATGCCCACGTCGATGGTGCGATAGTCCTCGAGTGACGGGATGTCGATACCCTCGAGCATTTTCGCGCCGTTCTCGGTCTCGCGAAGGCTCGCAAGCTCGCTGTCGAGCTCGGCGGCGTGGGGCAGCTCGGAGACGCTCACCTCGCTCGGCATCGCGTCCATGAGGTTGCCCTGCAGGTAGGCGCTCGCGTGCACGACGAATGCGACCATGATAGCGGGTGCGATTGCGGTGCCGATGGAGCGGACGAGGGACAGCGCGGCCAGCGCCGAATTCGATTCCTTCTCGTCGGTGTTCTCCAGCATCATGTAGTTGAGCGGCGTGCCCATGGTGAAGCCAAGGCCGAGGCCGGTGATGATCATGGTGGCGCACACGGTGAGGAGGCTTGGCCAGGTGCAGGCCACAAACGCCATGAAAATCGAGCCGATTGCCACGCCGATGAAGCCCATCGCGAGCACCGGTTTCACGCCGTGTTTGTCGATGAGCTTGCCCGACATCATAGCGCCAACGCCGCTGCCCACGCCGAGCAGCGCGATGAAGTAGCCGCCCGATCCCGATTTCATCATCATGGCGTTCTCGCAGAACTGCGGGAAGAAGATGGTGCCCATCATGGCAATGCCTGAAATCACTGCGCACAGAAACGCGATGACGATGTTCGCGTTGGTGAAGTATTTCAGGTTGAGAATCGGGTCGGCGGCGCGGCGCTCGCGCAGCACGAACAGCGGCAGGAGCACCACGAACGCCACGAGGAACGGCCACACGTCGGTCGATGCGATCGACGTCGCGAAATCGAAGAAGTCGATGTTCTTAAGCCCGTACATAAGGCTGAGCGTCATGAGCGTGAGGATGAGAATGCCCAGGCCATCGAGGGGCCCCGTCTTTTCGGCTTGTGCGTTCGGGAGACGCTTGACGCCGAGGATCAGCACGATGATGCAGATGGGGATGTTCACGTAGAAGATGAACTGCCACTGCGTTGCTCCGAACACCTCGAGGATCGCGCTGCCCACCGTCGGCCCTAGGATGGAGGCGAGGCCGTACACCATGCCCACGATGCCGAGCGCCATGCCGCGCTTTTCCTCGGGGAACGCGGTGCCGAATTCCGCCGTTGCAACCGGCATGATGCCGCCACCGCCGAGTGCCTGGATGACGCGCGCGCCGACGAGGATCCAGAAGTTGCCCAGATCCTGCGCGACACCGCATAACGCCGAGCCGATGCCGAAGAGCAAGATGCACAGGAGGTAGACCCCCTTGCGGCCATGGCGGTCGGCAAGCTTGCCCATGATAGGAATCGACACGGCGTAGGCGAGCGTGTAGATGGTGATGATCCATACGCCGAGGCTATCGTCAACGCTGAGCGTGTTCTGGATAACGGTACGCGCGGGGTTGACGATGCCCATGTCGAGTGCGCCCATGCATAGGCCGAGCAAATAGACTACGGCGACAAGCGCGTAGCCCTTCCCCTGGCTGCGGGCGGTGGGCGCTGCTTTGGCGGGGGAATTGCCCGCCGGGGCTTGCGGTACGATGTTCGAGCCATCCTTAGATTGAGCAGGCTCGATGTCCTGCTCCTCTGTCTTCTTGCGGGTCATGGGACTAAAGACTCTCCTTTCCGGTGGCTGCCGCGTCGGCAGGGGAGGCGCTTGCGGCGGCAGGTGCGTCGCCCGCGGTTGCCGCGCTCACGGGTGCGGCATCCACTTCCTGCAGGTTGGCCGCCATGTGCGCTATAAGGTCGCAGGCGCTCGCTTTCTCCTCGGGGGTGAAGCCGCTAAAGAGCGTGTTGTCCAGCTCGACGAACGACGCGCGCATCTCGTTGAAGACGCTTGTCGCCTCAGGTGTTGCGCAGACAATCTTCTCGCGCTTGTTCTTGCTGTTGACCTTGCGCGTCACCAGGCCTTTTGCCTCGAGCTTCGCGAGTGTCTTCGTGATGGCGCCGCGATCGATGCCGTGCTCGGCTGCGATTGACTCCTGATTCGACTCGCCGTTCGCGAGAAGGCTCATCAGCACGAGCTGCTCGGGGAACCCGATTCCCCTGTGAGCCATGTTCCGCTCGGCGAAGGTGCGCATCTTCCGTACGATGATGGAAATGTCCGACATGTACAACGGCTACCCTCTTTCGATTTGCTTATTGTTGTCGCGACAACAGTTGCAACGGCAACAATAATGAATCTGACGAATCGTGTCAAGAGGCCGTCCCTAAGCACCGCATCGCGGCCTTTCGCGGGTTGGAAACCCTTATTTCTCACCGCCGAAATAATCTCGAAAAGTACTTCCCCTAACTTTTACCGTGCAATGTAAGCGAAAAACGCATGCGCTTGCGAGGCGATTTGGTTACTTGGGCCCGGAATCCGACTCGAATCCCGACCCGGTCTCAGCTTTCTCGGCCTCCCTGGCACATGCGCTTTTCCCTGTAGAAAGGAGGGGCTATGGAGGACTTCCTGACATCGTTCTTCGTCGCTCCGTTCACCGGGCTGGCAACGGGAATTGCGAGCGCGACAAGCCCCCTTGACGTCATCGACGCCGTCGACGGCTTCGTGTGGGGCCCAATCATGATCTTGTTGCTGCTGTTCACGCACATCTTCATGACCGTCCGCACGGGCTTCATTCAGAGAAAGCTCGGCACGGGCATCAAGATGTCGGTCACCAAGGACGACCCCTCCGATGCAAGCGGCGACATCACCCAGTTCGGCGCGCTGACCACGGCTCTTGCCGCCACGATTGGCACCGGCAACATCGTCGGCGTGGGCACTGGCCTTCTGTTCGGCGGCCCGGGCGCCATCTTCTGGATGTGGATTACGGGCATCTTGGGCATTGCCACCAAGTACTCCGAGGTCTTCATCGGCGTGAAGTACCGCGTGAAGGACCACTCCGGCAAGATGCTCGGCGGCGCGATGTATGCGCTTGAGCGCGGCTTCAAGAACAAGAAGCTCGGTCGCATCCTCGCTATCCTGTTCGCCCTGTTCGCGTCGCTGGCAGCCTTCGGCATCGGCGCTTCCACGCAGTCGAACTCGCTTGCCGACGCCCTCTACAACACCTCGCTCGTCGACGGTAAGGCCATCCCGCAGTGGCTTGTGGGCGCAGTCGTCGTGGTGCTCGTCGCCATCGTCATCTTAGGCGGTATCAAGTCCATCTCGAGGGTGTGCGAGAAGCTTGTCCCCGTCATGGCGCTCTTCTATGTGGTGTGCTGCCTGATCATCATCGGCATCAACGGTCAGTACCTCGGCGAGGCGGTCCGCCAGATCATCGAAGGCGCGTTCACTCCCGCTGGTGCCGCCGGCGGCGCTGTCGGCTCGACGGTGACGCTCGCTTTGCAGTTCGGCTTCAAGCGCGGCATCTTCTCCAATGAGTCCGGCATGGGCTCTGCGCCGCTCGTTGCCGCTTCCGCCACCACGAAAAACCCCGCACGTCAGGCTCTCGTTTCCATGACCGGCACCTTTTGGGACACCGTCGTCGTGTGCCTCATCACCGGCCTCATGTTGATGACCACCCTGATCGCGAACCCGGAGCTTTCCACCGCCGTCGCCAATGGCACCATCTCCTCCGGCGCGGGCCTTGCGACCGCCGCCTTCGAGAAAATCCCCGTATTCGGACCGTTGGTACTGCTAGTGGGCCTGCTCACCTTCACCTATTCCACCATCCTCGGGTGGAGTCAGTACGGCAACCGCGCGATCAGCTATCTGCTCGGGAAGAAGGCGGTGCTTCCGTACTACATCGTGTTCCTGCTGTTCGTGTTCTGGGGCTGCATGATGGTCGGCGATGCGTCGAACAGCGCCGCGGTTTCCAATTTGAGCTCTACGGTGTGGGATTTCGCTGACGTGATGAACGCGCTCATGGCCATTCCGAACTGCATTGCGGTCCTCGGCCTGTCTGCCGTTATCGCGCGCGAGACCAAGCACTATGTCTACGATGGCAATTTGGAGGAAGTCGACGACACCGAGATTCCGCAATACGACGAGAAATAGCGTTGCCTCAATTCGCTATGAGAGCCGCGAGAAAGCGGATCTATCTGGGTGAACGGCGTAAGGGCGGCTTTTAGCTCGCGGAAGCCGCCCGCGCTCAATACCCTTAGCGGTGGGCTTTGCCCGTCCAGACGCACATGACCATGCATGCGATCGCGGCATATGCCCAAAACGTGTGCTTCTTCATAGGGAAGGCTCCTTTCGTTGTGCCAGCGTGAAATGATGCTCTTGAAAAGAGTAGAAGTCAACAGTGGCTGACATTTCATACGAGAAAGCCCTCGGCGGCTTGCATTTCTGCAGGCCGGCCGAGGGCTTTCTGCGGTTGAGCGGCGCAAGACCTACGCCGTTGAGCCGCCTCAACTCGACCCCGATCCTGCACAACAGGCATAGCAGTGGTTCCCGAAGCGGATTTCGCGCGCAAGAGGAATCGACGGGTCTGCTGCCATGTCGGCGATGGTGAGGCCGTTTTTGCACGGCATGCCGACCGCCTGGTTGAAGTCGCAGTCGTATAAGGTGCCGTCCCACGACACCGAAAGCTGCGTGCGGCACATCATCGCCGGGACGGTTTCCTCGTTGAATGCCCCGATCAGCGTGTTCATGTAGCGGTCCATGTTGTTTGTCTTGAGCAGTCGCTCGCCGAAGCGCCCGCCGGGCGCGTTGGTGATGGCGAAGAGGTTGTCGAAATCGATGTCGAAATCAGCTTTCAGCTTCGCTTTGTACTCGGCCTCGAGCGCCCCCTGCTCGGGTGGAAGAAACGCGCCGAGCGGGTTGAACACCAGGTCGAGCTCGAGCCTTTTGCCGCCAAGCCCGGCGCCTTCGCCTTTCCCGTATCCGAGCGCGCACAGGTGCTGGAGCATCTCGATCGTCGGGTCAAAGGTGCCCGCGCCGCGCTGTTTCTCGGATGTTTTCTTCACGTAGTGGGGAAGCGACGCGATGACGGTGATGCCCAGTTCTGCCCACAGCTCGGGAATGCTCTCGTAGCCTGGCTCCTTGCAGATGCTCAAGTTCGAGCGCGTCATCACGCTTGCGCCCGCGCCGACAGCTTCGCGCAGGAACCACTCGTAGTTCGGGTTCATCTCGGGAGCTCCGCCCGTGATGTCGATCGTCTTGAAACCGCGGTCGCAGAAGACGGCAAGGCACTGCTCGAGCGTCTCGCGCGACATCTCCTCGGTGCGCGCGGGGCTCGATTCCACGTGGCAGTGTTTGCACGCCAGGTTGCACTTGAGTCCGATGTTGATCTGAAGCGTGTCGAGCGCGTTCTCGGTGAAGCGATATTCCCCCACGCGCTGCCAGAAGGGTGGGAAGGCGGCGAGCGCCTCGTTCACCTCTTCGATGTATCCCATGACCGTCCTCTCGTCTTTCTCGCAAAGCGAGGGCCCGGCGCGCCAAACAACCGGGCCCTCGAAGGATAAGCGATGAGACTACATCTCCAGGTTCTCGACGATTTTCTTCATCTGCACGCCATGCGCGAGCGCCGCGCCGCCGCGGATTGCATTCGCTACGTGGAATGCCTCGGTCATCTGCTCTTCGGTGACGCCTTTCTGCAGGCAGGAGTTGGTGTAGGCGTCGATGCAGTACGGGCACTGCACGGCGGCTGCCACGGCGAGCGCGATGATGGACTTCTCGCGGGCGGTCAGCGCGCCCTCTTCGAACACCTTGCCGTAGTACGCCATGAAGAGGTCCCACAACTCAGGGGCGCCTTCGCCAATGCCGTCGGCGGAGAACTTCGCAAGATCTGCCGGGTCGTAATACGTTTCCATGGGGTGCTCCTTTCGTCGGTCTACCCGCTGCGCGTCGCGCACCTTAGAGATAGACAGATGCCACTAATAGAATGATGCCATTATAGCGACTTGAATCTTCAAATCAAATGCAACACCTCGGAGTAGTGAATCTCGTACGGTGTT
>OIXV01001623.1_pt1 | contig 19567 bp, 22 predicted proteins | sample 1587771 | NCBI WGS metagenome assembly OIXV01 (sample SAMEA3888893, study PRJEB22519) | human gut metagenome | biome: human gut; feature: human-associated habitat; material: faeces | place: Denmark | collected 2010
AGATTATCTTTATGTTATCGGAATGTAAAAAGATAATGTCGAATAGTGAATATTTTCCCAAAATAAATTGCATTTTTCGATATAGCTAATTTCTTTCTCAAAGGCCTTAACAGGATAGTTTAGACCTACATATGGAATTGTAAATGATAGAAAGTGTAAAAAGGTTAGAATAGATAAGTGCGATTTTCACGGAAATCCGTACCTAAGGCGAATATACTGCGGTGAATAATGTCGGTGAAAATTCATGTATAAAAGTGAAAATTCACTACATAAGGTTGTAAAAGTGAAAAAACGGTGTATACTAAATAGTAAGAACAACAGGAGGCGTACCATATGCAATACGAGAGCGAACGCATTGAATATAAGTCTCAGTTAACAGATGAAATTTACAAGGAAGTCATCGCCTTTGCGAACACAGACGGCGGCATTATTTACATTGGCGTTGACGATCAGGGCAATGCCACGGGAATTGACGATGTGGACGGAACCTATACTCGTCTGACAAATGGTGTTCGGGACGCAATCCGACCGGATGTAACCATGTTTGTTCGCTATGTGCTGCAGGACAACCAGGTCATTCGCATTGAAATCGGTGAGGGCAGCTACAAGCCGTATTACCTCAAGGGCAAGGGTTTGAAGCCGAACGGCGTTTATGTACGGCAGGGAGCCAGCAGTGTCCAAGCATCGCCGGAACAAATCCGACAGATGATAAAGGATTCTGACGGTGACGTATATGAACAAATGCGAGCCTTGCAGCAGGATTTGACCTTTGAAGAGGCTGCGGCGGCATTCAAACGCTATAAAGTAGAGTTTGCAGAGGATAAATACATCGCTCTGGGTATGCGGAACGTATACGACGATCAGTACACAAATCTGGCGCTGCTGCTGTCAGATCAGTGTCAGCATACGACGAAAATTGCGGTATTCGGGGATGCGGAGAACATCACGTTCAAAGATGCAAAGGAATTTGGCGGCTCGGTGTTCAAGCAGCTTGACGACAGCTATGCCTATCTTTCACTCTGCAATCGCACTGCCTCGACGTTTGAAGGACTGGAACGCATTGACAAGGTGGATTATCCGGAGGATGCAATCCGTGAAGCCCTGCTGAATGCGCTCGTTCATCGGGACTATAGCTTCAGCGGCAGTATTATTATCAACGTCAATGACTCGTGCATGGAGTTTATTTCAATCGGCGGACTGCTGCCCGGCCTGTCTGCGGAGGATATTCGCAGTGGTATTTCTCAGCCGCGCAACCGCAATCTTGCAGAGGTATTTCATCGCCTGCGCTTGATTGAATCCTACGGCACGGGCATTCGTAAAATCTATGCACTGTATAAGAACTGCCCGGCACAGCCGCGCATTGAGGTAACGCATAATACATTCAAACTGATCTTGCCGAATATGAATGCGGCTGTCGAAGAGAAGCACGAAGAAAAAGCAGCAGAGCAGGCAGCGAATATTACGCCGCAGATGAAAATCGTTCTGGACTATCTGAAAGAGTACGGCGAAATGAATGATGAAGATTTACAGGAGCTGCTGAATATAAAAAAGACGCGTGCATATATGCTGACGCGTCGAATGAGTGAAGATGGATTGATTGTAATCAGCGGCCGGGGAGCGACGAAGAAATTCAAGCTGAAATAAGCGCTGCGGGGAATGGCTGTTTTCTAACAAATTTCTAACAGAACCGAAGAAATTGCCGAGAATCGCAGTTGGACCTTTTCGGACACTGTGGTTAAAAGTTCTGTGTTTTTGTTGTTTTTGCAGATATGGGTACATAATATGCTGTGATCTGTAAATCAGAAAGTGACCGGAAAGGTCATACGTAATAAATGGACACTGTCAGGGGACTTAAAATCCCCCGGCCTTAAAACCGTGCCGGTTCGATTCCGGCTGGCGGCACCAGAAAAACCCCGTATTTCTTACGAAATACGGGGTTTTTCCTGTCAGTTTGATTTAATTTTTGTTAAATACAGACTTATTCAGTGCGCCGTCCTGATGCGCCACGATCGTGGTGCAGACAGCGTCGCCGGTGATATTAACGGCAGTACGCGCCATATCGAGGATACGGTCGATACCCATGATCAGGCCGATGCCGGCGACCGGCAGACCGACCGAATCGAATACCATTGCCAGCGTAACCAGACCAACCGACGGCACGCCTGCGGTACCGATGGAGGCGAGCGTTGCGGTTGCAATAACGGTCAGATAATCCGCAGGGCTCAGCTGGATGCCGAACGCCTGTGCAACGAATACAACGGCAACACCCTGCATGATGGACGTACCATCCATATTGATGGTCGCGCCGAGCGGGATGGTGAAGGACGAAATACGGCGGTTGACGCCGATTTTTCCTCCAGCGTGTCGATATTCATCGGGATAGTGGCGTTAGAGGTTGCGGTCGAGAACGCAAAGCCCATAACCGGAGCGAATTTCTTGAGGAAACGCAGCGGATTGAGTCTTGTAAGCAGCGCCAGCAGAATCTGGTATACGCCGCAGCACTGGATGACCAGCGCCAGCAGCACCGCGCCCATGTACTTGAACATCGGCACCATCGCGGAGAAGCCGAGGCCCGCAAAGGTTTTGGCGATGAGGCAGAACACGCCGATCGGCGCAAGACCCATGACCATCATGGTCATTTCCATCATAATATCGTTGCCCTGCTGGAAGAAGTTCGTTACCAGCTGGGTCTTATCCTGCAGCTTGGCGAGGATAACGCCGACGATCAGTGCAAACACGATAACCTGCAGCATTTCGCCGTTGGCGAGCGCACCGATCGGGTTTTTCGGGATGATGTTCAGCAGGGTTTCCGCAAAGCTGACCGAATCCGAAGAAGCGGCGACTTCGGCGGTCTGGATCTGCGACATATCCAGACCCATGCCCGGCTTGATCAGAAGACCGATGCCGAGTGCAACGGCAACCGCCATCATCGTGGTGAAAATGTAAAAGCCGATGATCTTTACGCCGACCTTACCGAGCGTTTTACTGTCGCCGATGGCGGTGGCGCCGCAGATCAGCGAGCAGAATACCAGCGGTACGACCAGCATCTGCATCAGGCGGATAAAGCCCTGACCGACAACATAAAAAATGCCGTTTACCAGCACGTTCTGCACAAAATCCACATCAGCTGCGAACATGTTGAGCGCAATGCCGACGATTGCACCGGCGATCAGCGCGATGAAGATCCTTGTAGTCAGACCGATTTTCTTTTTCTCTTTTACTTCATTCATTTATTTACTCCCGTCTGCCGGTGGGACATGTATTCGCTCAGTGCGTCATGCCAGTCCGGCATTTGATACAAACCAGTGATGCGCAGCATCATATTGTCCAGCAGCGTAAAGCGCGGGCGCAGCGCAGTGTTCTCGGAGGCCGAGGTGACCGGCACGTTTTCCTTGCCGGCGAGACGCAGAATTTCGCGGGCGTACTCTGCGCGGGAGCACGAGCCGTCGCACGATGCGTGAAACAGGCCGTACTCGCGGCTGTGCATCAGGCAGTCGATAAAGCCGGCGAGCGCTTCCGCCGAGGTCGGGGAGGAAATCTCATCCTCCGGCAGATGGACCGCGCCTTCCTTTGCCGCCGTATCGAGCACGCGGTCAACAAAGTCGTACGAGCCGACGCCGTACAGCCACGACGAACGCACGATAACATGCTTGTCGGTCAGCTCACGCACGAGCTTTTCACCGGCGTACTTGCTCTTGCCGTACATCGTGGTCGGATGGGGATCGTCGAACTCACAGAAAGCCTTGTCCTCGTCGCCGCCGAATACGTCGTCGGTCGAGATCTGAATGAATTTTGCGTCGATGCGTCTTGCAGCGGTCGCCAGATTGCGGGCGCCGATGGCGTTGATCTTATACGCTTCTTCGGGGTTCTCCTCGCAGGCCTGCACGTCGGTCAGACCGGCACAGTTGATGATGACATCCGGATGGTTAATATCGGCAAAACGACCGACAACGGATACATCCTCGACCGCTACATCACGGTCGCTGGTTACCAGCTTATATGCTGTGTTGCCGCCGAAACGATGACTAAGTGCGGAACCCAGTCTGCCGCTTGCTCCCGCGATCCAAACGCGGGTCGTAATACTGTTCATAAAACACCTCTCCTGTCGGCTCGGTGCAGCGGAACTGCTCCGGCGCGCATTACCCATTTTATGGGCTGTATATTCAGTATAGCACAAAATTGTTAAAAAAACAACAAAATATGCGGTCTATTTGCATAAGTATGCTCAAATTCCTGCAAACTATCCGATTTGTGCAAAACTTCTTTGTGTTTTTATACAAACTGACAAGACAACTCAGCCAAAGAAAAGAAACAGCCAAAAACGCGGAGAATTTTTTGGGAATATGGACGGCAAATATCCGTCAATGCCATGATATCCGTACACCGATCGACGGTATTCGCGGCATGGTCGAGATCAGCCGCCATTATGCGGAAAATGCTGTAGATCACCTCTCTGCATACGAAGCAGGGAAGTGGTTTATTTATATGAAAACATCTGATTTTTATTGTGCAGAATGCTGAAAAAACCTGCGTTGACCTATATGGTTTTTGGTGATATAATTAACCGATAACAGTGTGGATTGAATCACATAATTTGCCAAGCGTTATTCTGTCTCGAAGGAGGAGCAGGAAATGAAACCGGTTCTGGAGGTTTGCACCCACTCAGTTGAGTCTGCGGTAAGCGCGGAGCGCGGCGGTGCTATGCGGCTGGAGTTATGCGCCAATTTAATGATCGGCGGTACTTCGCCGGATGAGGATCTGTTCCGCATGGTGCGGGAACGGGTTTCCGTACCGGTTCGTGTGCTGCTGCGTCCGCGCTGCGGCGATTTTTTGTATACGGAAAGCGAATTTGAGCTGCTCTGCCGTCAGGTGAAGCGCTTTGCCGCGCTCGGCGCGGACGGCATTGTCATCGGCGTGCTCACGCCCGAGGGCGATCTTGATGAGGAACGTATGGCCAAACTGATTTCGCTTGCAGGCGGCTGCGGTGTGACGCTGCACCGTGCGTTCGATGTCTGCCGCGACCCGTTTGCGGCACTGGAAACCGCAAAGCGGCTGGGTGTGGATACCATTTTGACCTCAGGGCAGCAGGCGGACTGCACCGCAGGCGCGGATTTGCTGCGCGCGCTGGTTGCAAAAGCAGGAGAGGACGTGCAGATTCTGGTCGGTGCAGGCGTAAACGCCGATGTTATCCGCGATTTGCAGCCGAAAACAGGCGCGAATGCCTTCCATCTTTCCGCAAAGCGGGTGGAGAACAGCAGAATGCAGTTTCGGCGCGAAAATGTGCCGATGGGGCTGCCCGGACTGAGCGAATTCAGCCTGTGGCAGTGTGACGAAAATGCAGTCCGTGCGGCGCGTGAAGCGTTTGATGCGTGCTGCGGTGCGGGTCAGGAGGCGCGGACGTGAAAATAGAAAAGGTACTCAACAACAATGTTGTGGTCGCGCTGGATGAAAACGGTGCGGAGACTGTGCTTATGGGGCGCGGTCTGGGCTTCGGCCGCCGCGCAGGTGACGAAGCACCGCCGGACAAGGTGGAAAAGCGGTTCACGCTGCACTCGGATCAGCTTTCCGACCGGTTCCAGCAGCTGATAACAAGCATTCCGCTGCCGCATTTCCTGATGAGCGAACGCATTATCAACCATGCGAAGATCGCGCTCGGCAAGGAGCTGTCGGACAGCATTTACGTTACGCTGCCCGATCATATCTCGGCGGCCGTCAACCGCTATGAGGAGGGCATTGTACTGCCTAATCCGCTGCTGTGGGACATTCGGCAGCTGTACAAGGACGAATTCCGCGTGGGTCTCAAGGCGAATGAGATCGTCAAGGAGGAGACCGGCGTGGAGTTCACCGAGGACGAGGCGGCATTTATCGCGCTGCACTTCGTCAATGCTCAGCTCGGCGGCGAAATCCGCGATATTTACGACATGACTTACCTGCTGAAAGCGGTTTTCGGCATCGTTTACGACGAATACGGCTTCCGGCCGGACCATGAATCGCTGAATTACTATCGGTTTGTCACGCACCTGAAATTCTACGCGCGGCGCATCGTCAGCGGCGAAAAGTACGGGGACGAGGATGCCGATCTGCTCGAGGTCGTGCGGTTCAAGTACCCGCGTGCCTACGCCTGCGCGGACCGCATCCGCGCCTATGTGCAGACGGAAAAAGGGTTCCATTCCGGGCAGAATGAGCTGCTGTATCTCACCATCCATATCGCCCGGGTGATGGAGCACCCGGATGAGAAATGATTCTCACAGGGCAGTGCCAAACCGGCGGCGCTGCCCTGTTTTTGTGCAAAGTGTAGAAAAACAGGGCGAAAATTTGGCAGTCGATTCGACAAAATCTGCTTGTAATCGTGAGAAACTTTTGTTATACTGCAAGTAACAAGTAAACAGTATCCGTTTGAAATGGATTGTTACCGCTTCGGCGGGCAAAACCAGATTTCTCGCAGGAGTTGCCATCAAAGGGCAAGTTGTATCTGTGCAGAAGTTTGGTTCTTTTTATTTTCTGTATGTTTTTGGACAAAATAGGCATACTTAAGGCAACACCGCGCAAATTACGCTTGTTCGATCATGCGGTATTGCTTAATCAAAAAGGTTGTGAGCAAAATGTTTGGTAAACTGAAAAATCTGTTTGGCGGCGACAGCGGCATCGAGGTAACGGCGCCGGTTGCCGGCAAGGTGGTAGCATTGGAGGACGTACCCGACCCGACGTTCGCGCAGGGCATCCTCGGGCCCGGCATCGCCATCGAGCCGAGCGAAGGACGCATCGTTGCTCCGGCGGACGGCACGGTGGATGTGATGTTTGAGACCGGCCACGCCGTTTCCATGACGACGGCGGACGGCGCGGAGCTGCTCATCCATGTCGGCATCGACACGGTGCAGCTTGAGGGAAAGCACTACAAGGCGTGCTGCAAGGCAGGCCAGCAGGTCAAAAAAGGCGATGTCCTCATCGAGTTTGATCCGGCGGCCATCAAGGCGGAGGGCTATCAGATCGTAACGCCCATTCTCGTGTGCAACCCGGATGCGTTCACCGTGGAGCCCGCCGCGGGCGGCACGGTCGCCGCAGGCGATGCACTGCTGACACTGAAGAAAAAGTAACGGAAAGGAAGTATTCTCCATGAAAACCATTGAATATACCATCAAGGATGCACTGGGCATCCACGCACGACCGGCGGGCCTGCTGGTCAAGGAGGCAGGCAAGTTTGCCTCGAAAATCATGATCGCCAGCCCGAAAAAGGAAGTCGATGCCAAGCGCATCATGGGCGTGATGAGTCTGGGCGTCAAGTGCGGCGATACCGTAAAGATTACCATCGAGGGTGAGGACGAGGAGACCGCTGCAGCTGCAATGCAGGCGTTCCTCGAGAGTAATTTGTAAGGATTTCATTTCGCCGGGTGTGAACGGCGATGAAATAGGGGGACGGAAACGGAGTTCGGCTCTCCCATCCGTCAACACAATCGGCCGCTTCGGCGGTCCACAAAATAAGGAGGGGAAACTCTTATGATGAAAAAACTGCAAAAGCTGGGCAAGGCTTTGATGCTGCCGGTAGCTGCGCTGCCGATCTGCGGTATCCTGATGGGTCTTGGCTACGCGATCGCTCCGGGCGTTATGGGCGTGCCGGGTGCGGCAACGAGCGGTGCACTGTATAACATTGGCTTCCTGTTGATAAAGGCAGGCGGCGCGCTGATTGACAATATGGCATGGCTGTTTGTCATCGGTGTTGCAGTCGGACTATCCGACGACCGCGAGGGTACCTCGGCACTGGCCGGTCTGGTATCCTGGCTGATGATGACCAACCTGCTGAGCACCGGCGTTGTTACCACGCTGATGCCCGCAATCGCGGATGATCCGGTAAAAACGCTGGCATTTGACAAGATCCAGAACGTATTTATCGCTATCATCGCCGGTATCATCGGCGCAAGCTGCTATAACCGCTTCAAAAACGCGAAGCTCCCGGACTGGCTGGCATTCTTCAGCGGCAAGCGCTGCGTTGCCATCGTAACCGGTCTGGTTTCCATCGCGGTATCCGTTGTCCTGCTGTTCGTATGGCCTGTCATCTTCAGCGCTCTGGTAGCTGTTGGCGAAGGCATCATCGGCATGGACGGTATCGGCGCCGGCATCTATGCATTCCTTAACCGTCTGCTCATCCCGACCGGCCTGCACCACGCGCTGAACAACGTATTCTGGTTCGATACCATCGGCCTGGGCGACCTGTCCCACTACTGGGCCGGCGACACCTCCGCAAACGTAGGCTGGAGCCTCGGTATGTATATGTCCGGCTTCTTCCCCTGCATGATGTTCGGTATTGCCGGTGCGGCTCTTGCTATGATCAAGGCTGCAAAGAACAAAAAGGCTGCCATCGGTCTGGTTCTGTCCGCTGCCATCTGTGCATTCATCTGCGGCGTTACCGAGCCGTTTGAGTTCGGCTTCATGTTCCTGTGCTTCCCGCTGTATGTTGTTTATGCTGCTCTGTACGGCATTTTCACCATCATCACCTACTATGTCGGCTTCCGCGCAGGCTTCTGCTTCTCGGCAGGCGCGACCGACCTCGTATTCTCGTCCTTCCTGCCGGCAGCGAACAACACGCTGATGATCATCCCGCTGGGTATCGCAGCATTCGTTGTATTCTATCTGGTATTCTACTTTGCGATCACCAAGTTCAACCTCAAGACCCCGGGCCGTGAGGATGAAGAAGCCGACTTCGCAGAGGTTGACAAGAATGCCAAGCTGGCAAATAACGACTTCACCGCAATTGCAGCTGCAGTCCTCGAAGGTCTGGGCGGCAAGGAGAACGTAGAATCTCTGGATAACTGCATTACCCGTCTGCGTCTGGAAGTCAAGGACGGCACGCTCGTCGACGAGAAAAAGATCAAGGCTGCAGGCGTGGCTGGCGTAATGCGTCCGTCGCAGACCGCAGTTCAGGTTATCATTGGCACTAAGGTCCAGTTCGTAGCCGACGAAATGGCAAAGATGCTGAAGTAACACTGAAAGCAATTCAACGCAGCCTGAAGTGCTCGCACACGGTTTGAAAATACAGCCGCGTGGGAACACCGAATGGTTAAGAAATCGCAACCAATCTAACTAACCTATCTTGTTTGCATATCACGATTGCGCTCCGCGCAATGGAAAGGGCGGGCACATTGCCTGCCCTTTCTATTTCCGGAGACAGAAGAAAGAGGTATTCCATGAAAATCATTCGCGCTAAGGATTATAACGACATGAGTCGCAAGGCAGCCAACATCATTTCGGCACAGGTTATTCTCAAACCGGATTCCGTACTCGGTCTGGCGACCGGTTCGTCACCGATCGGCATTTATGAGCAGCTGATTAAATGGTATAACAAGGGCGATGTGGATTTCGGCAGCTGCACGACCTTCAATCTGGACGAATATCGCGGCCTGACACCCGATCACGACCAGAGCTATCACTATTTCATGCACAAAAACTTCTTCGACGCAGTGAATGTGCCGGCAGAGCGCATCAATCTGCCGGACGGCGCGCAGCTTGACGCCGAGCGGGAGTGCAAGCGCTACGATGCAGCTATTAAGGCGGCGGGCGGCATTGACCTGCAGCTGCTCGGCATGGGCCTGAACGGACACATCGGCTTCAACGAGCCGGACGAGTATTTCTCCAAGGGTACGCACTGTGTAAACCTGACCGAGTCCACCATCGAGGCAAACAAACGCTTTTTCGCGTCGGCGGATGACGTGCCGCGGCAGGCGTACACCATGGGCGTGCAGACCATCATGCTGGCACGGCGCATCGTGCTGGTGGTTTCCGGTGAAAACAAGGCAGAGACCGTCCGCGAAGCGTTCTTCGGCCCGGTAACGCCTCAGGTTCCGGCATCCATCCTGCAGCTGCACACAGATGTTTCCATCGTAGCGGACGAGGCGGCACTGTCTAAGTGCGGCGATTTGCTCTAAAAAGGAAGAGAAGTTATGGAATTTAGCAATTTGAGGGTATATCAGCCGGACGGCACGTTCAAAACCGGCGGATTGTCCATCTCGGGCGACCGGATTGCATCCGCAGAGGTGAGCGCGGATGCGGTGGATATGGGCGGTCTGTACGCCGTGCCCGGACTGGTCGATCTGCATTTTCACGGCTGCATGGGCCGCGATTTCTGCGACGGCACGCATGAGGCTATCTCCACACTGGCAAAGTATCAGGCACAGATCGGCGTGGCCGCCATCTGTCCGGCGACTATGACCTATCCGGAGGACAAGCTGACACAGATTGCCGAAGCCGCCGCAACCTATCAGGCGGAGAGTAATGACGCGGCGCTTGTGGGCATCAACATGGAAGGCCCGTTCATTTCCGAGGCGAAAAAGGGTGCGCAGAACGGCGCTTATCTGCATGCGCCGGACGCGGCCATGTTCCGCCGGGTGCAGGAAAAAGCCGGCGGTCTGTTCAAGCTGTGCGATCTGGCACCCGAGCTGCCCGGTTCGATGGAGACGATCGACGAGCTGGCAGGCGAGGTGCGTATCTCGATTGCGCACACGACAGCGGATTATGACACCGCCTGTGAAGCCTTCAAGCACGGAGCCCGGCAGGTGACTCACCTGTACAATGCCATGCCGCCGTTTTCTCATCGGGCACCGGGCGTCATCGGTGCGGCCTTTGACAACGATAACGTGGCGGTTGAACTCATCGCGGACGGCGTGCATGTGCATCCGTCGGTCGTTCGCGCGACCTTCCGGCTGTTTGAGAACCGTGTTATCCTGATCTCGGACAGCATGATGGCGACCGGACTCGACGACGGCGAGTATTCGCTCGGCGGACAGGCGGTTACCGTGCGCGGCAACCTTGCCACGCTGCACGACGGCACAATTGCGGGTTCCGCAACCAATTTGATGGACTGCGTGCGCTCGGCTGTTAAAATGGGTGTTCCGCTCGGTCAGGCGATTCGTTCCGCGTCCACCAATCCGGCGCGCGCTATCGGCGTTGAGCACGATTACGGCTCGCTCGAGCCGGGCAAGCTGGCGAATGTGCTTCTGCTGGATGAGGAGCTGAACATTCACACGATTCTGCTGCGCGGCAGAATGCTGGGCTGAACAGCGATTTGATAAAGAAATGAAATGAAAAGAAACCGGCATCGGAAGATGCCGGTTTTGCGTTGTTTTGGGTTGCATGGTGCGGAAAACTGGAATTTGACTTAATATCCATGGTCAACATGCTGCCACTTTCCGCCATCTGTTCTAACTAAAATCCACTTCCAATCACTGTATGTACTATTTGGATTCAAAGACCCGTCTCCACCAGATGAATCAACATCGAATGAAGATAATAAAACAATGACTTCATCTGCATTGTTTCTGTCTGCCCAATCTTTATGATCTTTCGTGCAGTCATCTCCGGCATAGTAAATTTCTGTGAGAGTGCATCCTTTCCAGTCACTCTTAAACTCCTTTTTTATTGTGTCAATAGCGGCTTTAATATCCTCTTCTGAATAGCTCTCAGATTCAACATTATGAGTTTTTACTTCACTGACATCTCCACCACAAGCACTCAAACCAAATAAAAACATAATACATAGCATTGTACATACTATTTTCTTCATACAAGACCTCCTTAAATTCCGATTTGATATTTCAGCCAATAGTATGCAGTTGAAAACGCCTTACTTCTTCCTCTTTTTCTTCTTCTGCACGCTGTATCCGAACTTGCCGAGATACTTGCCAAGCGCAAAATACTCGCCGTGGGAGTACATAATCAGGTTCGCATCGTTGATATGAAACCGGTCGTTTTCGTCCAGATATTCGTCATCAACCGTCACGCCGACCACCTCGGCGATGAACATGGTATGGCTGCCGAGTGCGCGGCTCTCGGTGACGCGGCAGGCGATGTTGACCGGGCTTTCCGCGATAGCGGGTGCGTTGACATGCTCGACCGGCATGGGCGTCAGACCGGTTTTCGCAAATTTATCCACATCACGGCCGCTGACAACACCGCAGTAGTCGCACGCGCGCGCCAGCTTTTCGGTGGTGAGATTGATGACAAATTCACCGGTTTTCTCGATAATATCGTAAGAATACCGTGACGGACGGACCGAGATCGACACCATCGGCGGGTTGGTGCAGATCGTACCGGCCCACGCTACCGTGATGATGTTGGGACGGTGATCTTCATCGGCAACGCTGACCATCACCGCCGGAACGGGATTGAGCATGTTGCCGGGCTTCCAGCTTTGTTTACCCATGTTTATCTCCTTTATTGTGCGTGGGATAGACGGCACGCAGTTGTTTTGAAAGTCTGATTATGCCAGCGGCTGCACCGTATAGCGGAGCCGTGCGGGCGAGTGCGGATACCGACGGTAAAACGCGCTTACCAGTCGGTCGGCAACCATGCGGCTGTTTTCGTAATTCGCCTGCGGCAGCAGGATGATATGCTGCGAAATGCTGCATCGAGCGATCGCATCGCCGCGGCGCAGATTGTTCTGGACAAGCACTTGCAGATTGTTCATTGCGGGGTCCAGACTGCGGCGTGCAAGCATTTCGCCGTCCTTGCCGGAGACCGACAGCAGGCAGATATTCGCAGAATGGCCGTTTCGCGCGATCGAACGGGCTTCGGCACGGTACAGGATTTTGAAAAAGTCGTATTCGCATACCATGGCGCCGCCGTGCGGCGCGGGCTCCGCAAGCTGAGAGCAAACCTCGTCCATGGTCAGTGTACGGTCGTTTACGGTGCGTGTCGCCTGACGATACAGTGTGCGCAGCGTCTCGGACGGCATAACGCCGAAATGCGCAAACAGCTGCTCGCTCATTTCCTCGTAGACCGACATAGCGCCCTTCATATCGCCGGTGCGGAGTAGACCGCGCATGAGGTGCTCATACAGATCCTCCTGATACGGCTCAATATGAATTGCCCGACGGCACAGCGCAACGGCTTCGGCTGTGCGCTCCTGCTTTTCGAGCAGCTCGATCGCACCGGCTGCCGCACGGGTGTACAGGCTGTGATAGTAGGCCACGATTGGAATAGTCCAGATTTCATCGGTCATGCGCGGCAGCGGATCGCCGGCATACAGTGCCAGTGCAGCCTGATATTCCGTCAGACGGACATCGTCATCTCCGGCGGCTTCGGCGGCATGAAAATGCGCCTCAAAATCCTCAATATCGAGGGAAAGCGGCATAGCGTTGTTCCAGAAGTATCGTCCTGCTTTGCGGCGGATGAGCAGGCGGCCAAGTCCCGGCTGCAGTTTGTCCAGCGCGGTGCGAATGCGGTGAAAGATTGATTTGAGCGCATTTCCAGGATCCGCGCTTTTCTCGTTGTTGCTCCAGTATAGATGGATCAGCTCCTCCTGTGCGAACGAGCGGCCGTGGTTATACAGCATATAGGCCAACAGTGACCATACCCGGCGGGAGCGGTCGTCGCTGTCGGAAATGGTGCGGTCGCCGTATCGAAGGGTAAACTGCCCGAGCATCTGCACTTGTAATGTAGGTCCGTTCATCTTTGCTCCCCACCTTTGTATGATGTGTTCGCAGATTGACGCGTATGACCGCTTACAAAGTCATACGGCATATATTAGAAATATACCACGAAACAGGCAAAAATGCAAACCGGAGAACAGGGAACAGCGGAGCTCCTGCAGGTGCAGCCGCAGATTTGCGGGAGAACTGCCGTTGAGAAAGAATGCATAAATTAACACGATAGATGAATTGATTTTGCGAAAAATACGAAAATACAGTATGATTTACAGTAAAGAGAACGCACGTTCTTTATTGAATGCTTGATTTCCCTGTCCGGATAGGAGTAAGGACAGGGTATCTTCTGAATAGCATGGACAAATGCAGCTTCAGCGATTTGGAGAATCCTTGCAACCGATTGGCAGAAGTGCGGCTATACGGGCAGCTCAAAAGCGGAAAGGAGATTTTTGAGATTTATCCGCACTAAGAATAACCGTGCGCCGGACGGAGAGGACCGGTACGCTGTCAGATCGACCTGCTTCTTAGCGGAAGACCGGAATACAATCGTACTGCAAGAAGATAGTTTTATGTCTATGGAGGCAGCGCTTCAGATCCGCATTGACAGTGCGGTCAAGGAGCAGGTAGAAGCGCTTTACCGCAGTCTGGGTACTTCGTTCGCTGAGGCTGTACGAATGTTTGTGCAGCAAAGCCTTCAGAAAGGCGGTATGCCGTTTCGGCCGTCGCTTCGTGCGTGGGATGACATGAGTGAAGCAGAAATCAGCGAAAAGCTGTCGCGCAGCAGTGAGGATACGGCTTTGGCAGAACGGTGGGACAACGCCTTTGCGCTTTGCTACAGGAGAATTTGGCTGCATTTCCGGCTAAGTATCCGTTATATGACGTAGAACCGTGGAGTAAAACAAAAAGAGCAGCAATCGCTGCTCTTTTTTCTATCATAAACCCCTAATCAGTCGCCTCGACGGTCGCTTGAGAATTTGCGACGACTTATACCATGCTGAAAAGTAAAGAAAAACCGCTCATTTCAACGAAACAAGCGGTTTAACATGGTACGCCCGGTGCGATTCGAACGCATGGCCTTTGGAGTCGGAGTCCAACGCTCTATCCAGCTGAGCTACGGGCGCGAGTACATGATATAGTATACCAGTCTTTCGTGCGTTTGTAAAGCGGTTATTGCGGGGTATTTCGGTCGGATTGCGCCGAAACACCCCGATTTCCGTCTTACGCCTGCGCGTCGTCCGGCTTTTTCTTCTTTTTGCGCTTGCGATAGCGGTCCTCCTCGGAGAAAACACAGCCGCAGTAATTCTGCATGTACAGACCAAGCTCACGCGCCTTATCCTGTCCTTCGCGGAAGCGCGGCGAAAAGTCGCGGTGCAGATACTCGACACCGTATTTTTCGGCCATTTGTTCGCAGATCTGACGCATCAGCTCGTGATTCTGGTACGGGCTGACAAACAGGGTAGAGGTAAACCGGTCGTAGCCATGCTCGGCGGCGTAGCGCGCGGTTTCCTCAAAGCGGAGCGCATAGCAGGTCGCACAGCGGTTGTCCCAGTTGGGATAAACAGCTTCGATGAACTTGCGCAGGCCGTACTCGTTCTCAATCTCCAGCTTGAGATCAATGCTTTTTGCATACTCAACAAGCGTATTCTTGCGCATTTTGTACTCTTTCATCGGGTGAATGTTGGGATTGTACCAAAAACCTACCGGCTCGATACCCTCCTGCCGCAGCGTGTCGATACACGCAATGGAGCAGGGCGCACAGCAGATATGAAGAAGTGTTCCGGACAAAAAATCAAACCTTTCTGAAAAGTATTCGTGTTATTTCACGCCTTTTTGATTGGGTGGCGAAGGACGGTTTTGCGTTTCTCCGGCGCGGTTTTGCGCGGGTCGGAGAGATAAATCTCGTGGTGCAGCCGTTCGGCGGTGAGATCGTTTGCATAGCCGTTCTGTGCGAGATACTCGTCCATCACCGCAACAGACGCAGGCTCGTCATCATAGGAGCCAACGTGCATGATCTGCACGCACAGACCTTCCTCAATCGTCAAAAACTCGGCTGAGGAGCAATCCAGCTGTTTCTTTTTTGCAGCCGTCTGTACCGCCCAGTCAAAATCCGTCTTGGTCACAAAATCCGGCAGACGAATGACGGAAATCCAGTGGAAACTGGATTTATCCGAATAATTTACACCGTCCACATTATCCTGCCGCCAGAAACCTTCCAGCGGCGGAACAACATATTCAAAGAAGCCTGCGATTTTATAATCGGTCTTATAGCTCATTTTCAGCGTGTAGGCCACGGCATACAGTACGCTGATGGCCTGCTGATATGCACCGCCGTCCTCGTTCGGGTCGCCAGTGCCGCGCACGGCAATGTAGTTCATTGGTGGCACTTCGACAAGCTGCGGCTTGCTTTTCGGCATGTAGAGTTCTCTATACTCTTTTTTGAAGTCAAACGGCATAGCGTTCTCCTTTATTTCTTCCAGTGCTTGAGGGTCGGCACAATGGCTTCCATATGGGCGCGAACCTGCTCTGCAGGCCAGCTTTCGGTTGCCATATGCGTTACGCAAAAGTCGATCAGCTGCTCTTTCGTGGTGTATTTGAAGGTTCCGTCGGCATAGCACCACATGCAGTAGTCCTCGTTAAAGGAGCCGTCCGGCTCTTTACTGGTGATGGAATCTTCAAGCGGCATGCCGCAGCATTGGCAGATCAGCTGCCGCGGAGAGCCAAGAAGCGTATTGATCGACACGTTAAAGAACGCGGAAAGCAGTTTGAGCGTTTCGACATTCGGCGTGGTTTCACCGGTTTCCCAGCGGGATACCGCCTGTCGGGTGACGAAAATTTTTGCAGCCAGTTCGTCCTGTGAGAGACCTCTTTCGGTTCTGAGATGATATAAAATATCCTTTGTATTCATAATCGAACACCTCCGTGAGGTAAGTGTATCATAGGATCTTTTTACGGACAAGCAACATGCGGTTGCGGTATCGGATAACGCCTGTCAGCAACCTGCCGGCTTAATTATTATACCTCGTTTCCGGCCTACTTGCAAACCCTGTCGAAAACCGTTATACTGAGATTAGATTGACTCGGAATTCTGATCAAAGGAGGAATATTCTCATGAAGGATATTGCATACTATAACGGAAAAATCGGCCGCATTGACGAGGTGCAGGCGCCTATCACCGACCGCGGTTTTTACTTCGGCGACGGCGTTTACGATGCGGCGATGGTCAACAACAAGAAAATCTTCGAGCTTGAGGATCATCTGGACCGCTTTTACAACAGTCTGAAGCTGCTCCGCATTGAGCCGCCGATGCAGCGTGACGAACTGACAAAAACGCTGAACGAGCTGGTGTCTCAGCTGGATTCGGATGCGCCGCATATGCTGTACTGGCAGTCCACCCGTGCAGTGGCACACCGCATGCACGCGTTCCCCAAGGGCGGCAAGGCCAGCCTGATGGCATTTTCCGAGCCGTGCGGACTGGACCGCCAGGATCATCCGTACAAGCTGATTTCGGTCGAGGACACGCGTTTTCTGCACTGCAACATCAAAACGCTCAACCTTATCCCGAACTGCATGGCGATGCAGCAGGCTGTTGAGGCGGGCTGTGACGAGGTTGTATTCCACCGCGGCGACCGCGTGACCGAAGGCGCACATTCCGGTCTGGCGATTCTCAAGGATGGCGTGTTCTGCACGCCTCCGGCGGATAATCTTATTCTGCCGAGTATTACGCGCAAGCATTTCCTTACACTGTGCGACAAGCTCGGTGTGCCGACCCGCATTGCACCATTTACTGTGGATGAGCTGAAAAATGCAGATGAGGTGATGATCCTGTCCACCGGCACGCACTGCGTCGGCGCATGCGAGCTGGACGGCAAGCCGCTCGGCGGCAAGGATCCTATGCTGCTCGATAAGCTGCAGAAGGCGTATCAGCAGTGGTTTGACGAGGAAACCGCAAAATAATGGAGAATTGAAAATGGATAATTGAGAATTAAGGTATCGCGCAAAGCGTGTATCCGTCATTTTCCATTCGCTATTCTCAATTTGGAAAGGACAAAAGAATGCCCAACATTGTTATCATTGGCGGCGGACCGGCGGGACTGAGTGCTGCGATTTACGCGGTACGCGCCGGCATGCAGGCAACCGTTCTGTATAAGGACGGCGGTGCGCTGGCCAAAACGGACAAGATCGAGAATTATTTCGGCTTTATTGAGCCGGTTTCCGGTGCAGAGCTGCTCGAGCGCGGACAGAAGCAGGCCGAACGTCTGGGTGCAGTTTTGCGGCAGACCGAGGTAACCGGTATTGAGTATGCGGCGCAAGGCTTCACGGTTAAGACTGCGGACGGCGTGTTTGACGCGGATGCGGTCATTCTGGCAACCGGTTCGCCGCGTGCAGTGCCGAAAATCGAGGGTGTAGCTGCATTTGAGGGCCGCGGCGTCAGCTACTGCGCCATCTGCGATGCGTTTTTCTATCGCGGCAAGGACGTTGCCGTGCTCGGTCAGGGTGAGTATGCGCTCGAGGAAGCGCGAGTGCTGCTACCGGTGGCACGGTCTGTTACGCTGCTGACCGATGGCAGCGAGGCTCCGGCGGATTTGCCGGACGGTCTGCGCGTGGAAACGCGCAAGGTAAGCGCGATCGAGGGCGATGAATTGGTGTCGCGCGTGGCGTTTGCCGCGGGAGAATCGCTGCGCGTTTCCGGCGTGTTTATCGCCTATGGTACGGCCGGCAGCGGCGATTTTGCCCGTAAGCTGGGTGCGCAGTTGGACGGCACGCGCATCAAGGCGAATGCCGACGGCTCGACGGCTGTGCCCGGCCTGTTTGCGGCCGGTGACTGCACCGGCGGTCTGCTGCAGGTGGCAAAGGCCGTAGCGGATGGCGCCGAGGCCGCAATGAGTGCGGTGAAGTTCGTGAGAAAGTGAAGAAAGCACCGCATACCTCGGTATGCGGTGCTTTTTTATGCGGTTTTGATCGGGGCATTAACCCTCGTAATCATCCTCATTCTCCCAGTTGTGCCAAACGGCCTGCACATCGTCGTTATCCTCGAGGTTGTCGAGCAGCTTGCGCATCTGCGCCATATCCTCTTCCTTCTCAAGGGTGATGTAGTTCTGCGGAACCATCTGCAGCTCGGCCTGTGCGAAGGTGTAGCCTTCCTTCTCAAGTGCCTCACGAACGGTAGAAAAATCATCCGGAGCGGTGTAGATTTCGAAAACGCCTTCCTCAACGAGGAAATCCTCAGCGCCTGCGTCGAGCGCCTGCATCATAACAGCGTCCTCGTCCAGACCTTCGCTCTCCATAATGATAACGCCCTTCTTATCGAACTGCCAGGATACGCAGCCGGAAGCGCCCAGACCTGCGCCGTACTTGTCGAACAGGTGACGAACGTCCGCAACGGTGCGGTTCTTGTTGTCCGTCAGGGTCTCAACAACGACTGCAACGCCGCCTACGCCGTAGCCTTCATAGTTGTTTGCCTCATAATCGACCTGACCGTTTGCGCCGGAGTACTTATCGAGCGTGCGCTTGATGTTGTCGTTCGGCATGTTGTTGGCCTTTGCCTTTGCAATGCAGTCGCGCAGGCGAGCATTGAAATCCGGATTAGCGGAGCCGCCTTCCTTGATTGCGATTGCCATTTCACGGCCGATTTTGGTGAAAATCTTTGCTTTTTTTGCATCGTTTGCGCCCTTGCGCTTTGCGATGTTATTCCACTTGGAATGTCCCGACATGGTGAGTGTCCTTCTTTCTTTTATATCATCTAAAATATTAACTGTATAACACGCAGAACAATTTTAACAGGTTTTTCGCTATTCTGCAAGTCCTGCGAGTATATTTTTCGCGTTTGCGGTGCAGAATAGCATTGCAAACGAAACGAGGTGAGCCAAATGAGCAAGCAGAACAAGAACCGGAACCAGCAGGGTCAGCAGAATCAGCAGCAGAATCAGCAGCAGAATCAGAGCCAGCAGAATCAGAAAAACGATCAGCAGAACGGCTGATATTTTTTCCTGAGCCGATGGGTGTGCCTGTCGGCTTTACTTATTTTTATCTATTTGCTGAAGATTTCGGAATGGGTGCAGTCAGGACGGCTGGGAGGTCCGCCGCACCTGCGGCGGCGGGCACAAGGGTGGACACCAAGGGTTCCGCCCTTGTGAATCCCGTTTCCTTTATTTCTT
>OIXV01001632.1_pt1 | contig 19523 bp, 10 predicted proteins | sample 1587771 | NCBI WGS metagenome assembly OIXV01 (sample SAMEA3888893, study PRJEB22519) | human gut metagenome | biome: human gut; feature: human-associated habitat; material: faeces | place: Denmark | collected 2010
GTACGAAAGGAGATGTCAATTATGCTACACATAACATATAACTACGCATTACAGATGAGGTGTCTGCGATGATAGATCATGCTATGAAAGAAATCCATGCTGCGGTGCTTTTGTACTATTATAGGGAAATTTCCAACTTGCTATTTGTATCGATAAATGGTACTATATGACTATACTAATGTCATTTGAATGTTTAGAAATAAATGACTTCTGAAGGAGGCTTTGGCAAAATGGGAAGATTCGTGAATCCGGACAATAGTGCGTTTCAAGTTGCACTGAATTCAAAAATTTATGTGGATAAAACGGGTCTGCTGGAATATACCAACAGCGTTCTTGATACACCAGAAGCATACATCTGCAATAGCCGCCCCCGGAGATTTGGTAAGTCCTATACGGCTAATATGCTGGCAGCCTATTACAGCAAAGGCTGCGATTCAGAAAAGATGTTCGATGGGCTTACAATCGGCAAGAGTAGCGACTTCAAAAAGCATCTCAACAAGTATGATGTGATCCATATAGATGTACAATGGTTTTTGTCCAGCTGTGCAGACATCAAAAGTATTATATCCTACATTACACAATCAGTTTTTGAGGAACTAAAAGAGTACTACCCTGAAGTTCTTCCTAACGAAGTGTTGACATTGGCGGACGCTTTGTCGCGCATCAGAAACTCGACCGGTCAGAAATTTATTGTGATTATTGATGAATGGGATATTCTGATCCGAGATGAAGCAACCAATAAGGCTGTTCAAGAAGAATATATCTATTTCCTGAGAGGCTTATTCAAAGGTACAGAGCCGACAAAATACATTCAGCTTGCATACCTCACCGGCATTCTGCCAATCAAAAAGGAAAAAACGCAGTCGGCCTTGAATAACTTCGATGAGTTTACCATGGTCAGTGCCGGCACGTTGGCACCTTTCATTGGCTTTACGGAAGAAGAAGTTAAGAATCTTTGCGAGGAGTACCACAAAGACTTTGACAAGGTAAAAAAGTGGTACGATGGTTACTTGCTGCGGGATTACCAAGTTTATAATCCCAGAGCTGTTGTCAGCGTTATGCTGAAGGGAGAGTTTAAGAGCTACTGGTCGGAAACGGCTTCCTATGAAGCAATCGTTCCTCTTATCAACATGAACTATGATGGGCTGAAAACGGCAATCATTGAAATGCTTTCCGGTGGGGAAGTTAAAGTAAACACGGCTACCTTCAAGAACGATACCGTTAATATCCAAAGCAAAGATGATGTTTTGACATATATGATCCATCTTGGCTACTTGGGATATGACCAGAACAGAAAAACAGCGTTCGTTCCGAATGAGGAAATCCGGCAGGAATTGACACTTGCGGTGGAAAGCAAGCATTGGAATGAGATGTTGCTGTTCCAGCAGGAGTCTGAGAAGTTGCTGGATGCGACATTGGATATGGATGGCGATGCAGTAGCCACTCAGGTTGAGAAAATCCATGATGACTATGTTTCTGCCATCCAGTACAACAATGAAAACTCCTTGAGCAGCGTCTTGGCGATTGCATACCTGAGCGCTATGCAATATTACTTTAAGCCGGTTCGAGAGCTGCCCACAGGCAGGGGCTTCGCAGACTTCGTTTTCATTCCAAAACCGGAGTACCGAAATGACTATCCGGCGCTTGTTGTGGAGTTGAAGTGGAACCAAACGGCGGAGACTGCGATGCAGCAGATTAAGGAAAAGAAATATCCGGATTCGCTGCGTGGCTATACAGGAAATCTTCTCTTGGTAGCTATCAACTATGACAAGAAAACGAAGAAACATCAGTGCCTTATTGAAAAAGTAGTATAAAGATCATGCCGTGGAAGGAACCTCCTTCCACGGCTTTTCTATACCATGATTGAGTCATTGACTTGTACATTTTGAAAATACTGAATGCAGTATTATACTGATGGGGAAGGAGGGAAAACCGATGCAATATGATAAAGCAGACCAGCAAAACTGCCCGCGCAGAGTCGTGTTCTATGGGCGCGTGTCCACGGAACTTGAGGCGCAAATATCAGCACTGAAAAATCAAATGAACTGGTATCTGGAGCTTGCAGAACATCATCCGAATTGGACGGTGGTTGGGCAATACGCCGATGAAGGAATCTCAGGTACTGGCATGAAAACCCGGCCTTCTTTTATGAAGATGCTGCGAGATGCCCGGAAAAAGAAGTTTGACCTAATCGTGACCCGCGAGGTTTCCCGTTTTGCCCGAAACACGGTGGATACTTTGGTTACGACCCGTGAGCTGAAACAGTACGGCGTTGAAGTGTACTTCGTCAATGATGACATCTGGACGATGCGTGGCGATGGAGAAGTTCGCCTGACCATTATGGCAAGCCTTGCGCAAGATGAAAGCCGTAAAATGAGTGAACGCACCAAGGCGGGCATTCAGACGTCACAGAAAAAAGGCACCTATGTTGCGGGACCGACACCGTTTGGATATAAGCGTGATAAAAAGGCTCATACGCTTGTGGTGCAGGAAAGTCAGGCAGAGACGGTCAGAAAAATTTTTGCTTGGTATGCTGATGGCATAAATGGCACCGAGATAGCCCAGACACTAACGCAAGAAGGCGCACCGAATAAATCTGGAATGCCACAATGGAGCGCGCGTCAGGTTCTCTCAATCACCAAGAATACGATTTATAAAGGGTATTTGACATACAACAAATCGCATATTGATGATTTCCTCAGTCATAAAAGCATCAAGAACAGCGAACAGGATTACATTCTGGTGAAAGGCAGTTTTGAGCCAATCATTTCAGAGGAACTATGGGATAAATGTCAGCGCCGCAGACATGCATGGCAGTCGTACAAAGACGGCAATATAACGCAGGCTTACTTGTATGGAAAGAGCGAACACGCCGACAAATGGGCTTGCCGCATGTTTTGTGGCTGCGGAGCCAGAATGCGGGCGTTCCGCGCAGAGAAAGGCATTGTTCGATATATCTGTTATCAGCGGTCGCTGAGGAATGTAGCCCCCAAATGCAGCGCCCCCAATGTGCAAGCATGGAAGCTCGAATTGATGGCGCGAGAAATCTACAAAAACGTTTGGCAGGATCACCGACAGGATATTTTAGAAGAATACCAGCAGGAACAAGAAAACGGAGCTGCCAATAGTGAAAAGGTAGAGGAAGCACTCAGCTGGCAAGAGTCGTTCCCAAACGATGAAATCAGCCGGGAATTTCTGGACAGATTTGTGCCGAGAATCTTCTCCATCGATGGACAGAAATTCATCTGGGAACTAAATCTATTTCAAGAGTCATGCACTGTTCAATGCAATGTGCGCGGAACGTACAATTACCATTCGATTTCGGCGGAAAAAATCATGCCGGGAAAAACAAAAGCGAAGAAAGGGGATGGGGCCGTCAATAGGATACTTGAGGATGCAAACAGTACGCGCTTTTGGGTACATACCTATGATGACGACCCAATAAGCAGGCTGCTATCAAGTCGCCTCGCGGCTGATTTACCAGCGAGTATAACCATTAAGTTGAATTACGAACAGGCTCGCGCCTATCGAAATTCGCGTGGTTACGTACTTTGGCCGGGGAATTGGAAAGACCTGACAGTTAAGGTTCTTCTATAAATCCTATCAAGTCCCGAATTGCTTGTATCTGCAATTCGGGACTTTTTGTTTTATTTTGCCCCATTTTGTACATTTTCCTGAAAATATACACGGTTTAATGGGTCAGACAAAAAAAGCGCACACCCCTCGGTGTGCGCTCGGATTTTACGTCTGCGTCGATTCCCGCAGGCTTACCTGGTAACCCAACTCCATGCGGGTTTCAACAGGCTGCCCCTGCAAGGCGCGCAGCAGCTGCTGTGTTGCTTTTAAGCCAAGGATATCCGCATTAAACTGCACGGCGGTGATGGGCGGCACGGTATTGACCAGATTCTCATTATCATACAGCGACGCCAGCCGGATATCCTGCGGCACGCGCAGGTTCAGCTGCTTGAGCATATTCAGCGTCAGCTGTGCCAGCCGTTCGTCCATGCACAGGATGCAATCCGCCCCGCGCTCTACAGCCTGCTGCACAGCCTCCATGCGCAAATCGTCGCTTTCCAGCTCCAAAAACAGCAGGCTTTCGTCAATTTTTTGCCCCATCTTGACATAAGCCTGCCGGAAGCCCTCCAATCGGGATTGGTTGACGGTGTACAGCATACTGCCGCCCAGCAGCGCGATATGCTTCATGCCCTTCATCAGCAGCAGACTGGTCATCTCACGGCAGCCGCCCACCTGGTCATGGTCAACGGAAAGTACCTGATCGTCCTCCGGCTGACCGATGGCGACAAACGGCACCTTGCGCGCCTTCAGCAGCGGGATCAAGGGGTCACGCTCCAGTGTGCGGGTCAAGATCAGACCATCGATTTTGCGGTTATCCAGCAGTCGTTCCACAGGACGGGTTTCGTTTTCGCCCACCAGCGTCAGCAGGACATCGTAGTCGGAATCCCCGGCAACCTGATAGACAGAGCGCATCACCTTGCGCAAAAAGGGCAGCTCAAAGTCGGAAAATTGCGTGGAAATCACCAGCGAAATATTGTAGGAGCAGCGCTTCACCAGCCCGCGCGCCATCATACTGGGGGTATAGTTATGCGCTTTTACATAGTCCAGCACGCGTTGGCGGGTTGCTGCGCTGATGCGCCCGTTGCCGGATATGGCACGGGACACGGTTGTCTTGGATACGCCAAGCGCCTGCGCGATTTGCGTGATATCGATCGGCTTGTCGTTCTTCGGCAAAGGTGGCATGGTTTCTCATCTCCGATATGTATTTACCCTTATCATAATCGTTTTTTGACGAATCGTCAATTATTTCTTGCGTAAAGCTTCCCCTTGCACAGCCCTCACACCGTTCGTCTGCACAGTTTTTTGCGTAATTTACGGCACAGGGCGCGTACCTCATGCGCGGTTTCAGAGGTGCATGGCTCGGGCGCAAACTGTGCCGCCTGTACGGCATCCAGCAGGTGCTGCACGGTTTCGCGGTCCGTCTGCGGGCAATGCGTTTGCAGAAATTCCGCAAATGCCGCTTCGTCAGAGGACACCTCCGCCGCCAGCCCGCAGCGCCGCATCTTGCGATGAAGCGCACAAAATTCTGCCTGTACGGTCTGCAAAGGTGTGCGCCTTGCACGGCGCAGAAGTGCCAAGGCCAAGACGAGCAGCAGCAAAACCGTAGGCAGCACCCACAAAAGCGGGACGCTTTGCGGCGTTTCGGCAGGGGAGTCGGCCTCCTGCCGCGCGAGCAGGGGTGTATCACTGTCTGCGGCATTTTGCCCTGCCTGTGCGGCATCGGCGGCAAGCTCGCCCTCGGTCAGTTCGGCTGTCATACCGGGGGTGACCTCCAGCGGCGTCCAGCCCTGCCCGGAAAGGTAAATCTCTGCCCAGGCGTGGGCGTTATCGTCCTGCAAAACGGCACGGCAGCTGCCGTCGCCCGCAGCGGTAAACAGACTTTGCGGTGCGGCGTAGCCTACCACATATCGGGCGGGCAGCCCCACCATGCGGCACAGCAGCACCGCTGCCGAGGCAAACTGTGTGCTGCTGCCCGCGTGGCTCTCGCTCAGGAAATACAGCAGCGGGTCTGTGTCGTCGGGTGTCTCGGCGTCCGCGCTGTAACGGCAGTGCTCGTTCAGCCAGCTGCGCACCAGTGCGCGTCGGCCATCGATGTCATCATCCCTGAGTTTGCGCTCCATCACCAGCGCAGTCAGTTCCTTGTCTATGGCATCGTACCCGGCACCGTTGGGCACATCCAGGCAGCGCGCACGAACATATGCGGCGTAGGCGCTTTCCAGACGGTCCAGCACCCCCGCGTCATCATCGTCACGGGCCGCCAGCAGCTCCTCTGCCTGTTTGCGCGGAAAATAGTAGAACATATCGTCCTGCACAGTCTGCCCCGCTATGGCTCCGTCGCCGTCCGGCGTGTAGTAGTCGTTAAAATATGCGTTGTACGGCGCAAACGTGTAGGCATCGTTTGCATGCAGACGCTGTACGGTCATTTGCTGCGGCTGTGCGCCGCTGTATGCCGCGCGCAAAAACGGCAGGTTCGCAATGGCAAGCCGCCCGTCGCCGTCGGTTTTCCAGTTTGCTGCGGCACTGTCGAAGGCAGCGGCATTCCCTGCCTGCCAGCTTGTGCCGTCATAGTCCACGCCGATAAACCCGCGCAGGTAGACGGTCTCCTCCGGCTTGGCGTCGGTCGTGACCATTATATCCTCCAGCCCCGTCAGCGCCAGGCCGTCGCCCCGTGTCAGGCTGCCGTCCTCCACGCCGCCCGCAGCGGCGCTGACATGGAAATTCAGTGCCCCGCCGCTGATTTTCGGTAGCCACTCGATCGCCGCACTCAGCCCGGCCACGCAGACTTTGTCGGTCACAGGCTGCAGCGCGTTCAAGGGCAGCATCAGCACGGGGCGCAGTGCCAGGGCAGGCAAAAACAGCACCGCGCAAATGGCAGCCATGCCGACACCGGCCAGCCTTTGGTTTGTGCGGTGGGTCTGCAGGTTGGCGGCATAGACAGCGGAATCCTTGCCGCGCCACAGCCGTTTGCGCACCAGCGACCGCGCCGCCGCACAGCTTCCCAACCAGCTCGGCAAAAGCAGCAGCCAGCCCAAAACGGCACGGCCTGTTCCCGCCAACAGCGTGAACACCACGATCGGCAGAAGCACCGCCCCCAGCAGCAGCGCGTCGGTGTGGCGGGCTGTCAGCGTGGCAAAAAACATTGTAAACGGCACTGCCGTCATCAGCGCAAACAGGCCCATCTGCGCCGAAACCGACGAGGTGGACACCACAAAATTTGCGTTGAAGCGTGTATTCAGGCACAGCCTGACGGCATCCGCGCACTGTGCCGCACCGGCCAAAAACGGCTGCTGCACGGCAAACAGCAGCACCAGATACCCCACGGCCAGCGCCAGCGCCGCGCCGTAACGGCTCGCCTTGGAAAGCGGGACGCGGTGCAGTGCCGGCCACGCCGCACACAGTGCCGCCACGCCAAGCCACACCCAAATCGGCAATGCCAGTGCAAACGCACCGTTCAGTGCCGTCAGCAAGCCCAAGGCCAGCAGTTCTGAAATCAGCAGATCCGCCGCCGCTTCCGCCATGGGGTGGGCAGCGGCTTTGGTGCGGGGCAGCAGCACACGGTCCACAAATACCAGCCCCGTAGCGGGGTCGGAGTCCTTGCGGCGGGTCAATCTGCGCAGCCGCTTTACAGCGGCCTGCCCAAAGTGCAGCAACTGCTGCGGCGCGTCGGCCCCCTCTGCCAAAACGCTGCCCGCAGGGTCAGCGCGGTAGGTTGCGCCCAACGGCTCGCGCACGGTCAACTCGCCCACGCGGGCGGTCAGTTTCCAGTGAATCAGCTTCGGTGAATCGCCTGCACGGTAGGGACGCAGATCATAAACGCCGTCGGTCAAATCGCAGCCCGCCGCAGTCACTTTTTCGGCGCAGTTCTGCGGTTTTGTGCCTGCGCCGTCGTCCTCGCCCTCGGCGGGGGGCAGCACACACAGTTCTCTGCTTTGGGGCGGCACGGCGCAGTGCGCGGCAAACAGCCCCAACAGATCGCGCACGGTGGCTTCCCGCACACGGAACCACCACAGACCGCTTTTTGCTGCGCGCAGGGTCACGCGCAAATCGGCACACTGATGCGGGGCCAGCATCGCGCCGCAGGGCAGTTCAATGGCCGTTCCGCTTTCGGCGTCCACAGCCTGCAAAACGACACGCAGCTCCGGCATGGGCCGCCGCCCGTTGTTGTGCAGTTTCACCAGTACGGCAAAATCCTCGTCGGGGTGCACGGGGCGGGCAGGCAGCTGTAGCGTTACCGTCACATCTCTGCGCAGTGTGCGGACATACCACGCCAAAAAGCCGACCAGCAGCACCGCCAGTGACGCCAAAAAGACCGCAAACGACGTGCGGCTGACTGCTGCCGCGGCAAACAGCACGGCCAGCAGCAGCGCGCAGCCCACCTTACCTGCCATGGAACGGTTTCTCCGGGCGGGGACGCGGCACGGTGTGCAGAACATCGTCAAGGATATTCTGCACTGTATCGCCGCCGGTGCGGGCCTGTTCGGTCAGGCACAGACGGTGGCGGGCCGCATCGGCAAAAATCGCGGTAATATCCTGCGGGGCCACATAATTGCGCCCGCTCAGAAAAGCCGCCGCGCGCGCCATACCGGCCACTGCCAGCGACGCACGGGGCGAAAGCCCCAGCATCAGGCGGCTGTCCTGCCGCGTCGCGCGGGATAGTTCCACGATATACCGTCTGATTTCATCGCTCATATATACTTCGTCTACCTGCTGCTGCATAGCCAGCAGGTCGTTTTTGTCCATCACCGGCTGCACACGGTCCAGCAGGGCGCGGCGCGGCTGGCGGGACAAAATCTCCATTTCCGCCTCCGCATCGGGGTAGCCCATGACCACGCAGACCATAAAGCGGTCAAGCTGGGATTCCGGCAGCATCTGCGTACCCACCGAGCCGACGGGGTTTTCCGTTGCAAAAACGGTAAACGGCTGCGGCAGAACGCGCGTCACGCCGTCCACCGTGACGGCGCTTTCCTCCATGACTTCCAGCAAGGCGGACTGGGTGCGGGCGCTGGTACGGTTGATTTCATCGGCCAAAAACAGGTTGCACATCACCGCGCCGGGGTGGTACACAAATTTGCCGGTTTCCTTTTGGTACAGCGAGAACCCCACAATGTCGGACGGCAGAACGTCGGGGGTAAACTGCACGCGGTTTTGGGTCAGGTCCATAGCGCGGGCAAACGCCTGTGCCAGCGTAGTTTTGCCCACGCCGGGGATATCCTCAATCAGCACATGGCCGCGGGCCAGTATCGCCATCATGATTTTCAGCACGACTTCCGGCTTGCCCAGCACCGCCTTGCTTACCTCGGCTGTAACGGCCAGCGCCTTTTCGTTGATATTTTGCATGGGTCAATCCTTTCTATGCCTGCGCCAAATCAGCATACAGCCGATCACGGCGGCAATCAGCAGGCATCCCGCCCACAGGGCGTTGTTTTCCAGCCAAATCACCCAGTTGGAGTACGCGCCGCCCGCGTTTTCGCCGCCGCCCTCGTGGGGCAGGGGAGTGATACTTTCGGGGGTGACTTCCTCCAGCGCGGAGGTACCGTCGGCCTCCACCGTCACTTGGCGCGGTGCGGCGTCCCAGGTTTCGTCACACTCGGCCAGGTCTGCCGCATGGGTGGCGGCCTCTGCGTCGGGGTCGCGCTCGGCTATCACCAGGTAGCGCTGGGTGTTTTGGGTGTAGGGGTGGCAGGTCGTCAGGGTAAGCAGGTCGCGGCCGGGCTGTATCAGCACGGCGTTTATGTCGTCCGGCTGTATAATTTTAAGCTCGCACACGCGGTAAACCAGCGTGTCCCACGGCGTTGTCATAGTAATTTTGTCGCCGATTTGTATCTGCTGCACGTTGCGCAGCATTTCCGCGCCGTAATAGCCGCGGTGGGCGGCAATGACGGTGTTGGTGTTTTCGCCGCCCAGCGGCATGGAGGTCTGCCCCAGCAGCGCGCCGCCGCGGGCCATGTTGGCCGTGTTGGCCCCCAGATAAACAGGCAGTTCCAAGTCCAGACGCGGTATCCACAGCGCGGCGATAACGTCGTCGGGCAAGCCGCAGCCCGTCAGGTCAAAGGCGGGGGTCTCGTAGGCAAAGGGGTCTTTCAGGCCGCTTTGGCCTTGGGCAAAAAGCTGTTGGTTGTAGGCCAGAAACGCGTCGTACAGTTCGGGGTAGGCGCGCGCGGGTTCGGCGGCGGAGGTTTCGGGCGCGGCAGCTTCGGCGGCCTGCACAAATTTTTGCACGGTTTTTGTGCTTTTCTGCTCCGTCAGATATCGGCTGACCGTGGGCTGCAGCATCAGCCCAACGCCCAGCAAAATTGCCAGCCATGCAAAAATTTGCAGAAACAGGCGTTTCATCAGTCTTCCTCCTCGCGCTTTTTGCAGCGGTGCAACAGCAGCAGCAACAGCAGCGCCTCGCCGCCGATAACCACACTGCCCGTCACGCTGATCCACGGCCAGGCGTCCACAATGCGCTTTACCACGTTGCCGGTATTCAGCTGTTGGTACTGCACGGTCTGCGGCGTGTCGGGCTGCTCGTCCTCTCCGGTATACGGCACACGGGCGCCGCGCACAAGCATACGGTGGGTGTTAATGGCATAGGGTGTGCAGGTGACCAGTGTGCAGTAGTCCCCGCCGGGGATAATTTCCAAATCCTCGGTGTTTTCCGGCTCCACGACCTTGACCTGGTCTACCTGATACGCCAGCACTTCGTCCATGATGTGGAGGTAAAAACGGTCGCCCTCGCCCAGCTTGTCCAGGTCGGTAAACAGTACCGCCTCGGCCAGACCGCGGTGCCCCGTCAGCACACTGTGGGTGCCCGCGCCGCCCAGCGGATAGCTGGAGCCTTCCAGATGTCCGACACCCTTTACCAGCACATCGTCGCTTGTGCCCTCATAAATGGGCAGGTTTACGTCAATTTTGGGTATGGTAATGTAGCCAAGGCTCTCGCCCACGTCCAGCATGTCCACATAGCTTGTGCCGATGTCGTCCGCTTCGCCCGCCGCGTCGCGGTCGATGGCATTGTTCAGCTGTTGGTTGTAGCGGCGCGCAGCCTCCTTGGCGGCGTCGATTTTCTCGGCGTCCATCGACTGCACGTTGTCGTTGTAGCTTTCAATGACCGAGCTTGCGTGGCGCTGTGCCACCGCGTTGCTGACAACGGGGTACATGGCCACGCCGATGCCGGAGACGATCATCAGCGCAGCAAAGCCAAGTTTTAATTTGACGGTGGTTTCCATTGCAAAGAGCCTTTCTGTAAAGGGTTGACGCACTGCCACAACCGCCCATAGGGGAAGAACCGTTTCCGGCCCTTCCCCTATGGATTACCCGTTTATTTTGCTGTGGGTGTTTGGATGGTGTGCATTACGCACGGTTGGATTTCTTTTTCAGGCTGAACAGAACGCCGACGCCCGCCAGAACCAGCAGCACACCGATACCGCTGAACAGCAGCGTACCGAAACCGCCGGTGACAGGCAGCGTAAAGCCTTTGCGGTTGACAACTTTGGCAACAGCAAGTTCCGTTTTTGTGGCATCGCCATTGTTGCTGGTATGGGTGAACGTGGTTTTCGTAACCGTGCCATGCTTAACCAGATTGCCACTGGCGTCATATACGTTGGTCTTTTGCCAAGTAGTTGTGGCGGTAACATCCAGCTTAACCTTAACAGGCTTTGTCAGCAGGTTATAGCCATCAACCGTCTTGGTTTCGACCAGATAGTAATCACCATTGGCAAGACCGTGGGTGTAGTTGGTGGCGTTGTTAGAGTCAGACGTATCAATGATGCCGTTTGCGTTAGTTGTCAAGCCAGACTTTACAAGAATCCATTTTTTAGTGATGTCAAGACCTGCTTTCTTGAGGGTTTCAGCATTTACAATAGGCGTTTCTCCCGTCTTGGCTTCACGGTACAGGTCAAACACAACGCCGGGCAGTGCAGTAGTTCCGTTTTCCGCAGTTTTTACCACTTTGATGCCAAAGCTGTACATAACAGCGCTGTCCTCAATGGTGTTCGTGCTAGGTGCGGCGGGGGAGTCGTGGGTATTGATTTTATTGGTGTATGTAAGTTTTGCGTTATTCGAGTTGCCTTTGCCGCCGACTACAGCATCATTGCTCACAGTAGCAGTATAGGTGATTACTAGTTTTTCACCGGCATAAGCTGCCATTTCGGCAGGCGTAAATGTAATAGTAAAGCCATTACCGTTATCCGCAACTGTATAATGCGTGTTTTTCGTCAGGTCTGTTGTGTCGTCTTTAACTTCAATGCTGCTTACATTATCCGTCAAACCTGTCGGCGTGTCGGTGACGGTAAAGGTGGAAAGTTTATCAATGTTCTTCGGGACTTCAATCGTAATTTTGTAAGGAACGGTATCGCCGACACCGTACTGGGCATCTTGCTTCCATTCAGTGCCATTGTAAACTTCCTTCTTCATATCGGGGCGGTGGTTGGCAACTTGAATGGTTGCATTAGCAGACACGTTTCCGTCTACCTGAATCTTACCATCTTTCTGCACGGTAAAGGTGTGGTATTCCGCATCCAAGATATAGCCCTTGTTAGCAGAAGTATTGCTGTATGCATCCTCAAAAATGCGGTATTCGCCTTGCGAAAGCCCTGCAATTGTAATTTTACCGTTTATGTCCGTTGTCAAATTGTAGGTGCTGCCATTGCTATCGTTTGCAGTAATATCTGTCCAATCTGCGCCATTCTGTTTCTGTAGCTTGAACTGAACACCCTCCAACGCAACTCCGGTGCCACCGCCGGTATAGCCCTTTTTCTCAATCGTGACTTGACCGTAGGTGGTGCTGTTTTTCGGGTAAACGTGGACATCATAAATCCAGTCCGTCAGCTTGTTCGTGGTATCATTATCAGCAATGCGCGTCATAGGGACAGAAACCAAGAACGGGTCAGCAGGGGATGTGACCTTATCAGGGGCTTTGGTTTCAACAACCAGATACAGACCGAGGGCAAGACCGTCTTTTTTGGCTACACCCTTATCAGTTTCTGTAGTTGTGGTTGTAACCGTGGCAACCTTTGTTGCGCCGCTATTAACTGTGATTGCGCCTGTCGTACTGTTCTTAGTATAATAGTCACTTGCATCCATCTTGGAAAAGTCTTGACTACTCGCAGTCACTTGACCGCCGTAATAACTTTCCAGCCAAGTCTGACTTTGCACTTGGTAAATCTCAAAAGTTACCCCGTCCAGTGGTGTTGCGCCTGCGGGCGCGCCTTCGCCCTCGGCACCGGTACCCTGTTGGGACGGTGCTCCCGATGAAGGGTTATACTCAAACTTATGAATCGTAATGCTGCCTTTTTTGGTTGTATCCCAAACAGGCATACCGTCTGCCAGCGGCGTCCCCGCCGTCGTGCCGCCTTCCGTCGCCATGGCGGGCATGGCGCAAAGGCTCAGGGTCAGGGCGGCGCTGAGGATTGCGGTAAATAAACGTTTCAGTTTCATTTTGATGCATACCTCTTTTTTCTGTGTTGGTTTGTGTAGAGGGGTGGGGTCAGGAACGTCTGCCCCCTTTCTTATTGTATCGGAACACCAGCACCAGCAGCACAGCCACCAGTGCGGGCAAACCTATCAGCAGCCACAGGCTGGGTGCGTCCGCGCCCGTGTGCGGCAGGGTAAAGCCCTTGCGGTTGTAAACAGTCAGGGCAATGTTGTACACGCCGTCGGCACCTGGGGTTATCTTGCCAAACGTCTCGTCGCCGCGTAGGCATCGCCCGTCCGCTGTCAGCGTAAATTCGATGGGCTCGGCCAGCAGGGTGTAGCCCTCGGCGGTCTTGGTCTCGGTCAGGCGGTAGCTGCCGGGGGTCAGGTCTGCAAAGGTAAGTTCGCCTGTTTCCTCGGCGGTCTTGCCTGTTTTGGTTTCACTCGGTACAGCGTCCGGCTTTTCCAGCTTGAACTCCACGCCGCCCAGCTTTGTCTTTGGATCCTGTGCATCCTGCTTTGTGATGACCAAGTTATATTTGGCATCCTGCAGTTGGTTGGTCAGGGTCAGCGTTTTGTCGGCCGAATCGCCTGTGACGGTGGTATTGAGAACCTTGTACTTCTTGCCGTTGATCTCAATCACATCGCCATCCGCGCCGCCGTAAAATTTCCCATCTGCCGTCGCGCGTTCCAGCACGCGGTAGGTGTAAGCGACATGGTCATTCCCCGCCTTGTTCGCATCGTACTTGTCCAACCCGGTAAACTGTTTGGTCCAGCCTTCGTAACCGTCGGGTTTTTTCAGCTCTACGCTTTTATACCCCGAAACCGGCAGCCAGCTGTCTGCTTCATCCGGCGTTTCGGTGCGCTGCAGTTGCAGGTAAATGGCGTTGGGCAGGTCGGCTTGCGGAATGTCCGCCTTACCGTCCTGCGTTTTCCACTCTTTTTTGACCGTTATGTCAATCAGTTCGCGGGCGGTATTTTCAAACGTTGCCGTTGCAGCGTTCGCTTCGCCCTCCGCAATGGCGCCGTACACCTTTACGCCGTCCGCGGCAACAGCGCAGTCTTTGCCGCCATCGATAGACACCGATTTCAGGCTTGTGCCCGGCTGTTCTTTTTCTGACACAACAAACCGTGTGCCGACAGGGATTTTGTCGATCACGATCTCGCCGTAGTACTTGTCACCGTGTTGTTTCACCGTGCAGGTGTACGTTTGCTGCTCGATTGTGTCGCCGAGGCTTTGGCCGCCAACATCGCCGAATCGGACGGTAAAGGCAAACTCCTTGCCTTCCAGTGTCTCGCCCTTGGCGGGGACCTTGCGTATAATCAGCTTGCCTGTCTTGACCTTGTTGTTGAAAACCACTTTCAGCTTGGTCAGCTCGTTACCATCGGCCGAGCTGCTGTAAGAGCGAAAAACCAGCGTGCCAGCGTTCGGCTTTTGGGCCTCTGTGTACTCGTTCTTGGTGTTGTATCCGTCAAGGGTTGTATTAACCACTTGCTCCGTTCGGCCATCGTTCGGGGCGGTGCCGCTGACGTTTTGCAATGTGTTAACATCGCCCATCGTAACAACGTTACTATTGCCGCTTACACTTGTAACAGGTACGTCGTTTTCGTATACCGTCCAAGTTGTATCGTACAGTTCGGTGTCGATCTGCTCTTGCAGGGCTATGTAGCTGCCGCGGCGGAACTGGTCATTAAAGGTAACGGTCTCACCGTCCTGCAGCAGGAACCGTCCGTTTTCATCCACAACGTCGCCGTTGCCAAGATTGGAGGAAAACACCGCATAGGCCGCGTTTTCCAACTTACCGCTTTCGGCAGAGCCATAGTCGGGGACGTTGTACTGCGCGGTGGTAAAGCCTGTTTGCTTCGGCAGGGTCGGCGCACTGCTGAATGTAAAGTTGCGCAGGTAAATGCTGCGCGCATAGTTATCGCCCACCGTTATGCTTTTTAGCTGCGTTTTGTCGAAACTCTCGACTTGTTTCAGGGAGTTCAACATCAGCCGTACGGTGTACCACGTTCCCGGGTGCAGCGCGGTCGCCGCGCCGTAGACATCGCTGCTTTGCAGCCCCTTGCTGCCAAGGCAGCCCATTTGCTTGCCGCTTGTGTCCCAAAGTTCCACATACAGGTTGCTCATGGCGCAGGTATCGGTCGGGCTGCCCTGCACATAGACATCAAAGGTCAGGTAGCTGTACGGACTTATATTTATGGAGCTGTCCCATGTCAGTGTGCCGCGGCGCTGGTCGCGGTATAGGCTGGATGGGTCACTTTTATCCGATGACCACAGCACGGCGCTGCCTGTTCCTACATCCTCCGGCAGGGACGACTCATAGCTTAATAGTCCCGTGGCCGAACTGTATGCAGTGTCCGGAAGTTTCTCGGTCTGGATTGCCGGTTCATCAGTTGCTTTTGCTTCGTAGTGGGTGGCCAGATTTTGGATGTTGAAGGTGAAAATTTTCTGGTTTTTGAAACTGTCTCGGAACAGCGGGTTCACGTCCGAAACATCGACCTGCTTTTCGACCTGCAATTCGTTATGGTCGGGGAAGTTGAACGCCAGCGCCATGTTAGACTCCCACATGCCGCGCTCCATGTAGTACATGGTCAGGGTGTGGGTGGATTGGTTTTCAAGGGTTTTGGTGGTGCCCTTCTTATTGAACGTGATCGATTGTCCGTTATATTTGACGGTTTTGACTGTTTCGCCGGACCCATAATCCTCGTAGACCATGGTATCATTTGAGTCGGTGTTCTTGTTGGAGCTGACGTAGGGGGTTACGGTGTTGTTTTCGCCAAATTCCAGCAGACCGGACGCTTTACCGTGCGCGCCGCCGACATCCAGCATCAACTCGCCGTCAATGTAGACCCACACGTCATCGTCGCCGGAGAAGAAGAACTTGATAGGAACTTTGATGTCGCTGCCGCTGGTGTCTTTTCCTACAACAACATTGCCGTCCTCTGTAAGCGTAAAGTCAAATTGCAGCTTGGCGCCAAAGCCGTAGTTGTATTGGGATGCCCCGACTGTGCTAACTGTTTGGTTAAACGGGAAAAAGCCGTGGGTGCCATTGGCACTGTTTGGTGACGAAATGTTTTGTGATTTGCTGTCCGTGGTGGGGTTGCCGTCACCACCCTTGGGAGATTCCAGATAATACTTGCCGTCGGTTTGGTTCTGCTTCAAATACAGAGAGCTTTTGCTGCTGTCATAGTACCAATATTGGGCTTTGCCCTCCGGTTCCTTAGGATCCGGATTCTCCGGATTTGTCGCAAAAACGGGTTTTTGCTTGAGTGGGAAGGAAACATTCTCGTACACCTTGCCTAGCACGGTGTTAAAGGCGTTTTTGCCTTGCAGGAAGTCCTTGTTAAAGTGCGGGTCAGCCAGCGCTTTTGTTTCGGAATTCTTGGTTCTTAACAGCGGCAGTCCGTCTGCCGTGTCGTCAGAGGTCTTGCTTTCCACAAGGCCCTGGAAGGTGCGGCTGTAATCGTTGTTTCCGTTGCTTCCATTACCATTATCATCCAAGGCCGAGTTGTTTACGGCCATAAAGGTATTGTAGTTGGAACTACCCTCAGCGCCCCAGCCGTATAGCCCCATACCCTCGGCAACGTATGCAAAGCGGTTGTCCCATATTGACGGTTGAAAATGCCCGGTATAAAGCGGGTATTTTACATTGCCGTTTGCAGTGTAAGCACTGCTTAATGCGCGGTTGAACTGCTCAAAAGTGACGTACCCGCGCTGGGAAGATGTGGTCACCCACGAGTAAGTGTCGCGGTTCAGGCCATTCAGTTCGTAGTCGGTGTAGTAATCGTACAGGGTGCTTGTGATGTACTTTGTGCCCGGCTCTTGCTCAAACTTGTCGCTTGCAATATCCACAACGGTGGTATTTTTGCCGCTTTCGGCATCGCGGACAGAGGCTTTCTCGCCCCAGTAGCCGTCACGGCTGCCGTCCGTGTAGGCCGACGGGTCGCCGTCGTCGGCAAAGAAGCAGGGTTCTTGCAGGGCTGGGGGGATTTCTGCCGTGCTGTACTTCTTGGTCTTGTTGTATGCGGGGGCGTTTTGGTCATTCGTTGTGGAGAATTGCACCGCGGTGTAAGTGCCATCAGGAATTTTGCAAGACCACAGCTTGCGTTTGGCGGGGGTGTCGGGGGCGGGGTCGGGGGTGGGGTCGGTGGGGGCGGTGGCGGTGGTTTCCGGCTTCATCTCCTGCGATGTGACGCTGTTTGGACCCGTCAGCAAGCAGTACAGGGTTCCCTCGGCGCCCGGCATGGCGGCCCTCTCTATCTCTGGACCTTCGCCCTTATAACTGTACTCGGACAGCGTGGCGTCAAAGTAAATCTTGTTGCCCGTTTTAAGCAAATCACTGGCCGTACTTACCCAAGAATTTTCAGTACCGTTATAGACATAGCAATTTTGGGTTGTTAAGTCCAGTTTCTGTGCGGCTGGGGTGGAGCCTTCGGTGTAGTCCGTGGTGAAATCATACAGGGCGCTTCCTTGGCCATTGTTCCAACTAAATTGCACAAACCGCGACTCATTGTCGGGGATCCGGATCTGCTGCGCGGCAAGTTTGCCCGCATCCACCGGGCCGATCGTTTGGCTGTCAGTTGGTGTCGGGGTGCCGTTTTCCAGCTTGTAAAATGTTGCGGTTACGTTGGTAAGCGCAGTGCCGCTTTCATTTTTGAAGTAAAGCGGCGTGTCCTTGTAATAGTACTCCACGCGCGTCCATTGGGCGGGGTTAAATGCATTGCCTCGGTTAGTGCCGTTATTACCGTCAAACATTTGCCCGGCAATTTTGTCAATGGCTGTTTCCTTTTTATAATGACCATCGCCATCGTGGTCTTCTCCGCCAAAGGCAAAGAATTGATCTTTAAAAACAGTGCCATCAAAATACTGGAAAATCAGTCGATAAAACCCACCCGCTGAATAATCAGCCTGATTCAGTGTAACGCTGTATATCTTGCGACCATCGGTTGTTGTCTTTCCAGTGTCAACCATATCCTTGTCCAAGCCGCTGTCGTCCAGCTTATGGGCATACAAATGAACCCGATAGGAATCCTGGAATATATTTTTATCAACCGCAAAATAAATGGTTGTCGTTGCCGGGATAAAGCCCGTCGATACACTGGTGTCCGCTATCGTATCAGGTGAGTTCGCGTCATCGTTGTCAGGCAAATCATCCGCAAGCATAGTATCTTCTTCGTTGGGGTTGTCCCCGTCAGCAAAAAGAACATCTTGCTCTGTGTTGTTTTTTGCCGCCGTGGTTTCCTCTGCGTTGATGGCATGGTTTGGCGCGGCAGCCGTATCGGAAGTGTCCGCAGGGGTTTTGTTCGTCAAGGCTGGGTCGGCAGGGACGGTGTCCGTATCGGCGGCGGGAGTCTGATTTTCTGCCCCTTCCTGGGTTTTGCCGTCATTATTCGGAACCGCTGCTGTATTGTTTACCGTGTTTCCCGCTTCTGTTCCCGGCTCGTTTGCGGCGGGCGGGGTGTTTTCTTTGTCCGGAACCGTTTCCGAATCCGTCACAACAGGATTTTGCTCAGGTTCGGTGCTCTCCTCTGCCGTGGTTTCGGTAGTAACGGTCGGAATCGTTTCCGAACCTGCGTCAAAAAATAAAGCCTCATCCTCAGCTGCATAAACCGGCAGAGCCATACCGACCAGCAGGCACAGGGCGACAAGCAGTGCCGCCGCACGGTGCAGGATAGAAAATGCTTTCGTCATTTGCTTCGACTCCTTTTCTATATATGTGTGTTCTCACGATATATCGGGGGAACGCGCGCCATTCGGCGCGATTTTATGCGCTGCGCACATCTGGCACGGAAACGGACTTTTTCCACAAGCTGAGCTGTATTTACAGTCTTTTTTGAGAATATAATCCGATGTGCAAACATTGCGCTTACGTCGGGAAAAGTAAGACACGGTATGTTTGTTGTGTGCCTTTTTATTTATAAGGAACAGTATAATACTTTGGGATGAAAATTTCAATACGGCTATATTCAAGCAAGTGATTTTTTGGCAGATTGCAAAATTTTGACTTGTCGAATTCGTCACAATGACAAGCGCTTTCGGCAACTATTATACACACCGCCGAGCACCTGTTAAAATCTTGCTGATGCTTTTGCGCAACTATTGCGCAAAAATCGCCACAAAAAAGCGTAAACACAACACAAATTCAACGGGAATGTCCGTGAATTTGGTCGTGTGTGTGCTTGCGGTTTTATCCTTATCCGGAGCCGAAAAGGGCAGGGGTCAGCTTTGTTGGCTTGTCCAAAAGCGGACGGCTTCATCCGGCCAGTCCTCACAGGCAAGACTTTTGCCCAGCCCCACGCCGTGGTAGACTGTCAGTTTATGCGGCACACCAATGTTCAAGTTGAAGGTGGAATCTTATATCTTCCCTGAGTATGTAGACTGTAAAAAACTCTTGTAGGGGCGAGCATTGCTCGCCGTGCCCGTTTGCCTGTGAAAAAAACTTACCCGGAAAAGGCGTTGCTGCGCCAAGTTGGCGGGTGACCAATGGTCGCCCCTAGGGCAATACCGCATAATTCTAAGTGCCGATACGGCGAGCGAGGTGCGGCAG
>OIXV01001652.1_pt1 | contig 19407 bp, 15 predicted proteins | sample 1587771 | NCBI WGS metagenome assembly OIXV01 (sample SAMEA3888893, study PRJEB22519) | human gut metagenome | biome: human gut; feature: human-associated habitat; material: faeces | place: Denmark | collected 2010
AGAAATCCTTGATACTTAATTATTTAAAAGACAAAGAAGATATTGAAATAGTATCAATCCGTGAGGATGACGGCTATTCAGGGGCAACTTTTGATCGTCCGGCGTTTAAACTTATGATGCAGGATGTGAAAGACGGTATTATAGACTGTATCGTTGTAAAAGACCTTTCGAGGTTTGCAAGAGAGTATATCGACGCAGGGCGATACATTGAGCGGATGTTTCCAGCAATGGGGATACGATTTATAGCGATCAATGATGCCTATGACAGTGCAGATACACAAGCACAGGGAAACGAGATAATCATTCCGTTTAAGAATCTTATCAATGACGCTTATTGCAGGGATATTTCCATAAAAATCCGAAGCCACCTTGAAACAAAGAGACAGAACGGAGAATTTGTAGGAAATTACTGTGTCTATGGCTACAAGAAATCTGAGATTGACCATAATGTGATTGTCCCGGACGAATATGCAGGTCATGTGGTACAGGACATTTTCTGCTGGATAAAGAACGGAATGAGCCTTGATGCCATAAGCGATAAGCTGAATGTTCTTGGTATCCTGTCACCTATGGCATACAAACTCAGCAATGGCGAAAATTATAAGACAGCATTTCAGAAGAAAGACGAGCTGCTGTGGACTCCTGTTGCGGTAAGGCGTATCGCAACGAATATTATTTATACAGGAACGCTTGTACAGGGAAAAATCACAACACCAAACCATAAGGTTAAAACAAAGATATTAAAGCCACAGGAGAAATGGGCAGTAAGCCACAACAATCACGAGGCACTGGTATCTTTAAGGACTTTCCAGATTGTACAGCGTCTGTTGTCAGTGGATATGAGAATGGCACCGGGAAAAGATTCTATTTATCTTTTATCCGGAATAGCAGTATGTGCCGACTGTGGGGCACTTATGACACGAAAGGTGTCTACAGTAAATGGAAAAAAGTATGTTTACTATATGTGTTCCAATAACAAGAAGAATAAGAAGTGCAGCTCCCACAGGATAAAAGAGGCAGACTTGGAAAGCCGTGTATTTGATACCTTGAGGGATATGACAGCAATACTTCTGGATGCAGATGAGGTAATAAAGGAAGCTGGCAATAGTGCCAATTTCAGAATAGACCAGAAAAAGACAAAAGAGAGGGTCAGTGCAAAAGAGAAAGAGATAACCAAATACAACCAGATGCTTGTTTCGCTTTATGAGGATTACCGAGATGGAATTGTTGATAAATCAGATTTTGCGATTATCAAGGAGAGTTTTGAGGTAAAAAGAGCAGAGGCGGAAAAGGCAATCGACAGGTTGCAGAAGGAAGCGGAAAACATTGCTGCCGGGATTGAAAGGGATACCGAGTGGCTGGAAGAACACAGGAAATGGAAAACAATGCCTTCTCTTACCCGTAATGTGGTAGTAAGCCTTATACAGTCTGTAAAGGTATATGAGGGCGGTGATATAGAAATCGTACTGGACTGTGACGATGAATACAGAAAAATCGTTGCAAGAGCCGGGGAGCTGGAAAGACAGTATGATGCGGAAAGGCTGGTGGTTTAAATGGCAAGGAAGTCAAGAACACAGCCGAAACAGTCCACGGATACGCTGAAGGCTTTATCCAAAGTGTATAAGACTGCCATATATGTGAGGTTATCTGCGGAAAAAGATGAAACGAGAGACAGAAAAACCCTGATCAATCAGAGAAATCTCATTAAGAACTTTGTGGATCAGCAGATGGACATGGAAGTTTATGACATCTATATGGACGATGAAATTTCCGGTACAACATTCGACAGACCGGAATTTGAACGCATGATGTCGGATATGAGGGCAGGAAGGATCAACTGCATTGTCGTAAAGGATTTGTCCCGCTTGGGTAGAGATTACATTGAAACGGGCAATCTGGTAGAGCGTGTATTCCCGATGATGAATATCCGCTTTGTAGCGATTACGGATAATTATGATTCCTCAAAGAAAGACGCAGACCTTATGGTTGCGGTCACGAATATAGCCAATGACCTGTATGCTAAGGATATTTCAAAGAAAATATCTTCCAGTAAGCAGGAAGCGATGGAAAAAGGTATTCCGACTGGAAATGTGGCTTATGGCTATAAGGTAGTCTTTAATGAAAATAAAGTCAAGGTAATGGTTGAGGATAAGGAAGCCGCAGATGTTGTAAGGTGGATTTTTAATGAGGCAGAAAAAGGTACACTGCATTCTGTGATAGCGGCAGAACTGAATGCGAAGCATATCCTTACACCTGCCCAGTACAAAGTAAGGCATAATATAGAGAAACTTGAAAAGCTGCGTGGAGTTAAGTGGACTGTTGATACAATATCACGCATTTTAAAGAATGAAGTCTATATTGGAAGATATGTGACAGGTAAAGACAGGGTATGCCTGTACAGACACGAAAAGAGGCATACTACCAATAAAGATGAGTGGTATGTTTTTGAAAATCATCATATTGCACTTATTGCAAAGGAACAGTTCTATGCGGTACAGAAGAACAAAAGAAAGGTAATAAAGCCAGCAAAAAATCAGACAGTGAATATGCTGAAAGGCAAAATCATCTGCGGCTGTTGTGGAAGCAGTATCCATATTCACCCAGAGAAACACGCAAAGGTTTATCTGTGTACGCATAGAAAAAGATATGGAAAGGATAGTTGTAACTGCCTGCCTGTAAAGGTAGACGATGTATATGCAGCGGTGCTTGCCGTTATAAAAGAGCAGATACAGGTCTTTGTTGACAGGGAAATGATATTAAAGGAACACCACAATGACAGCAGGGTAATCAGACAGGAACAGGTATATACGGAAGCCGTGAATAAGTGTGTCAAGGAAATGGACAGACTTATGGAATTAAAGAGCGGCTTGTATGCAGATTACACAGAAGAACTGCTTGATGAAAAGGAATACCTGCAACTGAACAGGGAGTATTCGCAGCGTATTGAGAAATTGAAGATACAGGCTGATGAATACAGGCAGGCGGCAAGTCAGTATGAAAGTGCTGAAAAGACTGTTGCCCAGTTAAAAGCTGAAATGCTCCGTTTTAAAGGAAAACGCAAGTTGACGCAGGAAATGGTCGATTTGTTTGTAGCTCAGGTACGCATATACGAAAACAAGAATCTTGAGATCGTTCTGAACTATGAAGATGAACTGAAAAAATTCGCAGAACTGAATATGGAAAGAGAGGCAGGATAATGGCTGAGAAAAGAAAATTAGCCTTTTATATCCGTCTCTCTGATGCGGATGAGGAGGTAAAAGCAGGAACAAAAGACGAAAGTAACAGTATTACAGGACAGAGAAAACTCTTGTATGCGTATATCAAGAAAACAGAGGAATTTGCAGGTTTTGAGGTACTGGAATACTTTGATGACGGATATTCGGGAACAATGTTCAATAACAGAGCAGAATTCCAAAGGCTCATACAGGACGCAGAGCTTGGAAGATTTGAATGTATCATAGTAAAAGACTTTTCACGATTTGGAAGGGATTACCTTGAAGTAGGCAACTATCTGGAGTTTGTATTCCCTGCAATGGGAATGAGGTTTATTTCTGTCAACGATAATTATGACAGTGACAGAAACTTTGGTGTTACCGGAGGAATGGATGTAGCTTATAAGAATCTGATTTACCAGCTTTACAGTATGGATTTATCAAGAAAGGTAAAGAGTGCCAGAAGGACAAGAAATCTGAGTGGCGAATACACGGCATCATTTGTCTGCTATGGATACAAGAAAGATCCAGACGATAAGCATAAGCTGATAATAGATGAAGAAGCTGCAAAGGTTGTTGTGGAGATATTTTCACTGATCATTGCAGGATATAATGCAAGTGAGGTTGCCCGCATATTAAATGAGAGAAAAATCCCGACAAGAGTTCAAAACCAGTGGAAGAATGGAATCAATTATGTTCCGGTTCATAATAAAGGGGATTATATGTGGGATAATTCAGAAGTTATAGCGATTGTCCAGAATGAGCAGTACAAAGGAATAATGATCCAGAATAAATGTGAAACTGTTGGTTTTGGAGATAATAAGAAGGTTCGCAAACGAAATAAAGAGGACTGGTCTGTTGTAGAAGGTGCAATACCAAGAATAGTAAGCGATGAAATGTTTGATGAAGTCAATAAAATGCTACGGGTTGAAGCCAGAGGGATTGAAAAGAGTACAAAGAAACGTAAGAAAAATCTTTTTATCTGTCCCTATTGTGGAAGAAAGCTGATGAATTCCAGTGCAGTATGTACACCGAAGCTCCTCTGTCCAAAACGCAGGATGGTAAGGACTGGCGAATGTCAGCAGATTTTTATGCTGAAGTCAGAAGCACAGGACAAGGTGCTGGAAATCACAAAGGAAATCTGTAGAACACTTATACAGGAAGAAGAACTTAAAAAGGCATCAAAGGATAAAAGGAAGGTGACAAGCGATGAGTATTTGATTAGTGAGCTTAAAGCGGAGTATGACAGAATATCAAACAGCACAGTTTCTTGTTATCAGTCATACAGAGAGGGAAAGTACACAAAAGAAGAATATGTGCAGCTAAGAAAAACAAACCAAGAGCTGTTAGCTGATCTGGAGAATCAGATATCAGATTTGCAGGAGAAAGTTGCAAATCAGGAGCCTGACGCAGAGGAGAAGATAGAACAGCTAACCCAGTATAGTATGCTGGAACAGTATGACGGAGATGTACTTTCCAACATAATTGATAAGGTGCTCATTTACAACGACAAAGATATAGAGGTTGTGTTTAAGGGTGAGAACTTTATCCGAAATGCAGTGTAGTAAACAAAATGAGTAATACAGAAAGCCAGTAGTGAAAAAGCTGCTGGCTTCTTCTATGGGTAGTAACGAAAAGGTTAATAGTAATAAACTATTCTGTACTTTAAAAATCAGTAAGGGTTTGATAGAATATGTACAGAAAAAAATAAAATTTTTTTTGTCCCAGTCTTGACAGATGCAGGAACTCCAACGTGGTGGTATACGATGGCACCTGCAGTGCTTACATTTTTGACAACAAATGATTTTACAGGAAAGACAGTGATTCCATTTATGACAAATGGTGGATGGCCGGGGCATGTTATAAAAGATATGGAGGAAAATTGCAAAGGAGCTGCCTTTGCACATGAAATGCAGATTCAGTTTGATTCCAAAGGAAAAGATCATCTGGAAACTTCAGAAGAGGTGATTACAGAATGGATTGGGCAGATAAATACTGATATAAACAAATAACCATAAGGAGAGATAAAACAATGAGAAAAAATTTTGGAGCAAAGCCATTTTTATATCCACAGCCGGTTATGATTCTGGGAACCTATGATGAAAATGGAAAGGCAAATGCAATGAACGCTGCATGGGGCGGAATTGTAGGTGCAAATGAGATTATTGTAGATTTGTCTGCCCATAAGACAACAGACAATATTATAAAAAATAAGGCTTTTACAGTAGGGGTGGCAGATCTTGAACATCTGGTTGCCTGCGATTATGTGGGAATTGTTTCTGCAAATAAAGAAGCAGATAAGATGAAAAAAGCAGGCTTTACTACAACGAAAGGTGAATTTGTAAATGCACCAATCATCAATGAACTTCCATTGACTCTTGAGTGTGAACTTGTAAAAGTCATTGATGGCAGCAAGTATCTTGCGGAAATTAAAAATGTAAGTGCAGATGAGAAATATCTCGGTGATGACGGAGAAATTGATCTTAGTAAGTTTACACCAATTACATATGATCCGGTACATCACGGATATTACAGACTTGGAGAACGTGTGGGAAATGCTTTTAAGGATGGAGCAAAGTTAAAATAAGGACAGGTGATTAAAGTGAAAAAAATTGTACAGACAGCAGGAAGAAACGCACTGAATGAATTTGCACCACAGTTTGCACATTTTAATGATGATGTTTTGTTTGGAGAAAACTGGAATAATCAGGATATTGATGTAAAGACAAGATGTATTATAACAGTCACAGCACTTATCGCTTCAGGAATGATTAATACATCTTTAGTACATCATTTTGAAAATGCAAAAGCTCATGGAGTGACTCAGAAAGAAATTGCAGCCGTGATTACCCATATAGCATTTTATGCAGGGTGGCCAAAAGGATGGGCGGCATTCAATCTTGCAAAAGATGTCTGGAGTATAGACGAAGGTGATCTTTCATATGAAGATGAAGCAATGAGAGCTCATGCTAAAAAGATGATATTCCCGATTGGAGAGCCAAATGATAAATTTGCACAATATTTTACAGGGAAAAGTTTTTTGGCTCCTGTGTCTACGTCACAGGTTGGAATTTTCAATGTGACTTTTGAACCTAGTTGCAGGAATAACTGGCATATTCATCATGCAAAAAGCGGAGGCGGACAGATTCTTATCTGCATTGCAGGACGTGGATACTATCAGGAAGAAGGAAAAGAAGCAGTAGAAATGAAACCTGGAGATTGTGTCAATATTCCGGCAGAAGTAAAACACTGGCATGGCGCAGCACCGGATGAATGGTTTTCACATCTGGCAATAGAAGTTCCGGGCGAAAATAGTTCCAATGAATGGCTTGAACCGGTAAGTGATGAAGAATATAGAAAACTAAAATAGGAAGATTGAAAAAAGTATCTGAATGGGATAAAACTTTTCCAAAAAGTGAAAAAGTAGATCATGAGAAAGTGACATTTGTAAATCGTTATGGAATCACACTTGCTGCAGATTTGTATAAGCCGAAAAATGCATTTGGAAAATATCCAGCGATTGCTGTAAGTGGACCATTTGGTGCAGTCAAAGAACAGTGTTCCGGACTGTATGCGCAGACGATGGCTGAAAAAGGATACCTTACTATTGCATTTGATCCTTCTTTTACGGGAGAAAGTGGAGGCAATCCAAGATACATGGCTTCTCCGGATATTAATACAGAAGATTTCATGGCTGCTGTTGATTTCCTTTCTGTTCGGGAAGAGGTAGATCAAGATAGAATAGGAATCATTGGAATCTGTGGCTGGGGTGGGATGGCTCTTAACGCAGCTGCACTCGATACAAGAATAAAAGCAACGGTTGTATCTACCATGTATGATATGACAAGGGTAAATGCGAATGGGTACTTTGATTCTGAGGACAGTGAAGAAGCACGTTATGCGAAGAAGCAGTCGCTGAATACCCTCAGAACACAAGAATACTGTAAAGGCGAATATTCCAGAGCTGGTGGTTGTGTTTCTCTTCCGGTTCCAGAGGATGCCCCTTTCTTTGTAAAAGATTACAGTGAGTATTATAAAGGCAGATGTTATCATAAAAGAAGCCTGAATTCCAATGATGGCTGGAACAGTATTGGATGTATGTCATTTATGAATCAGCCAATATTAAAGTACAGTAATGAAATCAGAAGTGCAGTCCTCATTGTTCACGGAGAAAAAGCACACAGCTATTATTTTGGAAAAGATGCTTATGAAAATATGATTAAGGACAGCAAGTACACATCCAATAAAGAGCTGCTAACAATTCCAGGGGCTGTTCATACAGATCTTTACGATAATCTGGATGTAATCCCATTTGATAAAATCCAGAAATTTTTTGAAGAAAACGGAGTTGGTTAATTATGGCAAAAAAAGTATTGATCATATCGACAAGTCTTCGAGGAGGGAGCAATTCTGATATACTTGCAAATGAGTGTGCAAAGGGAGCAAAAGAAGCATTTTAAGTTTTAAACCGGAAGTATATGAGAAAATAAAATCAGGAAAGAAAAAATTTGAACATAGAAGAAACTTTCCAGATGAACCAATTATGGCATATATGTATGTGAGTGCACCAGTTAAGGCAATTAAAGGCATAGTATTGAATGTATATACGCACCTTGAGGCGGGGAACATCAAAGAACAGTTCTTTAATATGGCACAAAGCAAGCAATATAATTTTTATAGCCTTGACCGTGCTCCGGCTGTAGTATTGTTAAATAATGAGGATTACGACGAAGAACCGGAACCGGATTTTAACGAAGAAGCAGACGACGAAGACTAAAAAAGAGGGTGTGTTATATATCAAAGATATAACACACTTTCTAACGCATAAAGCTATAGAGAAAATACCCTCATTTATGAGGAGAAACGAAAAACAATTAAATATGAAAATGTGCAAAAATGTTGAAAAATAAAGGCTTATCGCCTTGAATCCGTTGGCACGAAAGGAGATAAAAAATGGTCAAAATACTATTTATATGTCACGGCAGTGTTTAATGCCGGCTGTGAAAGCCTTGATTTTGTTGGGTTTCTTGGAAATTAATCAAAAATTTACACCTTATTTATACCTTTAGGAAGACCGGATCGGTATAACTTTAAGAGTTGATGTAATTTAATTATGCAAAAAATAATCCCCTTAAAACCAATCAAAAATCAATCGTAAAAAAATACGATTGATTTTTTGCACATTTATGCATATAATATAATCATTGAAATTGGAAAGGGATCTATTCCTATGCGTGAAACAAGAATATTAGAATTCAAGGAAACAATTACGAATTTAGGAATTGATGAATGATAACACAACTTCAAGAAATAAAAAGACTGCTGATTTTTTTACAAAAGAAATCTTGACAGTAACATTGAATGCTGTACAATAATATTAACAGAACCCACCACGCCTCTGATTTTTCATGCGCAACCCGGTGGAATTTTCTTATTTATGAGGTGTTTTATGTATCAGTATCCAAAACAAATATTAATAATAGAGCAGACCTAACCAAGCATTTAGCTCAAATCGGTTAGGCTTTCGGCGGAGTGTTACGATAAGCACTTCGCCATTTTTATTTTGATAAGGAACATCCACCTTTTACATATGATTGCACAATTTGAACGAAAAAAGTCTCATGTGTGCTATGTCCCCATTCTGACATAGCAGTATGAATTTTCTGCTCGAGCGGTATGTTTTTTCTATAATTATTGAGTTCACATAATTAAATATCAGCCGAAAGAGAACTGTTGTCTGATTGATGGCAGTTTTCTTTTTTCTGGAATTATTTAAGAAGTCATAAAGTTGCGAGTATAAACTCAGCGCTTCGTTTATTTGTGTTTGTGTGGTAGAATACAATTAAGAGTTTATATAATTTAAGCAATCGGGGGATCAGGGATGAGAATAGAAAAAATACATATTAAAGGATTTCGAAATTTTGAAGATGAAGAAATTTTTTTTCAGCCTAAAACATTAATAATTGGTGCAAACGATGTGGGAAAAACGAATTTATTATATGCATTGCGCATTCTTTTTGATAAATCAATAAGTGAGCATGATTTAGATTTGAAAGATAGCGATTATAATGCATACTGTAATACTGATACGGTTGAGATTACCGCAACAATTTGTGATGTGACGGAAGAATGCTTGCTGAGTACATTTGGCGGAGCTGTTAAGGATGGCGTAGTATTAATTCGTTATTCAAATAGTAAAAATGGTCAGTATAGTATTTGGATGGGATATGATGAAAATGTTTTAACAGAATATTCTACCAGACAGTATATAAAACGATTAAACATGCAGTATGTAGATACAAATCGTGATTTGTTTAAATTTTTGAAACATGAACGTTTACAAATATTACATATATCGAAAGAATTGCTAAAAGAAGAGCAAAAGCTTGCAGATGAGGAGAATACAAAAGAGATTCAAAACAAACTAAATGAGATTAATAACCAGATTAGTTCTTTGAATTATGTGGCATCTGCATTGGAAAATGTAAATATTGAACTTTCAGAGCTGTCTGTTGATAATGAAGATCAAAAAATAAGGTTTATAGCAGGAGAAAGTGATGCTGGAAAATTATTAGATAATTTAACGCTGTCTTTTTCTACAGGAGATAATTTATTATCTATAGGTGGAGACGGTAGGAATAATCAAATATTTTTGGCTACATGGATTGCAAAACAAAATATACAAAAGAATGTAGACCATGTAACTTTTTATGCAATAGAGGAACCAGAGGCACATTTACATCCACATCAGCAGCGTAAACTTTCGACATATATTCAGGAGAAGTTTGGAGAGCAAGTTTTTATAACTACTCATTCTCCACATATTGCATCGAAATTTAACCCAGCTAATATTGTGCGTCTGTATACAATAAAGAAAAAGACATATGCTGCATGCAGTGGTTGTAGTGATTTTATGAAAGTAGCTTTTCAGGACTTTGGATATAGGCTAAACGCTCTTTCTGCAGAATGCTTTTTTGTAAACGGGGTATTCTTAGTTGAAGGTGTATCTGAAGTTTTATTTTATACTGCATTAGCAAAAGAGATAGGCGTAGATCTGGATAGAACAAATATCTCCATATTGTCAGTAGAAGGTGTTGGATTTAAACCTTATATTGCAGTCTGTAATGCATTAAATATTTCTTGGGTGATGCGAACGGATAATGATGTGTTTGCAAAACCAAATAAAAAACCAACAAAGAATTATTATGCAGGAATATCTCGTGTAATGGGGATTTTGACTCAATTTAAAGATGAAGATAACGAACTTATTAAATACTGGAATGAACATGATAACGAAAACGAGTGGGAATATAAAAAGAAACCACCAAAAGAAGCGATAGATCTTAATACATATATTAGGGAAGAGATTACCCAATATGGTATATATCTTTCAATGTTTGACTTAGAAACAGATTTGGCTAAAAGTTCGATTAAAAATATTTTAAAAGAATATTATGGAAAGAAGAGAGAAAATTCTCTGATAAAAGCTATGCAAACTCACAAAGCAAAAAATATGATGGATTTTTTGAGTGAAAAACGTTCTGAACTGGGAGTACTGAGAGAAGATGATATTTCGAAACCATTGATTGCCCTTAGAAGTAGCGTAGAAGAAAGGATTCATCCAAAACATGATTAATGAACCAACAAATGAACAAAAAGCAATTCTAAATTATAACGGAAATACTGTAGTTACGGCAAATCCTGGCTCCGGTAAAACTTACACAGTGGTAGAAAAAATAGGAAAAGTACTGCATGATCTTCCGAGTTATAAAGGAATTATTGCAATTTCCTTTACAAATAAAGCTAGCGATGAATTAAAGAAAAGATGTAAAAGAAAGGGGATAAATGCAAAATCATCTTTCTTTGGAACAATCGATAAGTTTTACATTTCGGAAATTATTATTCCATTTGCGAGTCATTTGACACATGTAATGCCTGAGTATCAGGTGGTAGAATCCACAGAGACAGAAAAACATTATTCGGAATTAGGAATGATTACCGAAAATGTTACAAAAGAACAGGGGGCATTGCTAAAAGAAGCATTATGTAAAGGGAAAATCTTTTTAAATATATCTGGTGAAATGGCATGGTATATAATGTGTAATGTACCAGGTGTAAGGAAATATATGCAGTCACGATATTCCCATGTGTTCATTGATGAGTATCAAGACTGTGGTAAGATACAGCACGATATTTTTCTTGCATTATGTGAGATGGGAATTATAGGGGTTGCTGTTGGAGATGTAAATCAAGCAATTTATGGGTTCACGAATAGATTTCCACGATATTTACTCGAATTAATAGGAAAAGATGATTTTGAACATTTTGAATTAAGCAAAAACCATAGATGTCATCCAAGCATATCAGAATATTCCTTATGTCTGTATGGTATTTCAAAAGAAATTATTGAGGATAAGAGAATTTTTAGAGTGTCTGTGGATGGAAATGAAGTAAATATAGCAAAAAAGATAGATTTGGCAATTCCTAAGATAAAACGAAAATATAATGTTGCTAATAATAATCAAATAGCGATATTGTGTCGAAACAATGGTACGATAAAAATATTAGACCAAGCAATAGAGACACCTCATAAAGTCTTTGCTGAAACACCGTTAGATAGAGATAATTCAGAGTGGGGAAGGTTATTCCGAAGTTTACTTGTGGCTAAATTTGATCAAGAAATCTTTCCTGTGGATTATGCAGAACAATTGTTTTCAGAGGAATATGATCCGGAAAAATATAGAGAAGTACTTAAGGCCTGTGATATTATTTTCAATAGTTCGACAGAAGAATTAGCGGATGTAATTATTGAGTTTGAAAAAGTTGCTGAGTTAGTGTATCCAGGTAAGAAAAATAAAAAAGCAAAGGAACTATTGGATGCAATTATTGCAGATGATATATTGCTTGAGAATTATATACCGCCACAAGATAATGAGATTACTATTATGACATTACATAAATCAAAAGGACTTGAATTCAATGTGGTTTTTCATATGGATATGTATAAATATATTATTTCTGATGAACTAGGAGATGCAGAAGAAAAGAAACAATCGCTTAATTTGCATTATGTAGGTATAACTCGTGCTATAGATGTATGCTATATTATGAATGGAACAAGAAGATATAGAGCGAAATACGGTGATTTTTATGATGCAAAGCCATCTTCATTTTTGTTTATGCCCGGTTTATCTGAACGAAGAAATGATGTTAGATGGGATTAGCAAGTCAAAATAGACAATCTGTAAAATTGGCTACCAGAAAACGGCGGCCCCCAAATAAGCAGGTACTTATGGTATACCGTGTACAAACGAGAAAGGGAAAATATTATGTACTATAAAGTATTCTTGGATACAAATATATATGATGGAGCCAACTATTCATTTCATAATGCTATGTTTTCCTTGCTTCGAAAAATGACTGAGGATGGTGCTCTGCAGTTAAAAATCAACTCTGTGGTTGAAGGTGAAGTGAAAAAACATATTGGTCGAGATGTGAAGGTGGCTGCGAAAAAATTGCTTGAGGCTGTTAAAGATAGAAGCTTATCGTCATTTCGGAATATTCCATCTTTTCAGGATTACCTGATGATTCCAAATCCGAAGGATTGGGTGCAGAAGGCAGAAGAGGAATTTGAAGAATTTCTTATTTCCTGCAACTGTGATAGGATTTCTATCAATGGAATAGATGTTGAAAAAATCATGGAAAACTATTTCAACCAGAAGTGGCCGTTTGAAGCGGCGAAGACTGATGAATTTAAGGATGCCTTCATAGTGGCTTCAATTATCAAAGACATCATCGGTACAGAGGATGTTCTGGGAATAACAGAGGATCAGACTTACTGTGTAATATCGAATGATAAAGGATTCCGTGCAGCTCTGGAGCAGGGGACAGTTGGAATTGAAGATGTTAGGATATTTCCGGGGCTGAAAGAGTTCACAGATTACTTGGCTGAGAAAGATAACTACGCACAACATATCAAAGCATTTATTGAATCTGGAAATGCCGATGATGAGATACAGGAAGCAGTTAAAGAGGCAATTAATTCAGCAGATATTTCTGTTGAAAGTCTTTTCTGGGATATCGAAGAACTGGATATTCTGGATATCGATGAAATAGAGTATACACCGTACATTATTAGTGTGTATGATGAAGGTATCGCTAAAGTTAGCTTTGCGGTGACTTGCAAAGTTACGGTCTACTACAAATATACGGATGAAAATGAGTCATATTATGACAAAGAGGATCAGTGTTATTTGTGGCAGAAAATCGTAGAATTGGAAGAGGAATATACTGTGGCATTTGATATGGTTCTTTCTCTTGATGTAAGTAACTGTAAACCTGAGATGGATGAAGATGATGAAGAAATTCTGTTTGAGGACTACACAGAATCACCATCTTGTATCGAACTGGAGAAAGATCGTTGTATTTCCACAGAAGTGGTATCCGAAACAGATCCATTCTATGAAGATCTAGATGGTGAATACGATTATGCGACAGACGTTTGTCCGGATTGTGGTTCTCCGATTGGAATTGCAAATGATGGTGGAAATGGTTTTTGTATAAACTGTGCGCCAAATCACTAAGCAAAATAATCAGGGGAATACTTCTATCTATCAAAAATTGCATATGAATTATAAAAGTATGAACGCAATGGCAAATAGTTTTTCGATATCAAAAGAGGTTGCGGATAGTTTATCAGCTACAACGTCGCTTGCAGGTAGTTTTGCAGTTACGAAAGCAATTGCAGATAGTTTTGCGTCCACTAAAGTTTTAACTCAAAGTTTTGCAGCATCACAGATGTTAGTAGAGAGCGCTAAGACGGTTGAAATGCTACAGAAGTCCTTTGCAATTCCTAAATGGGAACCTATTAGCCAGGTAGTATCGCTGGAAGGTGAAGAACCAATGGAGGAGTTTGATGAGAAAAAGATTGAAGAAGATGAAGAGGAGTAATGAACCCCCTACCCTTTCTACCGTTAAAAGGTTCAAAAACCCGAGTAGTCTGCCCCCCCTTAACTGACTACCAAGTGACTACTATCGACTACTAGGCTATAATTTGCCACATTTTGCGTGTTTTCCATTAGTCTGCACAGAAGTGTGCAGGTCAGGAAAACTCAAAAAAGTTCGCAAAACTGGACAATTTACGGCATTTCAGGAGGAAAAATACAATGATAAAAATACTTTTCATTTGCCACGGCAATATACTAACCTTGATTAAAAATACTTGAGTTTACAGTGTTTTGGGGATGTTACAGTAGATTTTTACCAACGATTTACCAAAGCTATTTGAGTAGTGGATAAACTACTCAGGATATGTAAAGAGAAGTATTATAATAGAGTCCTAGCAAAGAAAAAATCCGCAATTTAGCGGATTTCAGATGGAAGATTTAGTTGAGAAGTACATACAGGCAGCAGGATTTAAGAAGGATGTAAACTACTTTAAGGAAATGTATCTTAAGGATATCGAGCAAAAGTGGGATATAGATTTATCTGCACTTTCTAATCAAGGCAAAGCTGCTAAAAGATTTGATTTTGTAATTAAGACAGATAATCAGATTTATGGCATTGAAACAAACTTCTATGGTGGCGGAGGTTCAAAACTGAATGAAACTGCCAGAAGTTATAAAATGCTTTCGCAGGAAGCGGATACCATAGATGGATTTACTTTTGTGTGGTTTACCGACGGAATTGGTTGGAAAAGTGCCAAAGGTAATTTGAGAGAGACGTTTGATGTCATGGATGCTATTTATTGTATTGATGATATGGAGAATGGGGTTATGGATGAAGTATTTGTTGATTAAATAATTACCGAATTATTTTACAATATATATATTCGCAATCAACAGATAAAACTATGAAATTGCCGGTTGTTTTTTCTTTGAAGGCAAGTTCGTCAGTATCACTAGTACCAAGGTAGTCATAATTACATAAAAGATTTGAAACAATGGTTTTGAACATTTTTCGAGGATAAATATTCATATGCAAGCATCCTTTCTATATGATAAGATATGAAATAATTTATGCAGATGAAAGAAGAATTATTCAAAAAAGGAGACCAATTATGAGAAAAAAATCGCAAAAGTTTAGTCGTTTTATTGCAAGCGCAAATTGTGTTAATTACAGAAATGATGCAATTATTGTGGAAAAATTTAATGAAAGTGTTAGAAAATATAAACGATTCGCGGATATAAATGCAGCAGGAGACGAAGAGCTTGCGTCGGAAAAATTGAGAGATGCAGGAACAGACTTATATCAATCGTGTGAATGGGCATTAAAAAATTATCTGTATAAAGTTGCAATTACACGTTTTGAAAACGGTGAGATTTCTAATGAAAAAAAGGGGAATGAGATAGATTTTTTAAGTATGAAAGATACTAATTTGTTTAAACTTATAGATGCTTTTAAGTTAAAATCAAAACCGGATTATGTAACATTAGGAATTAATTTAGATACAATTTTGTATGGAGCACAAAAAACCAATAATGGACCCAAACACAATGCAACTGTACCAGATCCCAATACATATAGGAAAGCAGTAGGAGAAATTAGAAAGATTATAAAGAATTATGTCATAGATGCAGATTTAGATTTAATAGAAGATTCTATATATGGTTCACAAAATGTCTGGTATGAATTGTTAGAAGAAACAAATGACTTTTCTGATGCATATCATTATGTGTTAGTAACTAAAACTATCAGCAATATAAATGTTAAAGGATTATTTAGTAGAAAATGGGATTTGGTTATCGATTTTGATTATGATTCTGATGTGACTGGATTGGAAAAAGAATATACAAAAATATGTGGTGTGGTTCCTTGGATTAGAATGTTGACCAAAACGGAAGCAAATAGAAAATTTTCAATATCTAATTTACCCTATTGGATTATGGCAAATGGATGTGCTGATGATCCTGATACTATAATTGATGAAAGTAGGTGGAAGAGTAAGTATGGTCGTTATTTGTCCGATGTATTAGAAAAATTTCATGAAATGTATACAAAACCTGTCAAAGTATTCATATATCCTATTGACAATGAAAAAAATCTAGAAAGGGTTGTTGAAGCATTCGATGATGTATATGAATCGGGTGATGATGCGGATTATTATGTGCTGTCAGCACAGGGGGAGTATAGTCGTATTGATAATGGAAATTTTAGGATTCTTCCACTCAAATTCAAAGAATTTTGTGATAATTTATTGATTCATTATGAAGCGGATAGATTTATTGCAAAATCTTATGAAAATCAATTACCTACTGTAAATAAGGAGATGGTACTTATTTCGGAAGCATTTGCGGCAGAATTAAGAGACTCATTTGAAGTGGTGTATGTAGGTGTAGATAGACAAGAGGAGTATGATGCGACTAAAACTTCGAGAAACTATTTTTATCGCGGAGATATTCCGATTAGCTGGTATGGTTTAAATCATAATTTTGATGTTGTAAGAAAAATTAAAACTTCTATTATTGATAAAATAAAGACGGATATGCAAGATAGAGGTAGATTGTTGAAAAGGGTGTGTTATGAACCAGGTGTAGGAGGAACTACACTTATGAGAAGGATTGCATGGGAATTGAGAGAACAGTATCCTACGATGATATTACAAAAGTATAATGAGCAAACAGCTAAAAATATTCAGAAAGTATATGATATTACACATAATCAGATATTAATTATGGTGGATAATAACGATGTAGAACTTGAAGAAGCTAAGAATTTGCAAGTAGAACTTAAAAAGATGGGATTTTCTTTTGTAATATGTTATTTTGAACGTAAACTGAAAGGAATGCATTCGGAAAGTGGAGCAATATATGATGTGGTACAATCGCTAAATAGGGTAGAAGCCTTAGAAATGAAAAATAAATTGCAATATTATATTGAAGAGCAAGCGATAGAAGATAGATTAAATTCTATAATTGAAAGTATGGAAAAAGAGGAAAAGACTCCTTTTATTATGGCTATGTATACTTTTAACGAAAATTTTGCAGGTATAAAACCATACATATATAATTACTTGGAACATATGAATCCACAAATTAGAAAAATGATATTTGCAGTATCACTTGCTGATTATGGAAATACGGCGATTGATGTTCAGTTTTTTATGGATTTATTTCAAGATGATACAATTGAAGATTTTATTGTTGAGTCAATGCCGGGAGTTAATGAATTAGTAAAAATAGAGAAGAAAAATGGAAAAGATCAGATAAGGATAAGGTATCATTTGTTTGCAAACGAAATATTGAGGCAAATGTCATTGGGAAAAGATGCAAAGGAAATATCGTTCTTAAATTTGGTTGATGATATTCTTGTGTTTATAGAGGATTCTCGAAATGGGAAAATAACAATAAATCAAAATACATTATCGCTTATGCGTAGTTTATTTATTACAAGAAATGCAGATGTAGATGCTGAAAAACCAGTGTTCTCGCCATTGATTGAAAAGTTGAAAGACGAGCATAAGGTGGTTTCTGATGGAAAATATGATGATACTAATGATGCAATTATTAGTATATTCAATAAATTGGTGGAGACATATCCAGAAGAACCACATTTTACAGCACATTTGGCAAGATTTTATTTCTATATTGATAAAAACTATGATAAAGGATTTGCGAATATTGATGCTGCTATTGCATTATCGGAGAGCACTTATGGATATGTAGATCCTTTATTGTACCATATGAAAGCTATGGGATATTCTTCAAGAATTAGTAATAAATATATAAAGGATTTAGTAAGAGCTATAAATGATAATTCTGAAAAAGAAAAAATAAACCTTATAAATCAAATTGAAAATGACGCTCAAGAGGCATTTAAATTGTATGAATTAGTTCGAAAGTCCAATGTTGGTATTGCCGGTCATGTTTCAGAAATTTATATGTGTATCAATGTTGCTAACGCTATAAAACGGGTATTAGAAGAATCAGGGGAAAGTTTTAGCAATTATCTCCTTCAAAGTGATGGTGATTGGGTGATGAAATATGTAGATCGTGCAACGGATTTATGGGAAGAAGTGAAGAAAATAGCACCCGAAACAAACTCTGAAGAATTAGAACAATTAGAGATAAGGATTAAGCAGTTAACAAGTGATTTGGAAGGTACCATATCATTATGGGAAGATTATGTGAATAGTGATACAACGATTGATAAAACGCAGGCTAGAAGAATTTTGGCACATGCATATATTAAACAGATGGAGAATGGAAGCAAAAAAGATGAGCAAGATGTTTTGAAAAAAATTATTAAATTAATGGAAGATAATATGGTTGTAGAGAGTCAGCATACAGGTAATATAAGATTGTGGTTTGATGCTATATGTAAATATAAAGTAGAAAATCAAGAAACGCTTATTATGGATGCGATTAATAAACTCAATAGATGGATTTCATTAACAGATTCAGTAGAGGCACATTATTATAGATTTGTGCTAAAATTTATTCAAGCAATAAATGGTAGTATTCTAGCTGAGTCAGAATTACCCAAGTTGTTAAGAGAACTAAAACAAAAATCCATGAATTTGTATAATAGAACGGTGCCTCAACATTGGCTTGTTAATGAGGGTACTGGCTTGTCAATGCTATATTCAAACTCAAGGAGCAAGAAGAATGCAATTTCAGAAGAAGAAATGGCAAAAAAAATGCGATTGATTGTCGGAAGAATAAGTAACAATTATGTCAATGAAAGCCATGCATATATAAATTATCATGGTACAGAAATATATTTTAATCCATCTGCAACAAAGGGAGAAATAGACAAAAGTAAAATTAATCAGAGAGTTAAATTCGGAATTGGTTTTAGTTACGATGGTCCGCGAGCATATAATAGTTCAATTCAATTGATGGGAAAGGAAGATGTTGAGGAAGTGCGAAATATTGAGACAGGGATGATTATAAAATGTGAAGTGATAAAGAATGTTGCTTTTTTTACGCAAGTGCGACTTGTAGGTTATTCAGAAGAGGTTGGAAGTATACACATAGATGAATTAAGTAATCCTTTTAATAGAAATCATAGACCATCAATAGGAAGTGTTTTTGAGGTGAAGGTACTTAATCAAAAATTTGATAATAAAACCCAAAGAAACATATGGATGTTGACGATGAATGTTTCAGGAAGTAGTGATGAGGAACGAGAAGAAACAGCGATGGCAAAGGCACTAAAAAATATAAAATTGTAAATACATTAAATGAGGAAACCC
>OIXV01001681.1_pt1 | contig 19224 bp, 18 predicted proteins | sample 1587771 | NCBI WGS metagenome assembly OIXV01 (sample SAMEA3888893, study PRJEB22519) | human gut metagenome | biome: human gut; feature: human-associated habitat; material: faeces | place: Denmark | collected 2010
CCTATACGCCCTGCATCCCAAATGAGATTTCAGCTTGACAAATTATAGCCGGTCTATTCATTCTTGACCATATTACACGATACGTCGAAATTGTCAAATCTGCAAGGGGTGATTTGTAAAATCCATGTAAAATCATGCGCATGGATAAACTGGAAAATTCCGCAGACAATAAGCGCATCATCCGCCGCGACGGCTGCGGCGGGGCAGGGAAACTGTTTTTTCGGAGGAATGACATGAAAAAGGACTTTATCGACACCAACGAATTCACCAAGCAGGAACTGCTCGACATCATCGATTTGTCGCTCGCCATCAAAAAGGCCATCAAGGCGGGCTACTATCCGCCGCTGATGCGCAACATGACGCTCGGTATGATCTTTCAGCAGTCCTCTACGCGCACGCGCGTCTCATTCGAGACCGCGATGAGCCAGATGGGTGGCCACGCGCAGTATTTAGGTCCCGGTATGATCCAGCTCGGCGGGCACGAGACCATCGGCGACACGGGCAAGGTGCTCTCAAAGCTCGTCGATGTCGTGATGGCGCGCGTCATCGAGCACAAGACGATCGAAGAGCTCGCAAAAAGCTGCACCATCCCCGTTATCAACGGTATGTCGGACTACAACCACCCCACGCAGGAGATCGGCGACCTCTGCACGATCGTGGAGCATCTTCCACAGGGGAAAAAGCTAGAGGAGTGCAAGGTCGTGTTCGTCGGCGACGCGACGCAGGTGTGTGCGTCGCTCGGCTTCATCACGACGAAGCTCGGGATGCACTTTGTCCAGTACGGCCCCCAGGGCCATCAGCTAAACGACCAGCACAAGAAGATCATGGCGGAAAACTGCGCGCTCTCCGGCGGCAGCTACCTTGTCACCGACGACCGCGAGAGCGTGCGCGGTGCGGACTTCATCTACACGGACGTGTGGTATGGCCTTTACGAAAACGAGATGCCGAAGGAAGAGCGCGTGCGCGTCTTCCACGACTATCAGGTCAACCGCGAGCTGATGCAGCTCGGGAACCTTGGCTGCAAGTTCATGCACTGCCTGCCCGCGACGCGCGGCGAGGATGTGACCGACGAGGTCGCCGACAGCGACGCCTCCCTCTGCTGGGAGGAGGCGGGCAACCGCCTGACAGCCATGCGCGGCCTTCTCGTTTACTTCACGCGCTGCCGGCAGGAGCCGAGCGGCCTTCAGATCGCGGCGGCGAAGGAGGAACTTGATAAAGTGCTCTGCGACAAGCTCGGCTGCACGGAGGCCTACTGCGGGGTGTCGAAGGTCGAAAAGAGCTGAGAGCCATGGAAAAGAAAAAATTTCGGCTGGCGGACGTTATTTTGTCGGTCATCTGCGTGGTGTTTGTCGCCGAGGCGGCGGCGCCGGTCGCGTCGATCGGCAACAGCCAGTATTTCTGGTGGATCTTTATGATATTGGCGTTTCTGCTGCCCTACGGCCTCATCGCCGCCGAGCTCGGCACAGCCTACGCGGGAGACGGCGGGCTCTATGACTGGATCCACGCGGCGTATCCGGACGGCAAGTGGGCGGCGCGCGCCTCGTGGTACTACTGGATCAACTTCCCGCTGTGGATGGCATCGCTTGCGGTGATGTGCCCCGAGCTTATCACATTCATCACGGGGCGGAGCCTCGGAACATTCGGCTCGCTCGTGGTCGAGCTTCTGTTCATCTGGATCGTCACGCTCATCGCGTGCTATCCCGTGTGCGACAGCATCATTATCCTGAACGTGAGCGCTGTCATCAAGATCGTGCTGGCGCTGCTGGTCGGCGGGCTCGGCGTGTGGTATATCAGCCGTTACGGCTTTGTCAACGACATGTCGGCGCGGACATTTCTGCCGTCATTCGACTTAAACAGCCTTTCGTATATCTCGGTCATCATCTTCAATTTCCTCGGCTTTGAGGTCGTGTGCACGTATGCAAACAATATGAGCGACCCGAAAAAGCAGATCCCGCAGTCCATCGTGACCGGCGGCATCGTCATCGCGGCCATCTACCTCTTCTCGGCGTTCGGCATCGGCGCGGCAGTGGATGTGCGTGAGATCAGCGTGGATTCGGGGCTTATCGACGCGGTGTCGCTCATTCTGGGCGGCAGCGGCGGCGTGCTCGTGGGCGTGGTGGCGCTCTTGTTCCTCGTGACGCTGTTCGGCAATATGATTTCGTGGTCGATGGGCGTCAATTCGACGGCGGCGCTGGCGGCGGACCACAACGACATGCCGCGGGTGTTCGCCAAGCGCTGGGCAAAGAACGACATGCCCGTCGGCGCGGCGGTCACGTCGGGCGTCGTCGCCTCGTGCGTGTGTGTTTTGGGCGTGCTCATCGAGATGGCGTCGCCGGACTCGTCACTCTTCTGGAGCTTTTTCGCGCTGAATCTCGTGATGCTGCTTTTGAGCTATCTTCCCGTGTTTCCGGCGTTTTTGAAGCTGCGGCGCGAGGATGCGAAGACGCCGCGCCCGTTCCGCGTGCCGGGGTCTGACACGGCGCTCAAATGGATCGCCTACGTGCCGATGGTGCTCATCGTCATTTCGATCATTTTCACTGCGGTCCCGCTCTCGTTTGACGCAGAGACGCTTGCGAGCTTTCTGCCCATTACGATCGGGTCGATCCTCAGCGTGGCGATCGGCGAGGTGCTGATCGCGCTGCGCGGGAAAAACGCGCGCAGCTAAGTATGGTTTCATCATAAGGAGACAAAGCTATGGCAAAACGAATCATCGGCACAACGCCGAAGCAGGACGGGTATCGCATGCCCGCCGAATTTGAGCCCCAGCAGGGCGTGTGGATGCTCTGGCCCGAGCGCAACGACAACTGGCGCGACGGCGGCAAGCCCGCGCAGAAGACCTTTGCTGACGTGGCAAAAGCCATCGCAAGATTTGAAAAGGTCACGGTCGGCGCATCCGTGCGCCAGTATCAGAACGCGCGCGCCAAGCTCCCCGAAAATATCCGCGTCGTGGAGCTCGAGAGCGACGACGCGTGGGTGCGCGACTGCGGGCCGACGTTCCTTGTGAACGACAAGGGCGGTCTTCGCGCGGTGGACTGGGAGTTCAACGCCTGGGGCGGGCTCGTCGACGGGCTGTATTTCCCCTGGGACAAGGACGACCAGATCGCGCGCAAGATCTGCGAGATCGCGGACGTGGACAGCTACCGCACCGAGGGCTTCGTGCTCGAGGGCGGCTCTATCCACGTCGACGGCGAAGGTACGGTGCTGACGACCGAGATGTGTCTGCTGTCTGAAGGCCGCAACCCCGACAAGAGCAAAGAAGAGATCGAGCAGATGCTTTGCGACTACCTCGGCTGCGAGAAGGTGCTGTGGATCAAGGACGGCATCGACCCCGACGAGACGAACGGGCACATCGACGACGTCGCGTGTTTCATCGCGCCCGGCGAGGTCGCGTGCATCTGGACGGAGGACAAGGATCATCCGTTCTACGAGCAGGCGCAGGCGGCGTACAGATTCCTGAGCGAGGCGACGGACGCCAAGGGCCGCAAATTAAAGGTCCACAAGCTCTGCCTGACGAAAAAGCCGTGCTTACTCGAGGGCGCGGATACCATCGACGCCGTGGAGGGCACCATCCCGCGTGAGGACGGCGAGGTCAGCATCGCGTCGTATATGAACTTTTTGATCGTCAACGGCGCGGTCATCTTGCCGCAGTACGGCGACGAAAACGACGCAGTCGCCATCGAACAGGTGCAGAAAATGTTCCCCGACCGCGAGGTCGTGGGCGTGCAGACGAAGGAGGTCGCCTTCGGCGGCGGCAATATCCACTGCATCACCCAGCAGCAGCCTGCGGTGAAGAAGTAAAAAAAGAGCGCCGTCCGTGCAATAAATGTACGGGCGGCGTTTTTATGGTGCTTATGCAGTCTGCTCGCGGGCGATGCGGATGAATTCCGAGAGCACGCTCCACGGATACGAGCGGCTCAAGTACCCAAAGCAGATGGGATAGGACGCCTCGGGGCAGAGCGGGAGAATATGCAGGTGCGCAAGCTGCGCGGGCGAGAGCGCCGTGTGCAGCAGATTTTCCGGGCAGAAGCATGCGCCGACGCCCTGCTCGCAGAGCGCGAGCAGCGTTTCGACGTTTTCTGATGTTGCTTTGCTGACGGGCGAGACGCCCGAGGAGCGCAAAAGTCCGCGCCCGATGCGCCCGCCGATGTCCTCCGCGGAGCCGAGGACAAAGGGGCAGCCGCGCAGGGAGCTCAAATTTCCCGAGGCGATCTCGCCGCGGTGCGTGTCAAGGTCGATGCCGCACTGCGCGAGCAGCCCATCGGACAGGCACAGCACGATGTGCTCCAGATAGTAATCCTCAAGCACCACGCCGGGGAGCGGGTGTGGAAAGCCGGCGATGGCGAGGTCAATGCCGCCGCTGAGCAGCGCCTTCTGGATCGCGTCGTTCGAGCCTTCGAGCAGCGTGATCTCGACATTCGGATACTGACGCTGAAAGGCGGGGATCAGGCGCGGCATGATGGCGCGGCCGCGCGTGTAGGCGATGCCGACGCGCAGCTCGCCTTTCTGATTTTCGGAGATGTCGCAGAATTCGCGCTCCATGGCCTGGCGCGTCTGGCCGATGGATTCGGCATAGCGCAGAAACGTCCGGCCTGCGTAGGTGAGCTCAAGCGGCGTGCGGCGCACAACGAGCGTGCAGTTCAGCTCGCGCTCTAAATTGGCAATGTGCGATGAGAGTGATTGCTGCGTGATGTGCAGCGCTTCGGCGGCGCGGGTGAAGTTTTTCTCCCGCGCGAGCACGAGAAAATAGTCAAGAGAATGGAAATTCATGGGAACGCTCCTTTCACAGCTACTTCTTGTAGAATATATCAGTTTTAACAGTTTTACAAGATTAAAATCCGCGCTTATACTAAAGACAACGAAAGGCTGAACGAACGGCAAAGCGCACGGGTTTTCTTTTTCACCGCGCCTCCATCCACACACGTTCGTTCGCTTTGCGTGGGGGAACCTGACAGCCGGAGCACCAGCAGGAGATTTTGCAATTTCCGCCTGCTGCACTCCGACTTGCAGGGCATATCGGAAAGGATGGCGGGAGAGGAACATGAGCATTTTAGAGCTGGGGAGCTTGCAGCTGACGCTTTTTTGCGATGATGCTGATCGGCGCGCTGCTCAAAAAGAAGGACATCATCGACGAAAACGGCAAAAAGTGCCTGTCCGACCTGTGCATCAATGTAGTCATCCCGTGCAACATCTTCAAATCCTGCCTCATTGAGCTGGATGCGGGTGTGCTCAAGTCCTGTGCGATGCTGTTTGTGAGCGCAGTCATCATGCAGCTATTGTGCCTCGCCTTGAACCTGTCCCTTTTTGAACGCTATGATCCGCAGCGGAAAAAGGTGCTGCAATACTGCACCATCGTGCCGATGAGCGGCTTTCTCGGCAATCCCATCGCCGAGGGCATTAACGAGGTCGGTGTGCTGTACACGTCCATTTTCCTCATCCCGATGCGCATTGTGATGTGGTCGGTCGGCACGACGTATTTTGCCGCGGGCGCGACGGCGGCCATCTTTGCCGCCAAGTACGGCAGTGACGCGCCGTTTGCCGCGAAAAATGTCGTATTCACGACGCTTTTTTCCATGCTGACGCTGCCGTTGTGGGCATATTTTGTGGGCTGAATCGGGGGGCGCTGCTTTTTGTTTTTGACGCGGCGTGGTATGATGCGGAGAGAGAACTGAGGGAGGGACGGATATGATCGCGATTAGTTTATTCTGTGGGGCGCTGCTGGTGTGTCTGGTGCTGGGGGCGAATATCCTCTATGCGCTGGCGACGGGGCTGGTGATCTTCACGGCCTACGGCAGGCGGCGGGGCTTTTCGTGGAAAGAACTCGGGAAGATGATCTGCTCGGGCGTGAAGACATCGACGAGCGTGCTGCTGGTGTTCCCGCTCATTGGAATGCTGACGGCCCTCTGGCGTACATGCGGCGCGCTGCCGCTCATTATCTGCTGTGCGGTGGACCTCATCCGGCCAGAGATATTGCTGCTGATGACATTCCTCCTGAACTGCGGCGTGTCCGTCCTGACGGGTACGGCCTTCGGCGCGGCGGCGACGATGGGGACCATCTGCGTGAGCGTGGGCGTCTCGATGGGCATGGACCCGCTGCTGCTCGGCGGCGCAATGCTCTCGGGCGTTTACTTTGGGGACCGCTGCTCGCCGGTCTCGACGAGTGCGCTGCTTGTGAGCGAGCTGACGGGGACTGATATTTATGACAACATCCGCCGCATGGTCAAAACGGCGCTCGTACCGTTTCTTGTGAGTTGTGCGGTCTATTTGCTGCTGGGCCTGTCGCGCGGCGGAGACAGTGCGCGGGCGAACCTGTGGCCGCTCTACGGGCGCGAGATGACGCTTACGTGGGTGATGTGCCTGCCGGCGGTGCTCATCCTGGTGCTGGCTCTCTTCCGTGTGAAGGTCAAACGCGCGATGGCGGCGAGCATTCTTGCCGCCGTGCTACTGTGCGTGTTCGTGCGGCACCTGGATGCGTGGACGATCCTAAAAACGGCGTTTTTCGGTTATACGGCGGCGGATGCGGAGGTCGGCGTGATGCTCAATGGCGGCGGCATCCTCTCCATGCTGCGTTTGGCGCTCATTATCACGATCTCATCGGCGTACTCCGGTATTTTCCGCAGGACAGGGCTGCTCGATGGACTCTGTGTGCGCATCGAGTCACTGAGCGAGAAGACCTCGCCCTACTGCGCGATGCTGGTGACGGGGACGCTCGCCTCGCTCGTGGCCTGCAACCAGACGCTGACGATTATCCTGACGCATCAGCTCTGCGCGCAGACACAGCAGGATGCGCGCGAGCTCGCGATCGATATGGAAAACAGCGCTGTGGTCATCGCGCCGCTCGTGCCGTGGTCCATTGCGGGAGCGATGCCGCTCTCGACCGTCGGTGCGCCGACAGGGAGCCTGTTCGCGGCCTGCCTTTTATACCTGCTGCCGCTGTGGACGCTGCTGCAGCGCACGGCGGAGCAGCGCCGCACGGCAAAGACGGCAAAGTGAAGAGAAACAGAGCGGTCCTCCCGGCAGGAGGGCCGCTTCGCAGTGGGGGATATAAAAGGCCTCCCGCCTGCATGACGCAGGAGGGAGGCCTTTGAGCATTTTTTGGAAAAGAGCCGCTTAGCCGACGAGAGCAGCGGTGTCCATGGCGATCATGAGCTCCTCGTTCGTGGGGATGAGGAGGACGGTGACCTTGGAGTCGGGCGCGGAGATGACGCGCTCTTCGCCGCGGACCTTGTTGGCGTCCTCGTCCATCTTGACGCCCATGAACTCGAGACCGGAGGCGATGGCCATGCGCTGGGAGGCGCTGTTCTCGCCGACGCCTGCGGTGAAGATGATGGCGTCCACGCCGCCCATCGCGGCGGCATACGCGCCGATGAGCTTCTTCACGCCGTAGTTGAACATATCGACGGCGAGGCCGGCGCGCTCGTTGCCCTCCTTGAAGGCCTCCTCGAGATCGCGGAAGTCGGAGCTGACGCCGCTGACGCCCATAACGCCGGACTTCTTGTTGAGGATGGTGAGCATCTCGGTGATGTCCATGCCGTACTTGTTCATCAGGTACTCGAGGATACCGGCGTCGATATCACCGGAGCGGGTACCCATGGGAAGCCCGGCAAGCGGGGTGAAGCCCATGGAGGTGTCGACGCTCTTGCCGCCGTCGATCGCGGTGACGGAGGAACCGTTGCCGAGGTGGCAGGAGATCAGCTTGAGCTGCTCGGCAGGCTTGCCGAGCATATCGGCCGCGCGCTGGGCAACATACTTGTGAGAGGTGCCGTGGAAGCCGTAGCGGCGGACCTTGTCCTTCTCATAATACTCATAGGGAAGCGCATAGGTGTAGGCCACGGGGGGCATGGTCTGGTGGAAAGCGGTGTCGAACACGGCGACCATGGGCACGCCGGGCATGAGTTCCTGGCAGGCCTTGATGCCGATGATGTTGGCGGGGTTGTGGAGCGGGGCGAGGGGGTTGCACTCCTCGATAGCCTGCATGACCTCGTCGGTGATGACGACGGACTTGGCGAACTTTTCGCCGCCGTGGACGACGCGGTGGCCGACAGCGTCGATCTCCTTCATAGATTCGATAACGCCGTTCTTCTCGTCGACGAGGGCGTTCAGCACGGCCTGGATGGCCTCGCTGTGGGTGGGCATGGAGACGGAAGCGGCCTTGATGGCTTCCTTGCCGGGAAGCTGGGGCTTATAGGTGAACAGACCGTCGATGCCGATGCGCTCGCACAGACCCTTCGCCAGCAGCTCGCCCGTGGTGGGGTTGAGCAACTGATACTTCAGGGAGGAAGAACCTGCGTTGATGACCAATACGTTCATAAGTATACTCCTTTTTTCGAGGGCGGCTTGCAAAGCGCCCGAATTTCCGATAGAATCATGAAAAACGATCGGTGTAAAAATCATACGTCATTTATTATAGCAAACTTTTTGGCAAACACAAGTAAATTTAACAAAACGTAACTCTTTTGTAACCGCTTTGAGAGGACTTTTATGAATGCGATTGGTATAATATCCGAGTATAATCCCTTCCACCGCGGCCATAAATGGCAAATTGACGAACTGCGCCGGCGCTTCGGTGAAGAGAGCGCCATCGTGTGCGCGATGAGCGGCGATTTTGTCCAGCGGGGCGACTTTGCCATCGAGCGGATGCACGCACGGGCGGAAGCGGCGGTGCGCGGCGGTGCGGACCTCGTCCTTGAGCTGCCGCTGCCATGGGCCATTTCGTCGGCCGAGGGCTTTGCCCGCGGCGGCGTGAGCGTCCTTCACGCGACGGGCGTGGTCGATACGCTGGCCTTTGGCAGCGAATGCGGCGACGCGGCAAAATTGCAGCGCGCGGCAAAGGCACTGCTGCGGGCGGATTTTCCCGACGCGCTGCGAGAGGAGCTTGCCAAGGGCCTGCCCTTTGCCGCAGCGCGGGAAGCGGCTGCAAAGGCGCTCATCGGCGAAGACGCCGCTGTGCTCAGAGAGCCAAACGATATCCTCGGCGTAGAATACTGTAAGGCGCTCATCCAAAGCGGCAGCACCATCGAACCGCTTGCGATCCCTCGAAAGGCCGTCGGCCACAACGAGGACGCGGCGGAGGGCTTCGCCTCGGCGAGCCACATCCGCGAATTACTCGCGCGCGGGGAGGACGTCTCCGCGTATCTGACGGAAGAGAGCGCCGCCATTTATGCGCGCGAATGCGCGGCGGGCCGCGCACCGGTGACGATGAAAAACGTGGAGCGAGCGATCTTGTCGAAATTCCGCGCGATGTGCGAAGAGGACTTTGCCCGCTATGACAGCGGAAACGAGGGACTCTACCGCCGGTTTTATGACGCGGCGCGCACAGCGGCGTCCGTCGACGAGCTGCTTTCCGCGGTGAAGACGAAGCGCTACGCCTACGCGCGGCTGCGGCGGATGCTGCTCGCGGCGTATCTCGGCGTGACGGCGGAGGATATGCCGCCGCGTGTGCCGTACCTCAGGGCGCTGGCGTTCAACGAACGCGGGCGCGCGGTGCTGAGGGAAATGAAGAAGGCGGCGTGCGCGCCGGTGCTCATTAAGAGCGCCGATGTGCGCGCGCTGGGTGAGGATGCGCGGCGGCTCTTTGCATTGACCGCACGCGCGGAGGACCAGTATGTCCTTGCGTACCCCGCGCTGCCGGAGGCGCGCGGCGGGAGCGCGTGGACGGAGGGACCTGTGATCGTGTGAGCGAAGGTCCAAGCCCCCCTGGAAAGGAGATCACGATGAAAAAATGGATGGCGATGCCGCTCGGCTTTGTGCTGGCGCTGAACCTGACCGCCTGCGGCGCGGGAACACCTGGCGGGGCGGAGGACAGCACACCGACGCAGGCGGACGCACTGCACTTTGAGGCCGCGACGCAAGTTTACGAAAACGAATACAAGGCTGACGACGGCACGGTGCTTTTGGCGGAGCGCTACGAGCTGCCGGTGCTCGAGCTACGCACAGAGGACGGCGAGCTCTACACGCTGGCCGAAAACGTGACGGCGAACGGTGGCGCGGGTATTCCCGCACAGGTCACGGCGCAGAACGCCTTCAACACAGAGATGAACAACGTGCTCGCGGGTCTTGAGTCCGAGGCGGCGCAGATGGCCACCGAGGCGAAGGAACTCTACGCGGAAAACGACACGTCGGTCTTTTTGGGCAGTTACTGGGCGAGCGAACTCGGTCTGACGCAGACCTATATGACTGACGGGAAGTTTCTGAGCGTCGCGGCAGAGCATTACACTTACTACGGCGGCGTGCATCCGAATTTCGTCACCCGCGCGTGGAACTTTGACCTGACGACGGGCGAATTCCTGACGCTGGATGCACTCGCCTCGGAGGAGGGCGATTTGCAGGGAAACTCGCTGCAGGAGAACATTTACTGGAACATTCTCAGCCAGATCGATCAAAAAAATCTCAGCGGGGAGTATTTTGACGACTACGATTCCTATTTGCAGGACTTCCCCTCGCTTGCGACGCTGAACTTTACGGAAGACGGTCTGACGGTCACGTTCGACCAGTACGTTATCGCGCCGTATGCGGCGGGGCCGCAGGTGTTCGAGGTGCCGTATGATGCTTTCTACAGCGCGCTCAGCGAGCACGCAAAGGAAATATTAGACGTGTCGCAGGAGCGGCTCGTGCTGTCGGATCTCGACACGGCGGCAACGCTGTGGTCGTGGCTCTTTATGACAACGCCGCCGACCGGTGATACGCCGGACAAGGCGGAGATCAACGGGTATACCTACTACAGTGCGGACATCCCCGGCGTTTCGACACTGGAGGATATGCAGGAGCTGATGTACCGTTATTTCGATAGAGCGCTGGCCGACGAGTGGCTTGAAGAGTCCGAGCGCTACGCTGAGGTGGATGGCAGGCTCTATGTGCTCGATGCCGACCGAGGCAGCAACGACTCCATCATTGATGATGTGCGCAGCGTGACATTGGACGGTGAGGGCGGTATTGTGACGCAGACCGTTACCTACGGCGAATGGAACGAGGTGTCGCAGAGCCAGGTCCCAAACGGGGAAGAGACCTTTGAATATCCCTTTATCCTTATCGACGGCCACGCGGTATTCTCCGCATTCCCGTATCCGTACTGAGAAAAATAGACGGGAGGAGAGTCCGATGGCGTAAAGAGCGCGGCAGTGCCGCAGAAGCGATCATAATAGGACTACTTTTGCGGAGGATGAGAGAAATGAAGAGAGTAAAAATTTTTCTGTTGCTTTTTACGATGTGCTGCACGCTGACCGCCTGCGGCACAAAGCCTGTGGAAGACGTGACGCAGCTGGATGATGAAACGCCGGCGGTGGACGTTGACTGGTTCAACACGGAATTTTTCAACATGGGCAGCGGCGTGTGCATGACCAACATGATGCTCAGCAGCTATTACGATACTGCCGCGGATATTGACCTCTATGAGCTCTTCTACAATGGCCCAACGGGAATACAGGAAGAGGTCACTGAGGCGGAACAGACAGCGATCGGCCCGGTGGCGTTTGAGCATTATCCTATCAAGACGCAAAGAACGGAGATGGATGACTTCTTGCAGAAATATGCGGGCGTGACGCTGGATGAGACGAACAAAAAGGATCTCGACCAGTTCATCTATCTCGAGGAGTACGACGCCTATTATCTGCTCCACGGCGATACGAATTTCCAGCGCTGCACGGTCACCTCGCTCGAGCAAAACGAGGACGGGACTATCGCGCTCACCTATGAGCAGGAGAGCGGTGAAAAGGGGATCGTCACGCTGAAGGGCAGCAAAGGCAGCTACCAGTTCATATCGAACAAGGAAGCGTAACAAGAAAAATGCTGGCTCGTGAGAGCCAGCATTTTTTTGTATGTAGCTTACCGGTAGCGTTCGCGGTGGGCAGCCATGATATCGGCCAGCAGTACGCCGTTGTCAGGCGGTGTGTAGGTGATGGCGTTTGCGCCCGCGGCGATGGTCTTGCGGATGGTCTCATCCTTCGGGCCGCCGGTCGCGATGATGGGGATCTCGGGATGGCGCTCGCGGAGCGCGGCGACGAGCTGCGGCGTTTCCGCCGCGGCGGAGACGTTCAGAATGTCGACGCCCGCGGCGATGCGCGCCTCGGTGTCCTGCGTGGCGGAGACGATGGTCGCAACGACGGGAATATCGATGTGCGCCTTGATATCGCGCAGGATATCGGCGGAGACAGGGGCGTTGAGCACGACGCCGTAAGCGCCGCAGTGCTCAGCCTCCATCGCCTGGGCGACGGAGCGCGCGCCGGACGTGAAGCCGCCGCCGACGCCGCAGAACACGGGCGTATCCGCCACGCTGATGATGGCGCGCACGATGCGCGGCTGGGGCGTGAAGGGATAGACGGCGATGACCGCGTCGGCATTGCAGCTTGCAATGGTGGCGACATCGGTGGAGAAGATGAAGGACCTGATGGTTCGGCCGAAGATGCGGATGCCGCTGCACTCGTTGATGCACTCGGGCACCAGCAGCATATGATTGCGGAGCTTTCCGCTGTAGCTCGGCGTGGGCGTTGGGGTAAAATCGCTCATGAAAGCACCTTCCTTTCCGCGGGTATGGTTGACCGGTATGAGATCATGCGCGCGCTTCAGTCCACATGACTGCTCGCGCGCATGGCGAGGATCGTCTGCTCGATGAGAGTATCGAGGTCCCAGCCGAGCATTTCTGTGCCGCGCTCGATGACTTCGCGAGAGCAGCCAGCGGCGAACTTTTTATCTTTATACTTCTTCTTGACGGACTTGACCTCGAGATCGCTGACGCTCTTGCTCGGGCGCATGAGCGCGGCCGCGCCGATGAGGCCCGTGAGCTCGTCGGTAGCGAAAAGGACCTTTTCCATCTCGTGCTGCGGCTCGGGCAGGTTATCGAAGTGCAGGCCGTAGCCATGGCTCGCGGTGGCGCGGATGAGGCGCTCGTCGAGACCCGCTTCGCGCATAATCTCCTGTGACTTGATGCAGTGCTGATCGGGATACATCTCAAAGTCGAGGTCGTGGAGAAGACCGACGATCTCCCAGAAATCCGCTTCATCGCCGTAGCCGAGCTGTTCTGCGTACCAGCGCATGACGTCGGCAACGGTGTTTGCGTGCTTTAAGTGGAACTCGCCTTTGTTGTAGCGCGTGAGAAGCTCCCACGCCTGGTCCTTGGTATACGCCATAAAAAGTGTTCCCTCCCTTTGACTTATGGCTGTTCGTCCGTAAAGTGAACATGATTGAAGATGTGATCCGAGCAGAAGCAGTGATACCCCGCGCACTTGCTGCAATAGCGGAACTGCAGCTCAGGATTCGTCACATCGGTGCGACCGCACACGGCGCACTTGTGGCGGAAGCCCTGCGTCTGCTGCTCGTACTGCTCCTGACGCTGCTGGGCGCGCACGGTGTTGTGGAAGTGCGTGGCCTGCTTGCTCTGATGGTGCTCGAGCTTGAAAAATCGTGTGAGCTCAGGCCAGAAGAAGATGACGAAGTTCAAAAGCGCCACGACGGGCAGGATGGCATAATAGCCGACGCCTGCGGAAATGTAGCGGAAAATGTCAAAGAAGAAGTAGAACACGTCAATATAGGCGAGCCACTTCATGCGGATGGGGAAGATGAAAAACAGCAGCACCTGCGCGTCGGGGTAGAGGAGCGCGAAGGCCATGAACATCGCGAAGTTGACATAGTTCGCGCCGTAAACGGGAATGCTGTAGCCCGTGATGAGGCTGACGATGCTCGCGCCGAGGACGGTGAGCAGCATGCCGCTCAGGTAATACGTCGTAAACTTGGCTGTGCCCCACTGCCGCTCGAGCGTCGAGCCGATCCAGTAGTAGAAATAGCAGGTGATGAGAAGATAGAACGGACTCGTGCTCTCAGGGATGAGGACAAAGGTGATGAGCCGCCACACCTGCCCGTGGAGCAGGCCTGAGAGCGTATAGGAAAAGAAACTTAAAAAGTTGCCGCTCGAGAAGTTGGACAAAAGTCCCAGCACCACGTTGCCGATGACGACATAGAGCATCAGGTTGGGGATGCCAAAATTCGGGTGCAGGATACAGAAGCGGTCGATCGCGCGGTTGAGCTTGTTCAAGACGGAATACCTCACTTAGTTCACAAATAATCGAATTCAATAGTTTCAAACATTATGACACAAAGCGAGGGAAAAGTCATCAATAAACTTTGAACAAATGGCCATAACAAAACGGAATGAAGCGTAAGAATGCGGAAAGAAACGAATTCTTTCCGCATTCTTAACACTTGTTCACTTGAGATCGAGCTCGGGCGGGACGTCGATCTCCTCGCCGACATACTTGCCGTTCTTTTTCCGCTGGCGCACACATTCGGTGAGCAGATATTCGATCTGGCCGTTGACCGAGCGGAAGTCATCCTCCGCCCAGGCGGCGATGGCGGCGTAGAGCTTAGGCGAAAGGCGCAGGGGGACCTGCTTTTTGGCGTTGTCGTTCATGGCGGCCCTTTAATAGAGGCTTCCGGAGTTGACAACGGGCTGCGCGTCGCGGTTGCCGCAGAGCACGACGAGCAGGTTCGAGACCATCGCCGCCTTGCGCTCCTCGTCAAGCTCCACCGTGCCATTTTTCGCAAGGCGCTCAAGCGCCATTTCGACCATGCCGACCGCGCCATCGACGATCATCTTGCGCGCGTCGATGATGGCGCTGGCCTGCTGGCGCTGGAGCATGACTGCCGCGATCTCGGGCGCGTAGGCAAGGTAGGTGATGCGCGCTTCGATGATCTCAAGGCCCGCGTCGGCGACCTTGGCCTGAATTTCATCGCGGATACGCGCGGCGACGACCTCGCTGGACCCACGCAGGCTCCCCTCGTCGGCCTGACCGTCGCCCGTGGTGTCGACGTTCGGGGCGACGTCGTACGGGTAGACGCGCACGATGTTGCGCAGCGCCGCGTCGCACTGGAGGGACAGATACTCCTTGTAGTTATCCACGTTGAAGACGGCCTTGGCCGTGTCGGTCACGCGCCACATGACGGCGATGCCGATCTCCACGGGGTTGCCGAGACAGTCGTTGATCTTCTGGCGGGCATTGTTGAGCGTCATGATCTTGAGGGAAATTTTCTTATTGCCACCGACTTCGACCGCGGCGGACGCGCCCTGCATGGCAACGAGAATGTCGCTGCCCTTGTGTCCGCCGTCCACGTCGCCGGACTGGTTGAGCTTCGTCTTGGCAGCGGGATTGAAGGACGAGCAGAAGGGATTGACCCAATAAAAGCCCTCGCCCTTGAGCGTGCCGATGTACTTGCCGAACAGCGTCAGCACCAGCGCCTCCTGCGGCTTTAAGACGCGAAGTCCGCACAGCGGGATCCAGCCGAGCGACAGCACGATGACGCACAGGACGACGAGGGGCAGAAAGCCCGCGTTGATGCCGACGATCAGAAAAACGACCGCGGCGATGTAGAGAACAAGCTCGAGCAGCAGCACGAGCATACCGTTTTTGTGACCGGTGATGATCTTTTCTTCCATAGAAAGCACCTCCAAAGTTTGATATCAAAATAATATCACAACAATATGAGGTGTCAAGAGGGAAACGCAAAAAAAGCGCCACGCACGTTTGTGCGGAGCGTAAATATGACAGAGGGCTTTATGCGTAGTGGTATTTTTTCCGGCCGAGGAGGAAGAGCGTTCCCGTGACGAGCAGCGTGAGCGCTTCGGCGGCGGTGATGGCGAGCCAGATGCCGTTGATACCAAGAAGCTTCGGCAGGATCAGGACCGCGGCGACCTGAATGACGAGCGTGCGCAGGAACGAGATGAGCGCGCTGGCCGTGCCGTTGTTGAGCCCCGTAAAAAACGCTGAGCCGAAGATGTTGAAGCCGCAGACGAGGAACGAGAGCGAGTAGAGCCGCAGGGCGTTGACCGTCATCTCGCAGAGAGCTTCGTCGTAGCCGACGAAGATGCGGGCAATGGGCGAGGCGAGCGAGATGGAGAAGAAGGTCATCGCGAGGCTCGCGATGAGCGTGAGCGTCAGGCTCTTTTTGAGCAGACTTTTGAGTTCCCCGCGGTTCTGCGCGCCGTAGTGATAGCCGACGACGGGTGTGACGGCGATGGAATAGCCGAAGAAAAACGCCATGAAGATGAAGCTCACGTACATCAGAACACCGTAGGCATTCACGCCGTTTTCCTTGGCAATCGCCATGAGCTGCACGTTATAGAGTACGCCGACGAGAGAGGTCGAAAGGTTGCTGACCATCTCGCTCGAGCCGTTGTAGCAGGCCTTGCCGAGGGCGCGGAAGTCAAAGCGCGGACGCGTGAGGCGCAGCAGCGAATCGTTCGCTCGCAGGAAATAGACGAGCGGGATGAGCGCGCCGACAATCTGCGAAAACGCCGTGGCGAGCGCCGCACCGAGAAGGCCGAACGGGAACACGTAGACGAGCAGAAAATCGAGTACCATGTTCGTCAGCCCCGCGAACACCGTCACGCGCAGGCCGAAGTGCGGCTTTTCCGCCGTGGCCAAAAAGCTCTGGAAGCTGTTTTGCAGCATGAAAAAGGGGAGCGACGCGAGCAGCACGCGCCCATAGAGCACGCAGTCGTCGATCGTCAGGTCCGTCGCGCCGACGGCGAACGAGATGGGGCGCAGGAAAACGATGCACACGCCGCTTAAAACCGCGCCGCCGACGGCGAGCACGATGACGAGCATGGAGAAGATCTCGTTCGCTTCCCTGGGCTTACCCTCGCCGAGCGTTTTGGCAATGAGCGCGCTGCCGCCCGTGCCGATCATAAAGCCGACGGCGGCGAGCGCCATGATGACGGGGAAGATGAGATTCAACGCGGCGAAGGGATTTTTGCCGACGAAGTTCGAGACGAAAAAGCCGTCGACAATGCTGTAAATAGAGGTGATGATCATCATCAAAATGCTGGGCGCGACAAAGCGCAGCAGCTTTTGATACGTAAAATGATCGGAAAGGGAGACGGTCATAAAAGACCTCCTTGCTTGAAGTCAGGAGAGGCCGCCGTTGTCGCTGCGCGAGAGGAGCGCTTCGTAATCGCGGATGCAGATGACGACGTCGGGCTGATAGGCGGCGATATAGTCGCTGATGCTCTGCGTCTTATAGTGCCGCAGGTCGACAGAGCGCATCTCGTCGAAGCTGTAATAGGCGAAGCTCTCCACGGGGTTGGTGAAGCTGTCGCCGAAGATGAGGACGCTCGGAAGCTCGGGGCGGTCCGTGCGGAGGACCGTTTCGGCGATGTCGCCGCCCATGTAGAGCCCGTAGGTCAAAGGCTCCGTGTCGGTCGCGGGGAGGGCGTAGACCGTGGCGGCGACTTCCCCGCCGTTATCGAAGCGGGTGAAGGGGATATCCTCGCGGAAGGCGGCGGTGAGCAGCTTTTCGTCGTTGCCGCGAAGTCCCATGAGCTTGCGCGTGCGCGAGCCCATGTAGGGGTTCGGGAGCGCGGAGAAGGTCACGTCCGCACCCTCTTCGGGGAAGGAGAGCGCGAGGCCGTAAGCGTCGTTCAGCGCCTGCACGGCGGCGCGGTAGGTCTCATACGCGCCGCGGAGGCCGTAGTGGTTGTCCACCTTTGAGCTGAACGCGGGCAGATGACCGAGCGAGTCGAAGATGGGACCCATGTCCACATGGGTGATGCCCTGTGCATCCATAGCGCTGTTGAGCGCCGCGAGCTCGGCGGCGGTGTAGGCAGAGCGGTTTTCGAGATAGGAGGGGTATTCATCCTCATAGTAGGCGTACTGGCAGGGGACGGCGATATAGCAGTAATGTCCGCCGTAGGCTTCGATCTGATCGCGCAGCGCGGCGTTGTCCGCGGCGACATCCGCGGCTTTGCGCGCGATGTCGTCGGCGGTATCGGGCATGGTGTAGAGCTGCTCGAGCAGTGCGTCGTCCGTGACGACGATATCGTTGACCACGGGGCGGTGGAAGACGTTCAGATCACACCATGTGACGGCCTTGAGCGCTGTGGTGCGTCCGGCGGCATAGTCGCAGAACAGGGTCTCGAGGTCGCCGAAGACCTGACCGCTGAGGACGGTTTCTGCCGTGATCTCGGGGAAGGCGGAGAGGTTGCGGTTTTCATAGTAGGAGTAGCGCTCCTTTGGCAGCAGGATGGTCGCGGCCATCAAAACGAGCAGAGCACCGGAAAAGAGCAGGGCCATCGCCCATTCAGCGATACGTTTCATGCGGCATACCTCCTGATCTTAGAATCGAAAATAGATGAAGGGGTTGAACGAGCCCGTGACGAGCCTGCAGTAGGAAAGCGCGAGCAGTGCGAGGGAGGCGAGCTTCGGCCCCGCGATGAGCACCGCGCGGGAAATGCGGCTGTCACGCGCTTCGAGCGACGTTTCGAGAAGCGTTTTGACCGGCAGAGCGGCGACGCAGCAGCATAACAGCTCCGGCCAAAATTCGAGCGCATAGTAGATGACGCGTTCGCCGCAGAAGACGCCGCTGATGCCGAACATGGCGGAAAAATATGTGAGCGCGGCGCCGAGCGTGTCGGCGCGGAAGAGCACCCAACTGAAGACGACGAGCAGCATGGTGTAGAGGTGCTGCAAAAGGGCCGGGAGGCGAGAGAGCGCCTTGCCCCAGACGAACTTTTCACCGATGAGCAGCACAAAGAACCACAGACCCCAGCAGATGAAGTTCCAGCTCGCGCCGTGCCACAGGCCCGTGAGGAACCAGACAATGAAAAGATTCAGAATGTTGCGCGCGCGGGAGCAGCGGTTGCCGCCGAGAGGGATATAAACGTAGTCGCGGAACCATGTGGAGAGCGAGATGTGCCAGCGCCGCCAAAACTCGGTGATGCTGCGGGAAACATAGGGGTAGTTGAAGTTTTCAAGAAAGTGGAAGCCGAACATCCGGCCAAGGCCGATGGCCATGTCGGAGTAGGCGGAAAAGTCAAAATAGATTTGAAATGTGTAGGAGACGGCGCCGAGCCAGGCAAAGAGCACCGAGGGGGAGGCAGCGGAAAAGGCGGCGTCGGCGACCTGCGCGACGGCGTTGGCGAGCAGCATCTTCTTGGCAAGGCCGAAGAGAAAGCGCACCGCGCCCGCGGAGAACTCGGAGACGGACTCGTGCCGCTCGTCGATCTCTTCGGCGACGGTGGTGTAGCGCACGATGGGACCGGCGACGAGCTGGGGGAAAAACGAGATATAGAGCGCGAGCTTGAGGGGACTTTTCTGCACGGCGGCGTCATCGCGGAAGACGTCGATGACGTAGCTGAGGCCCTGGAAGGTGAAAAACGAGATGCCGATGGGCAGTGTGACCTGCGGCACAGACCGGCTATAATTTGTCAAGCTGAAATCTCATTTGGGATGCAGGGCGTATAGG
>OIXV01001683.1_pt1 | contig 19175 bp, 17 predicted proteins | sample 1587771 | NCBI WGS metagenome assembly OIXV01 (sample SAMEA3888893, study PRJEB22519) | human gut metagenome | biome: human gut; feature: human-associated habitat; material: faeces | place: Denmark | collected 2010
CCGTCACAGCTGCCGTTGAAACGACGCGGGCCGCGACCTGCACCCTCGAAGAGCTGTCTACATACACGGCTGCATTCACGAACACCGCGTTTAACCATCAAAAGAAGGAAAATGTGGTCACCGCAAACATGCTGGGGCATGACTATGCTGTGGATTTTACCGAGGACAAGCCCGCCACCTGCACCGAAAACGGCAGCAAGAGCAGACACTGTTCCCGCTGTGACGCGAAAACCGATGTGACGGCGATCCCGGCCACGGGGCACAAGCCGGTCACTGACGCCGCCGTTGCCCCCACCTGTACGCAAACCGGTTTGACCGAGGGAAATCACTGCTCTGTGTGCGATACGGTGCTCGTCAAGCAGACTATCGTGGAAAAATTGCCGCATAGATGGGACGAGGGCGTAGAAACCAAAGCGCCCACCTGCACGGAAGCTGGCGTAAAGACTTTTACCTGCTCTCAGTGCCACAATACGAAAACGGAGCCGATCTCCGCCCTTGGCCACGACTGGGGCGCTTGGAACGTCATGACCCCCGCCACAGAAACCACGGAGGGGAGCGAAACGAGAACCTGCCAGCGGGACGGCAATCATACGGAAACGCGAAGCATTCCCAAACTCGACCATACTCACACCATGGTGCATCACTCCGCCGTTGACGCCGACTGCGGCACGGGTACCGCTGGATACATCGAATATTGGGTCTGCTCCGGCTGCAAGAAGGTTTTCAGCGACGCAGACGGCAGGGACGAGATCACCCTCGATCAAACGGTTCTTCCTTTCGCCCACGACCTGGATACCGCTTGGAGCTGGGATGAAAGCAACCACTGGCATGAGTGCAAAAAGTGCAGGCAAAAGCCCGACTCCGCGGCCCACGTTTATGACGATGGAGACGACGAGACCTGCAACATCTGCGACTATACCCGCGCCATAATACCGCCCCACACCCACAGTTTGACGCTGGTTCCCGCTGTTCCGGCAACCTGCGTCTCCGCCGGGAATATTGCCTATTACCGCTGCGCGGAGTGCAGACAGATGTTCAGGGACGACGGAGGTGCTGAGCCAGTGACAGAGGCTGAGGTCAAGCTTTCCCCGTTGGGGCATACCCCATCAGGCGATTGGAGCCACGACGAGAGCAGCCACTGGCATGAGTGCCAGAACAACTGCGGAGAAAAGCTCGACCTTGCGGCCCACGTTTATGGCGATGACAGCGACACGGACTGCAACACCTGCGGCTATATCCGCACCATAACACCGCCCCACACCCACAGTTTGACGCTGGTTCCCGCTGTTCCGGCAACCTGCGCCTCCGCCGGAAATATCGAACATTATCGTTGTACTGTCTGCGGCAACCTGTTCGGCGACAGCAGCGGAACGCGGGAACTTACGGCAGCGGATGTCACGACTGCCAAGCTTCCTCATACGCCGGAGACCATCCCCGCCGTTCCGGCGACCTGCGAGCAGAGTGGCATGACGGAGGGCAGCAAGTGCTCCGTGTGTCAGGAAGTGATCACGGCACAGACGACGATCCCTGCGCTGAACCACGACTGGCAGGAGGCGACCTGCGAAACGCCCAAGACCTGTACACGCTGTCATGTTACCCAGGGGAAAGCCCTTGGCCACGACTGGGGCCGCTACATCGTCACCACACCCGCCACGGAAACCAGTGAGGGCGAGGAGACGCGCACCTGTCGGCGAAACGACGCCCACAAACAAACCCGTACCATTCCAAAGCTGCCCGCCAGCACCTACGGCGTCAGCGGCGAGGTGCATGAGAGCGATGACAAGCCTGCCGTGGGCGTGAAGGTGACGCTGGTGCTGGGCGACCGGCTGATCGACTCGACAAAGACAGACGACAAGGGCAAATACAGCTTTGGAAACGTGGCTCCCGGCGTGTATAACCTTGTGGCTGAAAGGGGCGGCATCATCATGACGATCAAGGTTGAGGTCGTAAGCAAGGATGTTGCGGTCAGCACGATCATCATGCCCCAGGGAAAGACCAATTCCGTGGTAGAGGTCAAGTCCGACAAGCTGGAGGAAACCGTCGAGGCGGTGGTCGGCAATCTTGAAACGGTGTTTAAGACGACTGGTGATGACAAGCCCTTTACCGACAAGGATCAAAACGTCGTAAATAGCGGCGGCAGCGTGGAGATCAAGCTGACCGTGACGAAAACGGACACGGATAAGACGTCCGAAAAGATCGAGCGGGCGCTCCCCGCCGCTACCAAGGTCGGCGTTCGGCTGGAGCTTGATGTCCATAAGACGGTCACGCCCCAGAATGGGCCCACGACGGTTCAGCAGATCGAAAATACGGATGTTCTGCTGGAGACCATCATCCGGCTCCCCGCCGCCCTTCAGGGGAAGGACAGCTATACGGTGTACCGTCTGCACGGAGCGGCCGTCCAGGAACTGACCGCCAAGAGAAACACGGACGGCGAGTATATTGAGGTCAGCCCCGACAGGACGGCCATCACCATCCACGCGAAGCTGTACTCCGAGTATGTGATCGCCTATCAGGAGCGCGGCGAAACCGGTGGAAACGGTGGCGGAAACGGCGGTAATACCGGCGGAAACGGCGGCAATGACAATGGAGGCGGTCACGATGACAACGATGACGGCTATACCCCGCCCAGTGTTCCGGCGCCGCCGGAGACGAATATTGGCTATCGCGCTTGCCGCAGGGACGACTCCTGCCCCATCTGGCCCTTTGCGGACGCCGCGCCTACGGCGTGGTATCACGACGGTGTGCATTACTGCCTTGAGAACGGCCTGATGCGGGGCGTTTCCGGCGGGAAATTCCTGCCGGACGGCATCACCACCCGTGCCCAGCTCGTCACGATTTTGTGGCGGCTGGAGGGCGGCCCCGAAACGAACGGCGCGGTGCGCTTCGGCGATGTGGCCGGCGGCGCGTGGTATACCCAGGCCGTCCGTTGGGCGGCGGGCTGCGGTGTGGTCAAGGGGTACGATAACGGGTGCTTCGGCCCCGATGATGCCGTGACCCGCGAGCAGATGGCGGCGATCCTGTACCGTTACGCGCAGCACAAGGGCTATGATGTGAGCGCCGGAAAGGACACGAATATTCTGAGCTTCAACGATGCCTTCGCCGTCAGCGAGTACGCCATCCCCGCCATGCAGTGGGCCTGCGGCTCCGGCATGGTGCGCGGCATCGCGCAGAAGGGCGGAATGCTCCTTGCCCCAATGGATACCACCACCCGGGCGCAGACGGCCACGCTGCTCATGCGCTTTCAGAGCGCCTTTGCCAAGGAGCCTTGACCCACTTTTGACCCAGAACGCGAAAAAAGCGGGCAGGGCTGGACGGTAACAACGGAAGATCCGCCGAGCGAATGGCGGTAAAAGCACAAATCGGAGCCGAAACGACTCCGATTTTGCTTTGAGACAACCTGCGATCCTGCTGGCGCTGGAGCACGGGGAACCGCTGGATGAAGTGGTCTACTGTGAAGTGATATTCGATAAAAGGACCTCCGGCGAGGTGCCGGAGCATCGGGCATTCATCTATGAGACTGCGATGCCCAGATTGGAACAGTTGGGGGTCCCTGTCCGTGTGCTTCGTTCGGATAAGACCTATCTGGACCTGTTTGTCGGAGCCATTACCAGCGGTCCGAAAAAAGGACTTCGACGTGGATTCCCTCTGTGCGGGCATTGCTACGTTCAGCGGGACTGCAAGCTCCGTCCCATCCGCCGGTATAACAGGACTCTGACGCCGGATGCTGTGCAGTATGTGGGCATCGCCAGCGATGAGCCGGTGCGCTTGCGCCGCTTGCAGGGAAATCAGGTGTCCCTGCTGGAAAAATATCACTACACCGAAGAGGATGCAAAGCAGCTCTGCCAAACGGCAGGGCTGCTTTCACCTGTCTATGCGTTTACAAACCGTGGCGGCTGCTGGTTCTGCCCGAATGCCAAGCGGAAGGAACTGCGGCACCTTTATGACCACCATCCGGAGCTGTGGGCGAAAATGCTGGAGCTGCAGGCCATGCCGGGAAAGGTGTCCGAGAAATTCAACCGCACGGAGCGCTTTTCCGACATCGATGCGGCATTCCGAAAAGAAGATGCCCTGTGCCAAAAAGCGGCATAAAAAAGGAAAAGGAGATGAGAACCATCAGCAATCAGAAATATGAGATCACAGACATGGCCCATGAGGAATATCCGTTCCTGCACCGCATCCGTGCGCTGCGGGATATCTGCGGCGAGATCCGCGCAGGCGACATAGGCGGTTTCGTGGAAAGCGAGAGCAATCTGTCCGCGGAGCCGGGAGACTGCGCATGGGTCTTCGATGACGCCATTGCAGCGGGTGACGCCTATGTGGATTGGGATGCCTGTCTGCGGGGCGATGCCATTGCCTGTGACAGAGCCTATATTTCCAAAGGCAGCGTGATGAGCGGTCACAGCCGCACCGAGGACAACGCCTATCTCCGCGGAGCCTCCATGACCGGAAAAGCGCTGGCTTCCGGAAACGCGCAGATCATTCACGATCCCCATACGATGGGGACTCCCATCCTGTCCGGCAACTGCAAGGTGTATGGCACGATACAGGGTGATGTCCGCGTCACCGGCTCCGCCGTGATCCTACCCTGCGAGGAAGTCCGCAACGATACAAGGGATACCTTTGTCCTGAGCGGCAAGAGCCGCAGCGTGATCCGCGGTATCGGGCGTGAGACCTTGAAACCTCTGCAAAAAGAAGTAAGTCACATGAAAACAAAAACGCTAAAGAAACGAGGTGTGGAGCGATGACCGTATATGAGCAGGAATTGCGAAAGCTGTTTGATCACAGCGATCTCGTGGATCGGCCTCAATTTTCCGGGCGTGTGTGCGTGGGAGATCTCGGAAAGGACCTGCGTGTGCGGGCGGAGTTTCTCTCTACCCATATCTCCAGCCAATATGACGCCATCCGCCTCACGGTGCTCAACCGCACGGAGGGTGTGGTGGACCGGACGCTGCTGCGCTTTCAGGATGTCTGGGGTAAAAAGCAGGTGCCGAACAATCCCAACTTCCGCAGCGGCGTCATTCCCCACCTGTGGGATGACTACGGAAAAGTGGAATGGTACGCCTATCATCCCACTGCCGCGGACTATGCCGCTCTGCGGGATGCCGTCGGTCAGTATCTGTCCGCATTCCGGGAGCGCACGCCGGAGCTGGAACGGAGCGGCCCCAAGCTGGTCTATATCTGTGCTCCGCTGCGGGGCGATGTGACAAACAATGTGGAGTTTGCGCGGCAGAAAGCGCAGGAGGTGTTTGTGGAGGGAAATATCCCTATCTGTCCGCATCTTCTCTTCCCGCCTGTCGCAGATCCCGACGATCCCGCCCAGGATGAAAAAGCCAGGGCGATGGGACTGCGCCTGCTGGAATCCTGCCAGCAGATGAATGTGTACGGTCCGGTCTGGACGGATGGAATGTGGCAGGAGATCTATAAAGCCGGTGAGCTGGGCATCCCCGTGTTGACGGATCAGAAAACCATTGGCCGGACGCCGCCTGCACGGTATCCCAAAAGAAAGGAGAGATAAATGCCAATTGAGAGGATCACCGCGGACGATCTGCGGGATATGGAGCATCAGGAGGGACTGGTGCTGCAGGGCTGCGGCGGCGAGGCGCAGGAGTGGCTGGATGGCATCAATGACCTGCTGACGCAGGACGGCATCCTGCAGAATGGCAGCCGCTTTGAGACGGTCAAGGTTTTTCAGCACGATGGACTCACCAATCTGCTGTTCCCATTTGAGGACATTCAGGTGGATATGGGGAAACTGGCAATGTGGCGCTTGCAGACCCACGGCGTATTCGGCGGTACATGGCTGTCCGACTATGTTCCCAACAGGTTGGGCGGATTTCGCTCCGCCCGGCAGGAGAACCCCCGCCCTCTCTGCCCCCTGCTGGGGCAGGACGGCAACATCTTCCATCTGATGGGCATTGCCGCCAGAGTTCTTCGGCAGAATGGCATGGCGGCAGAAGCAAAGGAAATGCAGACCCGCATCATGGGCGGAGCGTGCCACAGCTACGAGGAAGCACTGGGAATCATCAGCGAATATGTGGAGACGGAGCTGTCTCCGCCCCGCGAAAATCGAACGAAAAAGAAGGAGAAGCATGAGCATGAGCGATAATCAGAAATGGAGCATCCTCCAGGGGGATGCCCTGAAGGTGCTGGGGACCTTTACCCCCAACACCTTTGACGCGGTCATCACCGATCCGCCCTATGCATCCGGTGGACGCACCCAGGCGGAGAAAAACAAATCCACCGCCCGGAAGTATTCCAGCATGGGCGAGAACGCACCGCCCCCTTTCGATGGGGACGCCAAGGACCAGCGCTCCTGGACCCGCTGGGCGGCAGAGTGGCTGTATGAGGCAAGAAAGGTATGCAAGAGCGGCGCGCCGGTTTGTATGTTCATTGACTGGCGGCAGCTCCCGGCAGCCACCGACGCCCTGCAGTGGGCTGGCTGGATCTGGCGGGGCACCGCTGTCTGGGATAAGGGCAACAGCCGCCCGCAGAAGGGGCGCTTCCGCCAGCAGGCGGAATATATCGTCTGGGGCTCCAACGGCGATATGCCTATCAGCCGCCCGGTCCCGTGTCTGCCGGGCGTGTTCAAATACGGCAATCCCCAGAGCCGCATCCATCTGACGGAGAAGCCGCTGCAGCTGATGCGGGACATTGTGAAGATCACGGAGCCGGGTGGTCATATTCTCGACCCCTTCGCCGGTTCCGGCACCACGGTGCTGGCGGCTGTGCAGGAGGGCTATACCGCCACCGGCATCGAAGTCACAGACACCTACGCGGAGCTGGCACGGGAACGTATCCGAGCCGAGCTGGAAAAGGCGGCATGATCTACTGGGCTGTCTGGCAACACTACTTGCTAAAACAGGGATAAGTCGGTATAATAAAAACAATAGAATGGTGTTACAAGCGAGGACGCAGGTATGAATGATCGAAACGCACAATATGATCCGGAAACGGGAAAGCCGCTGGACCAGTCCTATTTGGAATGTGGACTGCCGGAAGACCTCCACGAATCCATCCTGAGAATGGAGGAATCATGGAACATCATTGATAGCGGCAGGCAGGATAACCATTGGGATCTCTGGTGGTGCGACCTGAATGCGCTGATCAATTCATATGAAGTAGAGCAGGTCATCTCATCAGAACAGGCATGGTATCTGAGAGGAAAATATCTTCGTATGGGAAAGGAGTGAGTATAGTGCTTGATTTTACAGCCTTACCCACCCGCAATAAGTTTTATGCAGGAGCGAATGGCGCAAAGATCGCAGTCATTTATGATGGTGAACAGTATATGCTGAAATTCCCGGCACCCGCTCCTAAAAATAAAGAGTTAAGTTATGCCAATAGCTGCCTTTCAGAATACATTGGCTGCCATATTTTCAACAGCGTTGGTATTGCCGCACAGGAAACACTTCTGGGAATCTACAGAAAAAACGGTGCAGAAAAAATTGTTGTTGCCTGCAAGGATTTCACTTCACCAGGAATCGTGCTGCAGGACTTCGCATCTCTGAAAAATACGGTGATCAATTCCGGACACAGCGGCTATGGTACAGAACTGTCTGATGTCACACAAGCTATGGAGGACCAGACAGCCTTTCCACCTGCGCTGCTGAAACAGCACTTCTGGGATATGTTTATCGTAGATGCCCTGATCGGCAACTGGGATCGGCATAATGGCAACTGGGGATTTCTGTATAATACCATGACGGATGAGATCCACTTGGCTCCTGTATATGACTGCGGCAGCAGCCTTTACCCACAGGCTGACGAAAGCATCATGCGAAATACACTGGAAAGCCAGAAGGAGCAGGATCTTCGGACCTTTTCTCTACCTCTCTCCGGCATAAAAATCAACGGACAGAGAATCAATTATTTTAACTTCATTTCGTCGTTGTCTTATTCGGATTGCAATGCGGCACTGAAGCGAATCCTTCCGAGAATCAATATGGAGCAAGTATTTGCAATCATCGATGAAACGCCATTTGCGTCTGACTTGCAAAAACAGTTTTATAAGACAATGCTACAGGCCAGAAAAGAGCGAATTCTTGATTTCTCAATGCGAAAATTGAAGAAACGGGAGCGTTCAGCGCACGACCATGATTTTGAACGATAATAATGACAGGCAGGGTGTCATCAAGACACCCTGCCTCTTCTATTTTGGGTGTTACATTGACACCCTGTGCGGAAGGACCCTGCGAAACCGGATGTCTGGCGCTGCTGCCAGATATTTCTTTTTTCTGGAAAAAGTGCGGACCGTGTCCGCCTGTATTGGAATCAACCTACCTCTCAAAAAACGCCCCGCCGACGGCGGGGATCAGCCAACGCCGCCGTGGGCGGCGCTGGCGCAAGCATAGCGTTTGTATGACAAACGCGCTTGCTGGGGCTTGCCCCAGTCCCCAATGCCGCCTGCGGGCGGAAGATTTTGCGGCAGCGCCGCAGGAAAGGAGGGCGATATGCCCGGAAGAACGCACATGATCTCCGTCCGGCTAACCGACGCGGAGCGCAGGAAGCTGTCGCAGATCTGCGCCGTCTCCGGCTTGCCGGTCAGCGCGGCGGTCCGGGAAATGATCGGCGGCGTTACCATCCGCCAGCGGCCGCCCCAGGAACTCCACGATCTGTATGTGGAGATCAACCACATCGGCAATAACATCAATCAGATCGCCCGCAAAGCCAATGCCGGCTTTGCTACGAAAGAGGATGTCCGGGAACTGAAATTCCTAATGCGGACGATAGAGGCAAAAATGGCAGAACTGGTGAAGCGGTAATGGCAGTCACAAAGATCCTTGCCCGCAGAGGCGGTTTGGCGCAGGCCATTGCCTATGTGGTCAACGGTGACAAGACGGAGGAACAGGTGCTGACTGCCGCGCAGGGGTGCTCGATCAGAAGCGCCTGCTTTGAGATGCAGGATGCCAAGATCCGCTGGAATAAAACAGACGGAGTGCAGCTCTATCATATCATCCAGTCCTTCCGTCCGGGCGAGATCTCACCGGGACTGGCACTGGAGATCGCACAGGAATTTACGCGGGAGCATCTGCCGGGATATCAAGCGGTGATCGGCATCCATACAGATCGGGATCACATCCACGCCCATATCGTATTCAATTCGGTCAACCAGCTTACCGGCGAGAAATATCACAGCAATGCCCGGAGCTACTATCAGCAGATCCGGGGCATCTCAGATAGGCTGTGCCGGGAGCATGGACTGTCCGTTATCATGACAGGAGAGCCGTCTAAAGCAGTCAGTTATATCGAGTGGCTTCGGCAGTCCAAAGGACAGCCGACCTTTCGCTCCATGCTGGAAGCGGACCTCCGGACAGCGATCCAGGACGCAAACGATCTCGGACACTTTTTCCTGCTCATGGAGCATATGGGCTATGAGATACGCCACGGGGATCGTTTGGGTTTTCGCCTGCGCGGGCAGGAGCGTTTCATGTATCCCGGCAGACGGGTCCCTTTGTTCACAGAGGACGGTATCCGCGCAGCCATTCGCGGCAACCTGGAACAGATCGAAGCGGGGCTGCGACCTGTTTTGCCTGCGCGGCCGGCGTATCAGCCGTACCGGAAGCATCCCAAGTACACCGGCTTTCTCGCACTCTATATCCATTACCTCTACCTGTTGGGCAAGATCGGGCAGCGGCAGTATCCACCTCGCATGACACCCCATCTTCGCCAAGAGGTCATGCGCTTCGAACAGTATCAGGTACAGTTTGTCTTCCTGCGGGAAAATAACATCGTCACGCAGGCGGATATGGATGCCGTTCAGTCCCGCACAGAGGAATCGCTGGCCAAACTCATGAAGCAGCGAACCATCCTCAATGTGCGGAAAAAGAGACGGCAGCACCTATACACGGCACTGGCAGACGCAGAGGCGCTGGCTCCCAGCAAGGCGCTCTACGAAGAAGGGCTCACCGGTATGGAAGCGGAGTTCGAGAAATACATGGAAGCTGTAAAGCAGTTGGAGAAATGCGGCATTTCCGCGGAACGGCTGACAGAAGAAAAAGCCGAGATCTATGAGCAGCTGGCGAGCCTGAATCGTGAGATCCGGGCGGAGCGCCGGAAACTGAAGCTCTGTCAGGAGATCAGACAGCAAATTCCTGCTATGGAGCAGGACATCCAGAACACAGATGAACACCAGAAGGAGGTGCAGGAACATGAACATCGGAGGCGGTGAAGCGGCGGACCAGTTGGTACGCATGATGCTATCCGGCAGCGAGGTAGCTGTCCGACTGAGCGGCTCCGCCCTCAAAAATGTGCTGGCGTTGAGCATGGCGCTGGCAAAGAACCACAAGACGATCTCCGGAAAGGTCAACCTTGCGAAGATGCTGAGAGAGACCCGCGATGTGCGCAAGTTTACCATGTCCCCGGAGCAATACCAGGAGTTCCGAAAACGAGCTGGAAAGCAGAAGCTCCTGTTTTCCGCCATTCGGGATACAGACGGCCACGGTAAGGTAGTGGATGTCATCATGCCGGTCACAGAGATCGACCGCGCCAATCTGATCTTTGAGCGCATCCGATATACCGGGCAGCCGGAGCAGGCGCGGCAGGATGCCCCCTCTAAGGAGCAGAAAGCCCGTGTGGGACAGGAGGCGCCGCAGCGCGAGCAGCAACGCCCCCAGCAGGGGGAAACGCCTGTGACACCGCCTGTGGGCAAGCGGCAGGAGGTGACGCCAAAAAAAGAATCTCGGTCGGGAACAGACTTGCCAGATACCAAAGGCAGATCGACCTCATCCAGCGGCAGGGAAACGGCTGCCGGGACGATGACGAATGAGCGCACTTCAGTTCTGGAACGGTTGAAAGGGTATCAGGCGCAGTTGGATACCCGGCAGAAGTCTGCCCCGGCCAGAGATAAGATCCGTCAAAAAGCACGACCGGACAGGACAAAGTAAGAAAGCCGTTTCGTCAGCAAGGCCGGCAGAGTGGAATGCTCTGCCGGCCTCGTATTTTTTATGCAGGAGGTGATGCGGCTGAAAAAGACATCCCAAACAACGGATCTGGTACTTGCGCTGTTCCTCTATATCCCTGTGGTATGGGCGGCGCTGCTGATCGCCCAGTCCCTTGGCGGCGGTCTGCCGGAGCTGCTATCAAACTTAACTGCCGCGCTGGAACAGCCCTTCCAGATCCAATGGACAGACAAGAGTCTGTTGTCCATTCTCGTCGGCACCGGCGCGTATCTCATGGGGCTGTGTCTCTATGCTTCCGGACAGGGCAGGACACGGGACGGAGAGGAACACGGCTCCGCCGCATGGGGCTCTCCCCGGCAGCTCAACGCGCAGTTCCGGCAGAAGCAGAACAAGATCCTCACCCGCCATGTGCGGCTGGGGCTGGATACCCACAAGCACCGGCGCTCACTGAATGTGCTGGTCATTGGCGGCAGCGGCGCGGCCAAAACCCGCGGCTATGTCAAGCCCAACATTCTGGAAGCAAACAGCAACTATGTGATCACGGACCCGAAGATGGAGGTGCTGACCGCCACCGGAGGGTATCTGAAACGGCAGGGATACGACATCCGAGTGCTGAATCTGGTGGATCTGTCACAGTCGGACGGCTATAACCCGTTCCGCTATCTGCGGGATGAAAAGGACGCGCTAAAGCTGGTCAACACGCTGATCCAGGCAACGACGCCCAAGGGCAGTCACGAGTCCGATCCGTTCTGGTCGAAGTCCGAGACAGCACTGCTGCAGGCCATCATCCTCATGCTGTTCCAGGAAGCGCCGGAATATGAGCAGAATTTTTCAATGGTGCTGCGTGTGCTGGAATATGCCGAAGTGAAGGAGGACGATGACGAGTATGTCTCCCCGCTGGATCTGCTGTTCCGGGCAATGGAGTATGAGAACCCGGAAAGCGTTGCCCTGCGGCAATATAAGGTTTTCAAGCAGGCGGCGGGCAAGACGGCAAAATCGATTCTGGTGTCTGCCGCTGTGCGGCTGGCACCCTTCAATTTGCCGCAGATCAAAGCTGTCACCGACCATGATGACATGGATCTCTACACGCTGGGAGAGCGAAAGTGCGCTCTGTACGCCGTCATCCCGGATAATGATACGACATTTACTTTTTTAGTGAGTCTTCTGTACTCCCAGATCTTCCAGACCCTTTACTACTGCGCAGACCAGATCCATCACGGAGCCTTGCCCTGCCACGTGCATTTCATCTTGGATGAAGCGCCATCGGTCAATCTGCCGGGGCTGCCGCGGGAGCTTGCGACCATGCGCTCACGCAACATCTCCTGCAGCACCATCATCCAGAACATGGCGCAGATCAAGGAGCTGTATAAGGACTCGTGGGAAACCATCCCCGGCAACTCGGACACGCTGCTCTATCTGGGCGGTAACGAGGCAAGCACCCACAAGTACATTTCCGAGGCGTTGGGCAAGTCCACCATCGACACCAAGACCCACGGGCAGACCAAAGGGCGGTCCGGGTCTTACTCCACCAACTTCCAGATCAGTGGGCGGGAACTGCTGACGCCGGACGAGGTGCGGATGCTGGATAACCGGTATTGTATTCTGTTCATCCGCGGCACACGGCCGGTGATGGACGAAAAGTATGAGCTCATGGAGCATCCCGCCATCCGCTATACGATGGATGGCGGCGGACCGCCCTACATCCACCACGGGACGGCGGAGCCTCCCATTCCGGGAGAGCCGCTGTTCCAAATTGATTTTGACAATGAAAAGGAGAATGCTGCAGCATGAAACATGATTTGAACAACAAAAATTTCGAGAGAAAGGCAAAGCGGATCTATTCCGTCTTTGCCTGCGTTGCCCTGCTTCTGGTCGCCACCGCAGTGCCTGCGCTGGCGGCAGATGACCCGCTGACGGTGGTCAACAACCTGTCCGATTTCATTTTCTCGCTGATCCGCGCCATTGGCCTCATCCTGCTGGGCTTCGGCATCCTGCAGGTGGGTCTGTCTCTCAAGAGCCATGATCCATCCCAGCGAGCCAACGGTATGCTCACCGTAGCAGGTGGCATTGTGATCACCTTTACCAAGGAAATCCTTACCCTTATCACCGGTTGAAAATCGAATAAGGGGAGCAGCGTTTAGACTGCTCCCCTTATTTCTTCCCGTAGGAGGTGATTTTGAATGGGAAGTGGAAACTGGATCGTAGACAACTTAAACTCCGCGCTGGAAATGTGGAACGGCAGGCTGGCAGAGATCTGGCAGCTTATCAGCACCTCGCCGGAGTCCTTTAAGGGCGGCGGTGTCTGGAATGTCATCGTGAACATCAACGATGGATTAAAAGCTGTGGGGTATGCGCTGTTGGTGCTGTTTTTCGTGATGGGCGTGGTCAAGACCTGCGGCAGCTTTACCGAGATGAAGAAGCCGGAAGTGGCCTTCAAATGCTTCATCCGCTTTGTGCTGGCGCAGGCGGCGGTATCGTGGGGCATGGAGCTGATGACCGGCGCGTTTCGCGTTGCCCAGGGCATGGTGACGACCATCATGGATTCCTCCGGGCTGACGGCGATGTCTGCCACCACATTACCGGATGAACTGGTGAGTGTCATCAAGGATGTGGGCTTTATTGACTCCATCCCCCTTTGGGCGGTGACGCTGCTGGGCTCGCTCTTTATCTGGGTACTCTCCCTTGTCATGATCCTGACGGTATATAGCCGTTTTTTTAAGCTCTACATCGCCACAGCTATCGCGCCTGTGCCCTTGGCCAGCTTTGCGGGCCAGCCCTCCAGCAGTATTGGCATAGCCTTTTTGAAAAGTTATGCCGCCATCTGTCTGGAGGGCTGTGTCAACGTATTGGCTTGTGTGATCTTTTCGGCGTTCGCGTCCTCGCCGCCTGCTATCGCGGACGATACGCTGGCGGCAGCCACTATCGTATGGAACTATGTGGGCGAACTGATCTTCAATATGCTGGTGCTGGTAGGCGCGATCAAGATGAGCGACCGCATCATCCGGGAGCTGATGGGCCTTGGCTGATTCAGCGCCACAGACCCTCTGTGCTGACGGTGTCTTCGCCGTTCTCCCGTGCTTTGCGAACACGGTAGGAGAAATACTCCATAGCGGCAGCGTCATCCCGTGCCTGCATAACAAGATCGCAGACAAAGCGGATCAGCGAAAGCAGCCAGGACAGCACCACCAGCCCTACAAGAGCGAACAGGATGCGGTCTGCCAGCACGGTATGGGTGCGATACCAGCCGTGGAACACCGTCAGCATGGACACGGTGTACAAAAGCGGGATGGTCATCCGCGTCAGCGCGGCCAGCCGGGAGAGAAGCGCCAGGACGCCAAGCCCGGCGATCATCAGAAAAGCGATCATGTGTCACGACCTCCTTCATCGGGTTTGTGGCATAGTACCATGACTGCACAGACAAAGCAAGAGTCTGTTCAGCAAAACTCAGAAAAAACTCGGAGGTGATCCATTGGAGGTCCGCATCAACAAAGAAGTACGAAATTACCAGGAGAGTCTATTCTTCGGGCTGTCCCTGCGGCAGTTGCTGTTCGCACTGCTGGCGGTCGCCGTGGCAGTGGGCGTATATTTCGGCCTGCGCCCTGTGCTGGGGAATGGGGAGATCGGCTGGGTCTGCGTGCTTGCAGCCTTTCCCTTTGCCCTGGGCGGCTTTTTTCAGTATAACGGCATGACGCTGGAACGCTTTCTGCTCGCGTATATCCGTTCTGAATTCCTGTTTCCCCGCAGGCTCGTGTTCAAATCGGACAACATATACGCCAAAGCTCTGGAAAATTCAACGATAAGGGAGGCTCTCAAACTTGATTAAGACTCTGCAAAATACACTGAAGCAGGACAAAGAAAGATTTACGGTTCCGAGATCTGTACAGGACATCATCCCCATCCGCCGCATCTGGCCGGATGGGGTCTTTCAATTTGGCAGCAAGTATTCTAAAACACTGCGTTTTAGCGACATCAACTACGCCATCGCCTCGAAAGAGGATAAGACGGCCATGTTTCTCAGCTATTCCGAGCTGCTGAACGCGCTGGACACCGGCTCCACCACGAAGATCACCATCAACAATAAGCGCCTGGACCGGCGCAATTTTGAGCAGGAGATCCTCATCCCACCCAAGGGAGACGATCTGGATGGCGGACGCAAGGAATACAACGCCATGCTGCTGGATAAGGTTACCGATTCATCCAACAGCGTGGTGCAGGAGCGCTACATCACCCTGTCCGTCCACAAGAAAAATGTAGAGGAGGCCCGCGCATTTTTTGACCGCACGGTCCATGACGCCTCTTCCCGTCTGAACCACATGGACTCCCACTGCGAGGAGATGGATGCGGCAGACCGACTCCACATCCTGCATGATTTCTACCGTGTGGGAGAGGAAAGCGATTTCCGCTTTGACCTCCGGGAGAACATGAAAAATGGGCGCTCCTTCAAGGACGCCATCTGCCCGGACAGCATGGAATTCAAAAAGGATCATTTTATCATGGGCGGTAAATATGGCCGGGTACTGTTTCTGAAGGAGTATGCCAGCTACATCAAAGACTCCATGATCAATGAGCTTACCAGCCTGAACCGCAGTCTCATGCTGTCCATTGATATCATCCCTGTCCCTACCGATGAGGCGGTGCGGGAGATGCAGAACCGCCTGCTGGGTGTGGAGACCAATGTGACCAACTGGCAGCGCCGGCAGAACGCTAACAATAACTTTTCTGCCGTTGTACCTTACGATTTGGAGCAGCAGCGCAAGGAGACCCGTGAGATGCTGGACGATCTCACCACCCGCGACCAGCGGATGATGTTTGCCGTGGTGACGCTGGTGCATCTGGCAGACAGCAAGGAAGAACTGGACAGTGATACGGAAACGCTCCAGTCCATTGCCCGCAAGCACCTCTGTCAGCTCACGACGCTGAACTGGCAGCAGGCGGACGGGCTGGTGACGGCGCTGCCGCTGGGCCTGCGCCGCATCGATGCCCTGCGCACTCTGACCACGGAAGCGCTGGCTGTCCTCATGCCCTTTAAGGCCCAGGAGATCTGGGACCGTGGCGGCGTGTACTACGGGCAGAACGCCATCAGCAAAAATCTCATCGTGGCGGACCGCAGGCAGCTTCTCAACGGCAACGCATTCATTCTCGGCGTCTCCGGCTCCGGTAAATCCTTCAGCGCCAAGAAGGAGATGGTGTCACTGGCGCTGTCCACGCAGGACGATATCATCGTCATCGATCCGGAGTCGGAGTACCGCCCCCTCATCGAAGGACTGGGCGGTCAGGTCATCAACATCTCCGCCACCTCACCCAACCATATCAACGCCATGGATATGGAGCAGGGCTATGGGGACGGAGAAAACCCCGTGGTGCTGAAATCCGAGTTCCTGCTCTCCCTCTGTGAACAGCTCATTGGGGCAGGCAAGCTGTCTGCCAAGGAAAAATCCGTCATCGACCGCTGTACCGCGCAGGTGTACCGGGACTATATCCGCAGCGGCTATCACGGCGCGGTCCCCACCTTGCAGGACTTCCACGCGGAGCTGCTCCGCCAGCCGGAAAAGGAAGCACAGGATGTGGCGCTGGCCATTGAGCTGTTTACGGACGGCAGTCTCAACACCTTTGCCAAGCCCACCAATGTGGACACCAATGCCCGTATCCTCTGCTACGATATCCGGGACCTTGGCAAGCAGCTTCTGCCGGTAGGAATGCTGGTGGTGCTGGACAGCATCTTCAACCGCATCATCCGCAACCGTGGGCTGAAGCGCAACACCTGGATCTATATTGATGAGATCTATCTGCTGTTCCAGCATGAGTACAGCGCCAATTTCCTGTTCACCCTGTGGAAACGAATGCGAAAATACCAGGCTTGCGGAACGGGGATCAGTCAGAATATCGAAGACCTGCTGCAGTCCCACACGGCCCGCACCATGCTGGCAAACAGTGAATTCCTCATCATGCTGAATCAGGCGGCAACGGATCGGGAGGAATTGGCGCGTCTGCTGAAGATCTCAGACAACCAGCTCTCCTACATCACCAACGTGGACTCCGGGCGTGGGCTCATCAAGTGCGGCAGCGCCATCGTGCCTTTCGTGGATCATTTTCCCAAGAACAAGCTGTACCAAATGATGACCACGAAGCCCTCGGACCTGGCATCGTGACGGCCTATGGAGAGAATCAAAGAAAAACCGACACTGGGCGAGCGTGTCAAAGAAAAGGCTGTCTCCGCCCCAAAGGAGCTTCTGCACAAGGGGCTGGACGACGGCTCGGAGCGCCTGCGGACGCAGCTCCGGGATACCGCCCAGCAGGGGCGGCGGGATGAATATGGCGGCGACGCCATTGAGGACACCGCCGCCAGCGGCCTGCGCCGCGCCGAAAAGGAACTGCTGAAGCAGCGCAAGAAGAAAAACGCGGAGCAGAGCGCGTCACCCCAGGGTGACGCCTCTGCCCCCAGTTCCAACAGCGACGTGCCGCCTGTCATCCACACCAGAGAAGCCGAAGCGGCGAGGGTAAGCACTCCTCCGCCGCCTGCGCAGGAACAGGCACGGCAGGCGGCTATGAAGCAGGCAGTCAAGACGAAGAATGCCTATATCAGTACACAGCGGAAAACGGTCATGACGGCAGCACCGGAGCCGCAGCGGCAGGGTCAGCAGGCGTTCATTCAAGAGCAGGGTCGCAAAGCATCCCGCCAGCAGGTGCAGCGCAGGCGGGCAGAGCGCCGGTTCCAGCGCCAAGATGATCTGCGTGGTGATTCGCTGTGTTCGGAAGGTTTCGAGCCAACCAGCAGGGGCAGAATTAAAGAGCGCGGCGGCATCCAGCCGCCGAAGAAGCGCCAGTTCCCCGAACCGAAAACACCGAATCACGCTGCGGGGATCGTGCCAAAAGCGCGTGAGGGCAGCAAATCTGCTGTGCTGTCCTCTGAACAGGCCATGCACTCAACCACCGTCCATGCGACTGCGGCCGGAACACACGCTGCCAGAGAAGCGGCCATGCAGATGGCCCTGCGGCAACAGACGACAAAAACGGCAGAAACCGCGGTGCAGAAAACCGCACAGGCGGCAGGCCGTGCGCTGCGCGCTATCATTGCCGCTGCCCAGAGCTTACTTGCAGCAATAGCGGCTGGTGGGAGCACAGTTGTAGCCATGGTGCTGGTGATTTGTCTGATTGGACTTCTGATCGTGTCGCCTTTTGGAATCTTTTTCTCCGGCGAGGACAGCGGCACCGGCCACACCATGCCAGAAGCTGTCAGCGTATTGAACGGCGAGTTCGCCGCTCGGATCGAGCAGATCAAGGCAGAGAACCCCTACGATGAACTGGACATGGACAACGCTGGCAGCGCCGCCATGATCTCCAACTGGCGGGATGTGCTGGCTGTTTATGCTGTGCGGACCACCACGGACAACGCTTCGCCGGATGAGGTCGCTACGCTGACCGAAGAAAAAATGGAGATCCTTCGTGAAATCTTCTGGGACATGAACGCGATCTCCTACCATCTCGAGACTGTCTCGGGCGGTGAAGATGAGGGTGACACCGTCATCCTGCGCATCACCGTCACGGTAAAGGATCACCTGCAGATGGCGGATGAGTACCGATTCAACGCAGATCAGCGAAAGCTGCTGGAAGAACTCATGCAGCCGGAGTATCAGGAACTATTCGCGGCGCTCACCGGCAGCTACCAGGACATTGAGCTGAGTCCCGACGAGGTAGCGAAGATCATGGAAAACCTCCCCGCCGATCTCAGCGAGGCACGCAGAGAAGTTGTGCTGACAGCATATCAGCTCTTGGGCAGAGTCCATTATTTTTGGGGAGGAAAATCTTTGGTGATTGGCTGGGACTCCCGCTGGGGAATGCCGATGGAGGTCACAGCCGAGGGCAGCTCCACCACCGGCACTGTGCGGCCCTTCGGACTGGATTGTTCGGGAATGGTGGATTGGGTATTCTACAACCAGAGCGGCGGACAATACGTCATTGGGCATGGCGGTGGGGCCACCGCACAGCACAGCTACTGTGCGCCTATTGCTTGGGGTGACGCCCAGCCGGGAGACCTTGTCTTTTATCCAGGCGACAGCCATGTCGGTATTGTCTGCGGCTTTGACAGCAGCGGTAATATCATGGTCATCCACTGTGCCAGCAGCGAGAATAATGTGGTGGTGACGGGGAAAAGCGGCTTCACCTCGATTGGCAGGCCCGAGTATTTTGCGGATTGAGAAATGTGCGCATGGAGATGTGTTCATAGTTGATTGCTATCATGCTCCATGATATACAGAGAAAGGCAGGGAGCCTCAATAG
>OIXV01001706.1_pt1 | contig 18983 bp, 10 predicted proteins | sample 1587771 | NCBI WGS metagenome assembly OIXV01 (sample SAMEA3888893, study PRJEB22519) | human gut metagenome | biome: human gut; feature: human-associated habitat; material: faeces | place: Denmark | collected 2010
GCAGATAGTAGGAATGGCTGCAATTTGTTTATAATAAGTGTGATAGGAGAATGTGAAGTATGAAATATGGTTTTTTTGACGAATCTAAAAAAGAATATGTGATCACAAGACCGGATACACCGGCACCATGGGTCAACTATCTTGGTTCGCCGGAGTATGGAGCAATTATATCCAATAATGCAGGGGGATATAGTTTTGCAAAATCAGGAGCAAACGGAAGAATTTTAAGGTATGTCTTTAACCAGTTTGATGAACCGGGCAGATATATTTATATTAGGGATAATGAAAACAGAGATTACTGGTCTGCATCATGGCAGCCGGTTGGAAAAAGTTTAGATACTTATAAGAGCGAGTGCCATCATGGCACTGCATATACAAAGATGAAAGCTGTGTATGACGGTATCAGTTCAGAAGTGCGGTACTATGTTCCGTTAGATCAGTCATATGAAGTGTGGAATCTTGGCATTACAAACGATTCTGACCGGGAAAGGGAGCTGACCGTGACCGGTTATGCGGAATTTACGAATAACAGTAATTATGAGCAGGATCAGGTAAATCTCCAATATTCACAGTTTATCACAAGGACAGTTTTCTGTGAAAACCGCATCCGCCAGATGATCCATGCAAATCTTGATAAGATTGAAAATGGAAAAGAAATTGACCATAAGACCGTGATCAACCGGTTTTTCGGACTTGCTGGGGCAAAAGCTGATTCCTGGTGTGGAGAAAAAGAAGAATTCCTTGGCAGATATCATGGATATGGAAATCCCAAAGGGGTAGAAGACGGCGTTTTAAATAACAGGGGAAATTATAATGAAAACGGCTGCGGAGCCATTTCCACCGTACTTCATCTGAAACCGGGAGAAACCAGGGAAATCGCGTTTCTTGTGGGAATGAAAGAAGACGATGAGGCGGCTGAAATTGTAGCAGGATATGAGAACACAGAGGAAGTATGTAAAAAAGAACTGGAAGAACTGACGGCATACTGGCATGGAAAACTTTCCCATTTCCAGGTTAAGACACCGAGCAAGGAATTTGACACTATGATCAATACCTGGAATGCATATAACTGCTTTATGACATTTATCTGGTCAAGAGCGGCATCTTTTACTTATTGCGGTTTAAGAAACGGATATGGTTACCGCGATACGGTACAGGATATTCAGGGTGTGATTCATCTGGCACCGGAAATGGCAGTAGATAAAATCCGTTTTATGCTCTCCGCACAGGTGGATAACGGAGGAGGACTTCCGCTGGTTAAATTTACACACAATCCAGGACATGAAGATACACCGGACGATGCTTCTTATGTACAGGAAACAGGACATCCGGCTTACCGGGCAGATGATGCACTCTGGCTGTTCCCGACAGTATACAAATATGTATCAGAAACGGGCGATACTGCATTTATGGATGAGGTAATTCCATTTGCAAATAAAGATGAAGGAACGGTTTATGAACATTTGAAACGTGCGATTGATTTTTCCATGAACCATCTAGGAAAGCACAGCATGCCAGCCGGACTCTATGCAGACTGGAATGACTGTTTAAGACTTGGAAAAGATGGAGAGTCAACGTTTGTTGCATTTCAGTTTTATTATGCAATGACAATTTTACGCATTTTTGCAGAACATAAAAAGGATACGGAATACATTGCATTTCTGGATGAAAACCAGAAAAAGTTAGGAAATCTGATCCAGGAACTCTGCTGGGATGAAGACAGATTTATCCGTGGATTTACGGAGAGTGGAGAGACGATTGGAAAACGTACTGATCCGGAAGCAAATATGTGGTTAAACCCTCAGAGCTGGGCGGTGATCAGCGGACTTGCAGATGAGAAACAGGCAGACTGTGCATTACAGCAGGTTTATGACAGGTTAAACACGGAATATGGAGCAATCTTAATGGATCCTCCATACCATGAACATGCATTTGACGGGGCTCTTGCAGTTATTTACAATGCCGGAACAAAAGAAAATGCCGGTATTTTTTCGCAGTCGCAGGGCTGGATCATTTTAGCGGAAGCATTAAGAGGACATGGGGAGAGGGCATTTACTTATTTTATGGAGAACGCTCCGGCAGCGCAAAATGACAAGGCAGAGATCCGCAGATTAGAGCCATACTGTTATGGGCAGTTTACGGAAGGGAAAGACAGTCCGAATTTTGGACGATCCCATGTACACTGGCTGACTGGGACAGCATCAACGGTTATGGTGGGCTGTGTGGAGGGAATCCTTGGCATGCGTCCTGACCTTTATGGACTTCGCATTGCACCGTCGATTCCGAAAGAATGGGAGATGTTTGAGATAGATAAAGATTTCAGGGGATGTCATCTGCATATTACCGTAAAAAATCCGGGACATGCCGAGAGCGGCTGCAAAAAACTTTTCGTGAATGGACAGGAGATGAAAGATAATTATATGCCGCAGACTGTGCTTACCGATGAAACGGAAATAGAATTAATTATGTCATAAAAGTGAAGGGAGAGCCTTATGAAAAAAATAGAATTTACAGATAAAAATGGAACCTTCCGTATCCATAATCCGGAAAATTACAGCGGGCTGTATCTTCCGCTGGCAGGTGAAACAGGGTTAAAATCCAGTATCACGCCAAATCTCGGAGGAGACAGCAAGACAGATCAGAATCATTTTCTGTTAGAACCTGTCAGTATTGAAAATTTACATAATAACCGCAATACGAGAAATTTCTGGTGTCGTATTGAAAATAAGGGCAGCTGGTCCGTCTGTGGTTCTTCGGCAAAGCAGGAAGCGGCAAAATTTACAAAGGATCAGGATGAAAGCATATTAGAAGCTGGTTTTATGTGGCAGAAACTGACGAGAATATCCAGAGAATATGAAATGAAAGCAGAAACCACTTCCTTTGTTACGATAGATGGGACAATGGAAGTAATGATGACAGAACTGACCAATACAGCGGATCAGGAACAGAAGATTACACCGGTTGCTGTGATTCCGCTTTATGGACGGAGTGCAGATAATATCAGGGATCATCGTCATGTGACGTCGCTGTTGCACAGAATTGAAACAAAAACGTATGGCGTGGAGGTGTGCCCGGTGCTTTCCTTTGATGAGAGGGGCCATCAGAAAAATCAGACGGTCTATTTTGTATACGGATCTACAGGAGAGGGAGAGGCGCCGGAAAAATTCTATCCGACAACGGAATTGTTTATCGGGGAAGGGGGAAGTTACCTGAATCCCGAAGCGGTAAGAATGGATAAGGACGGTGTTCTGGCAGGAACAAAACTGCAGGGAAAAGAGGCAGCAGGTGGAATGCGTTTCGCACCGGTTACCTTAAAACCACAGGAGACAGTCACGTATCTGGTACTTGCAGGGGTTTCCGGGGAAAAACAGAACATTGAGAAAATGACATCTGCTTACCGTACGAAAAAACAGATCGAGAAGGCATTTGAAGCCGTAAAAAAACACTGGACGGACAAAGTAAATGTTGATTTTTCAACGGGTGATACAAACATTGATAATTATTTAAAATGGATCTGTTTTCAGCCGGTTCTGCGCCGCATTTATGGCTGTTCATTTTTACCATATCATGATTATGGCAAAGGAGGACGTGGCTGGAGAGATCTCTGGCAGGACTGTCTTGCTCTGCTGATCATGGAGCCGTCAGTAGTACGCCAGATGATCGTTGACAATTATGGCGGTGTAAGGATGGATGGAACGAACGCAACAATCATTGGCAGCAGACAGGGAGAATTTATTGCAGACCGCAATAACATTACACGTGTATGGATGGATCATGCATTCTGGCCGTTTGTGACGACAAAATTATATCTGGATCAGACAGGAGATCTTGATGTTTTGCTGGAGAAGGTAACCTATTTCAAAGATCTGCAGACAAAAAGAGGTACTGCACATGATAATAACTGGGATCATGCATATGGAAATAAACAGCGCACAGCAGGTGGAAATGTTTATTTTGGAACAATTTTAGAACATATTTTACTGCAGAATCTATGTGCTTTTTATGATGTCGGAGAGCATAATGAGATGAGACTGCACGGTGCGGACTGGAATGATGCACTTGACATGGCATGGGAAAAAGGCGAGAGTGTGGCATTTACGTGTGCATATGCTGGAAATTTAAAAGATATTGCAGATTGTCTGAAGCATATGGAAGAGAAAACCGGGATCAGTAAAATTGAAATGGCAGAAGAGATGAAATGTCTGCTTGCGGAAGGAACAGAATTATATGAAAGTCCGGACAGAAAGCAGAAACTGCTGGACGAATATACCAGCCTCTGCGAACATAATGTAAAAGGAGGCATGATCCTGGTTTCCACAGAACAGATACGAAAGAATCTGGTGGAGAAGGCAGAGTGGCTGATGCAGCATATCAGAGAGAAAGAATGGATCAGTGCCGGGGATGATATGGGTTGGTTTAACGGATATTATGACAATCATGGAAATGCGGTTGAGTACAGTAAAAAGGATGAAGTCCGCATGATGCTGACAGGACAGGTGTTCGCAGTCATGAGCAAAACTGCGGGAGAGGAACAGGTAAAAGAAATCTGCAGAAGTGCAGACAAATTTCTGTTTGATCAGAAAGCCGGTGGATATCGTCTGAATACAGATTTTAAAGAGGAGAAATTTGATCTCGGAAGAATGTTTGGATTTGCCTATGGGGAAAAAGAAAATGGTGCAGTGTTTTCCCATATGACAGTCATGTATGCGAATGCACTGTATCAGAGAGGATTTATCCGGGAGGGACATAAAGTTCTGCAGACACTTTTAGAAGCCGCAATGAATTTTGAAAACAGTAAAATGTACCCGGGACTGCCGGAGTATTTTGATAATGAAGGCAGAGGACTTTATGCATATCTGACAGGTGCGGCGAGCTGGTATATGCTGACGATGATCACAGAGGTATTTGGTGTAAAAGGAGATCTTGGAGATCTGGTGATCACACCATCTCTGCTGCCGGAACAGTTTGATGAAAAAGGCAGTGCTGGATTGAAGCTGGAATTTGCCAGGAAGAAATTTGAGATCATAATGCATAATCCGGAAAAGAAGGACTTAAGAATAGAGCAGATCAGACGGGCAGTGTGCGATGAGAAAGTCGTATTGGAACCGGAGCCGGAATATGGTGTACGGTTAAGGAAGAGTGTGATTGAAACACTTGACCCAAAAAAATGTCACAGAATTGATGTGTTTTTTCAAGAGTAACATGTAAAAATGACTGATAGGGTGAGAGAAGCAGCATACAGATTTTGTATGCTGCTTTTTTTAGAAAACATGCATTACCACATGGATTTATAATATTTATCCCGGTATTTTTTGGGCGTCAGTCCGGTATAGTTTTCAAAAATCTGAATGAAATGACTCTGTGAGGAGAAAGAAAGATAGTTTGCGATGTCGACGATCGGTTTGTCAGAATACCGCAGCAGATGAGTTGCCTTTTCAATCTTTTTTTCACGGATATAATCGCTGATGGATATGCCGAGGTTCTGTTTGAAAACGCGCGAGAGATAACTTTCAGACAGACCGGTATATTCAGCTAAAGTGGTTATGGTAATGCGTTCTTTGATGTGTGTATAGATGTAATCCACACATTGCATGACCGGTTTCGAGAGTATAGAACTTTTTTTCTGTAAAATCATTTTTCCGGTAAAATCTTTTACCATTTCATGATGCAGATCTGCCACCTGCCGGACGGTGGTACACGAATCCATCCTTAAAATATAAAAATCACTCAGGCGGTAAGCCTGCTCCGGCTCTAATCCACCATCAATACAATAGCGCGTGATCATAGCGGTAGTGACAACAAAATGATATTTAATATTTGTAAGCGGATTACGGGAAAGGACACCGGTACCCTTTAAGTCGATGAAGGCATCTTCCTTACAGTTTCGTATCACAGAATCCATGTCACCGGTTTTGACTGCATTGTAAAAAGAATATTCAACAGTCGGGGAACGGTGCAGCATATCGTATTCACTGTTGGTTAATTCTGTGTGATACCATTCTTTTGAAAGTTCCATAGCATTACTCCTGTTTTTTATTTTCGCATTATTATGTCATGAATCTGATATTTTTTCAAGTGATTTAATATAATGCAGAGCTGAAATCCGGTAATATATCACTTGTAAACAAGACAGGAACACAAAAGATAAAGTGTTCCAAAGGTGCTTATAAAAAGGGAGGAAAAGTAAATGAAACGAAGAATCGTAAGTATGATGCTTGTGGCAGCAATGGGGACAGCTTTATTGGCAGGCTGTGGAGGAAATACAGCAAACAGCAGCACAGCAGAGAAATCCAATGACACAGCAAAAGAAGACACTGCGCCGGTAACAGAGACAGCAGGTACAGACGCAGAGACAGGTACTTCTGATGAGGGAAAAGTATTGAATATCTACTGCTGGAATGAGGAGTTCAAGAGTCGTCTGACAGATCATTATCCTGGATATACAGAGGTAGATGCAACCACAGGTACGATCGGTGATGTAACAGTAAAATGGAACATTACCCCGAGTGATGATATGGCATATCAGAATAACCTGGATGCAGCCTTATTAAAGCAGTCTGATGCAGCAGATGATGATAAAATTGATATCTTCCTGGTAGAAGCTGATTATGCATTGAAATATGTTGATACCGACTACACAATGGCAGTGACAGACCTTGGTATTACCGATGAAGATCTTTCTAAACAGTATCAGTACACCAAAGATGTTGTTACCAATTCTGATGGTGTATTAAAAGGTCTTTCATGGCAGGGTTGTCCTGGCGTATTATTCTATAACAGAGATGCAGCAAAAGCAGTATTAGGTTCTGATGATCCGGCAGAGGTTCAGAATTATGTGAAAGACTGGGATACATTTAATGATACAGCAAAGAAGATGAAAGATGCCGGCTACACCATCACATCTTCCGTAAATGATACATACCGTGTATATTCCAACAACGTTTCTTCCAAATGGGTTGTTGATGGCAAAATCAATATTGATGATAACATTATGAAATGGGTTGATGATTCCAAAGAACTTGTAGATGCAGGCGAGACAGGAACATACGAACTGTGGAGTGATGACTGGAAGAAAGGTTTCTATCCGGAAGGAAATGTATTCTGCTACTTTGGACCTGCATGGTTAGTAAACTTCTCAATGGCAGCAGATACCGAAGGCAGTATCGGTTACAACGGTGGCTGGGGCGCAACCGAAGGACCGCAGGGCTTCTTCTGGGGTGGTACATGGATCTGTGCAGCAAACGGAACTGATAACCAGAGCCTTGTAAAAGATATCATGCTTCAGATGACAACCAATGATGATGTTATGAGAGAGATCATCGAGAAAGATGATGACTTTGTAAACAACCAGGATGTAATCGTTGAGATGGCAGACAGCTCTTACGCAAGTAAAATCTTAGGCGGACAGAATCCGCTTGGTATTTATAATGAGGGTGTATCCAAACTTGATTTAAGTAATCTTTCTTCATACGATCAGGGATGCAACGAAGAATTTCAGCATGCAATGAAGAACTATTTTGAAGGAAGTGCAACGAAAGAAGAGGCATTAGACTTGTTTTACAAATCAGTTTTAGAGAAATATCCGGAATTAACATATTAAGAAGATGAATGATCTAAAAATAACAATGGAAAGCACGCTCTGCGGATATTCTGTTGTTATGAATGAAAAGCTGCGCCTGCCGGAATGCAATAAGGAAGGCAGGTGCGGTTTATTCAGGTTAAAATGCCAAGCGCAGAGCTGACAGCATGTTTACACAGGATAAAGGTGAAGGATGCTGTGAGCTCTGTGGATGAAAATAATACACTCTGAAAAAGGAGGTCAGATTATCATGAAAAAAAGTAGTGGAAAGGTAGTAAGGTACAATAAATGGGGGTATATCTTTTTGATTCCATTTATTGTAGTATACGTTATTTTTCAGCTGATCCCATTAGTCAGCACTATTTACAACAGTTTCTTTGAAAACTATATGTCAGGACTGACACAGGTCGGACCAAAGTTTGTCGGACTTGCAAACTATCAAAAACTCTTTTCTGATGGAGATATCTGGGTTTATACAAAAAATACTATGGTATTATGGATCATGTGTTTCGTGCCGCAGATCATTTTATCACTGGTACTTGGCGCCTGGTTCTCCGATGTACGTCTTAAATTAAAAGGAACCCGTTTCTTTAAAACAGTTGTATATCTGCCGAATCTGATCATGGCATCTGCATTTTCCATGTTGTTCTTTACGTTGTTCTCTGATGGAGGACCCATCAACTCAATGCTGATGCAGATTGGATTGGTTGATACACCGTATAAATTTTTATCGAATGTAGGAAGTGCAAGAGGGTTGATCGCATTGATGAACTGTCTGATGTGGTTTGGTAATACGACGATCCTTCTGATGGCAGGCATGATGGGTATCGATACCTCTCTGTTTGAGGCAGCAGAGGTCGATGGGGCAACTTCTTCGCAGGTATTCTGGCAGATCACACTGCCGCTGTTACGCCCAATCCTTGTATATGTGGTTATCACATCTCTGATCGGTGGTTTACAGTTATTTGATGTGCCACAGATCTTAACCAATGGAACCGGTGACCCGATGCGTTCTACCATGACGCTGATCATGTTCTTAAATAAACATCTCTACAGCAAGAACTATGGTATGGCTGGTGCACTGTCAGTTGTTCTGTTTATCATTACAGGTATTTTAAGTCTGGTAGTATTTAAGATAACCGGCAATGATAAGAGGAAGGGGTGAAAAGAATGAATGAGAACCGTAATTTAAAAAAAGGTGTAGGAATTCATGCAAGAAGATTTATTGCATATGTTGTATTAGCGATTGTCTCTGTTTTGTGTTTATTCTGGTTTTATGTGCTGTTTATCAATGCGACCAGATCAAACGGTGAGTTGCAGTCAGGTTTTACATTGATTCCGAGCAGCCATCTTTGGGAAAACTGGAAAAACTTAAGGAATGGAACACTTCCGGTGTGGAACGGTATGATCAACAGTCTGATCGTTTCCTCCCTTAGTGCAGTACTCAGTGTATATTTTTCGACGATGACAGCTTATGCGATCCATGCATATGATTTCAAACTGAAAAAATATATTTATCCGTTTATCCTGATGATTATGATGATCCCGACACAGGTAACGGCACTTGGATTTATCAAACTTGTTTCCAGCATGAAATTAGAGGATTCCTTCATTCCTCTGATCGTACCGGCAATTGCCGCTCCGGTTACGTTTTTCTACATGAAACAGTACATGGAAAGTACATTGCCGTTGTCACTGATCGAAGCAGCGCGCATTGACGGATCAGGAGAATTTCATACATTTAATACTATCGTAATGCCGTTGATGAAACCTGCTATCGCAGTGCAGATGATCTTTACTTTTGTAAGCAGCTGGAATAATTATTTCACACCGGCGCTGGTTTTACATGAAGACAGGAAAAAGACACTTCCTATCCTGATCGCACAGTTACGTGGAGCTGACTGGCTCAAGTTTGACATGGGGCAGGTATATGTGATGATCGCATTTTCCATCTTCCCGGTTATCATTGTATATCTGATCTTATCCAAACACATCGTACAGGGTGTTGCACTTGGAAGCGTAAAGGGTTAATAAACGGATTGCTGTACTACATAAAAATGAGACTGCCATATGGGTGGTCTCATTTTTTAACTCTTATTTTTGATGAAAATCTTTGACAATGTCACTGGTAAATAAGCCGGTTGTGTGCTATACTATTATCTATGATTAGTAGAAATAAAGGATCGGATGTGTTGGGGTACATGGGTGCAGACAAGAACGGACAGGCTGGATCTTTGTAAAATACACATAGAAATGGAGAGGAATATGACAGAGACAGGATTATGGATTTTTCTGATTTGTTTACTTGTAGTAGTCATCATAGCGACTGTGGTTGCAGTAGTGTCAGCAGTATCAGGTGCTACGGCAGCGATCGTGGATGATGAGGAATCAGAGGAAGAGTAGGAATACAGCAGGTATAAGAGAAAAGCCTCTTGTCAGTTTTGTATAGGTGTATAGCTGACAGGGGCTTTTTTGTGCACAGGATTCTGCCTTAATCAGCAATCTAAAAAAATATAAACTGGTACGAAAGTCTTGCAATCCATTTTGAAACAGGTAAACTAAATATATTGTGGCAAAATATTTGCTGCCAGGTGTTTATTACAAATGTCTTGCGTATTCAGGTGGAGGGACAAAAGAGAGTGTTGTCAAAATTAAGTGTGAAGAAACCGTATACTGTGATCGTAGGCGTGATCTTAGTCATTGTGTTAGGAGCCGTATCCCTAACCAAAATGACCACAGATCTACTGCCGGATATGAGTCTGCCATATGCCTTAGTCATTACGACGGATATGGGGGCAAGCCCGGAGAAAGTGGAATCCGATGTGACAGCACCTGTCGAGGCATCCATGGCGACGACTTCGAGCATCAAAAATGTGAGTTCTGCCTCCTACGATAATTATTCGATGGTGATCTTAGAGTATGAGCAGAATGCCAATATGGATTCGGTCATTATCGAGATCCAGCAGAAATTAGACCAGTTAGAGGGCAGTTTTCCGGATGGTGCCGGGAAGCCGATGATCATGCAGATCGACCCGGATATGATGCCTGTAATGGTGGCATCTGCCGATGTGGAAGGCATGACGCAGTCAGAGATTTCGGATTATGTGGAAAATGAACTTTCGCCGGTGCTTGAGAGTATCGACGGTGTGGCATCTGTTTCTACAACCGGAACTGTGGAAGAGAACATTCATGTCACATTAGATCAGGATAAAATCGATGCACTGAATCAGAAGATCCAGAGTAAGATCGAGGAACAGTTTACTGAACCGCAGGAACAGCTCGATCAGGCTGCCGAGCAGGTGGAGAGTGGACGCAGGCAGATGGAAAGCGGAAAAGATCAGCTTGCAAACCAGCTTGGACAGGCAGAAAATGAAGTGATCAATGGTAAGTCGCAGGCGTTTGTGGCAGAATCAGATCTGAGTCAGAATTATACAGTATTGAAAGCGACCGATGAGCTGATAAAGCGGGCAATCCCGGAACTCCAGAGTATTTATGAACAGGGAATGGGATTAAAAGCAGACATTGAACAGGCACAAAAAGAAGCCCAGATGAACAGTGACGATGGAAGCAGACGTATAGAAGAACTTTTAGAGGAGGCGAAGATTTCCGGAGATCAGGAACAGATCAATCAGATCCTTGCGATGACCGGGGAAAATCAGGAGAGCATTGCGGAAGCAGGAAAACGTCTGGAATTATTACAGGAAGAACTGTTAGAACTGAATACATCCTTAAATCAGCAGTGGGCAGATCAGTTAGCAGCGTTAAATGTGAGTCTTAGTTCGATCGATGATATTCCGCAGGTGATTACGCAGCTGTCACAAAAACAGGTTGAGATCCAAACAGCAATGGCAGCTCTGCAGACTGCACAGGAACAGGTTACAGATGGAAAAACTACCTTAGATGATGCGTATGTAACGTTAAACCGGATGGAGATCGACGGGATCTTAGAGATGAGTGAAGCGTCTGCACAGCTTGCGGTCGGGGAAGCCCGGTTAGAGCAGGGACAGGAAAAATTAGAAGAGTCAAAACAGAGTGCACTTGAGTCTGCGGATCTGAATCAGATCCTGTCGGTGGAAACATTAGGCCAAATTCTGACAGCACAGAATTTTTCCATGCCGGCAGGTTATGTCAATGAAAATAAGAAACAGTATTTAGTGCGTGTCGGCGACGAGGTTTCATCCGTGGAAGAACTTGAAAATCTTGTGCTGGTGGATGTCGGAATGGATGGAATCGCGCCGATCCGTTTATCAGATGTTGCAAAGACAGAAGTGGTGGATGATACAGGGGATTCCTATTCCAAAGTAAATGGAAATCCGGCGATCATGCTTTCCATTGAAAAGCAGACCGGATACTCCACCGGAGATGTGACAAAGCGGATCAAGACACGATTTGAGTCGTTGGAAAAAGAAAATGACAAACTTCACATGACGATATTGATGAATCAGGGCGTCTATATTGATACCATTGTGCAGTCTGTCATGGAAAATATGATCTTGGGTGCGATCCTTGCCGTGCTCATTTTGATCTTATTTTTAAAGGATATCAAACCGACACTGGTGATCGCGTGTTCTATCCCGCTCAGTGTGGTTTTTGCGATCGTTTTGATGTATTTTACCGGAATATCGTTAAATATCATTTCACTGTCCGGTTTGGCGCTCGGTGTCGGCATGCTCGTGGATAACTCGATCGTCGTGATCGAAAATATTTACCGTCTCAGGAATCAGGGATTTTCGATCCGGAAGGCAGCAGTCGAGGGAGCAGGACAGGTGGCAGGTGCGATCTTTGCATCCACACTCACGACGGTCTGCGTGTTTGCACCGATTATTTTTACGGAGGGTATCACAAGGCAGCTGTTTGTGGATATTGCACTCACGATCGCCTATACGTTAGCTGCAAGTCTGATTGTGGCGCTGACGTTTGTACCGATGATGGCATCCGGTGCGCTGAAGAATACCAGAGAAATCAAACATCCGTGGTTTGACCGCATTTTAGATGGATATGAAAAAGTTCTGCGTGTGGCACTGCGGTTTAAACCGATCGTACTGATCTGTGTGGTAGTTTTTCTGGTGGCAAGTGTGACGCTTTCCGTTTCCAAAGGATTTACCTTTATGGACATGAATATGGAGACAGAGCAGCTCACGGTCACGGTTTCAGCGAAAGAGGATGAAAAGCTGACATTTGAGGAACTGACGGAGCGCGCGGATGAGGTTGTGGATAAGATCTCTGGCATCTCCGGTGTGGATTCGATCGGAGCCATGGCAGGCGGCGGTGGAATCATGTCGATGGGCAGTACGGACAGTGTGACCATGTACGTGCTCATCGATGATTCCGGGGCGACTGGCAGTGAGATCACTGCCTCGATACAGGCGCTTACAGCGGATCTTGACTGCGACGTGAATACGGACAGCTCTGCGTCGGATATGAGTTCCTTTTTCGGAAGCGGTATTTCCGTGCGGGTCAGCGGAAAAGATTTAGATAAGCTGCAGAAACTCGCAGGGCAGATCGCAGAAGTCGTGGAAAAGACGGAGGGCACTGTAGATGTGGACGATGGTCTTGGAGATACGACACCGTCTTTCACGGTAAAAGTGGACAAAGAAAAAGCTGCAAAATATGGCATGACAACAGCGCAGGTGTATCAGCTTGTCTATAAACAGCTTGCATCGAATACGTCATCCACAACGATCTCGACGGATTTAAAAGACTATAAAGTATATGTGCAGAGTGGGGAACAGGCGGATGTCACGCCAGGGGATATCCGTAAGCTGACATTTCCTTATACAGACCGTATCAGCGGAGAGACAACAGATATTCCCCTGAAAGATATCGCAGAGTTTGAGGAAGGTGAGTCCTTAAATGTGATAAACAGAAGCTCGCAGACGCGCTATATCAGCGTGACAGCCGGTGTGGATGAAGATCACAATGTGACGCTGGTAAGTGACCAGATCCAGAAAGAATTAGATAAGATCAAGCTGCCGGATGGATATGAGATCTCCATGACCGGGGAGGATGAGACGATCCGGGATGCGATGAACCAATTGTATCTGATGCTGATCTTAGCGGTGGTATTTATTTATCTTATCATGGTTGCACAGTTCCAGTCATTTTTGTCGCCTTTTATTATTATGTTCACGATTCCGCTTGCATTTACGGGAGGTTTCTTTGCTCTGTTTGTGACAGACAATGAAGTCGGCGTGGTATCCATGATCGGATTTGTCATGTTAGCGGGTGTCATCGTCAATAACGGAATCGTGTTAGTCGATTATATCAATCAGCTGAGAAGAGAGGGCATGGATAAAAAGGAGGCGATTGTCACAGCCGGAAGAACGAGACTGCGCCCGATCTTAATGACGGCACTGACCACGATCCTTGCAATGTCCACGATGGCGATGGGACTTGGAAGCGGTTCAGAGATGATGCAGCCGATGGCGATCGTGACTGAGGGAGGTATGTTATATGGAACACTGCTGACACTGATCGTGGTGCCTTGTATCTATGATCTGTTTACGAGGAACAAGAGTATGGTGGAGGAAGAGATCTAAAAAAACAGTTGACAAACCCCGCGTCCCCTTGTATGCTAAAAACAGCAAAAAACAAAGGTTGTGAGAAAGAGGAGTACACATAAACTCTTTGCAGAGAGGGAAGTTCACCGGCTGAAAGACATCCCAGAGAAAGATATGTGGAAGGTAGCTTTTGAACCGGAATGCTGAGAAAGCATAGCTGTATGACAGGATATAAGAACAGGCATTGCAGATATGCACAGGTATTCACGACTCATCCACGTTACAGGATGACCGGTCAGATATGGAACTGGCTGGACATGAGCACCAACAAAGGTGGTACCGCGATCATATTCGCCCTTTGTATTCCGAATGGAATACGAAGGGCTTTTTTAATTCATAGGAAATTATGTCCTGTGAATCAAAATCGCCTATCTATCAGAACTAAAAAAGGAGAACAGATTATGTGTCAGAATTGCAGCAAAGAATTAGCAAAGACCTACGATCCAAAAAGCATTGAAGACCGTTTATACAAAAAATGGGAAGACAACGGCTATTTCCACGCCGAAGTTGACCGCAGCAAAAAGCCGTTTACCATCGTGATGCCGCCGCCAAACATCACAGGACAGCTTCACATGGGACATGCCCTCGACAACACCATGCAGGATATTTTAACACGTTATAAGAGAATGCAGGGTTACAACGCATTATGGCAGCCGGGTACAGACCACGCTTCCATCGCAACAGAAGTGAAAGTAATCGAGAACCTGAAAAAACAGGGCATCGACAAGCGTGATCTCGGAAGAGAAGGATTCTTAGAAAAATGCTGGGAGTGGCGTGACGAGTACGGCAGCCGCATCATCAACCAGTTAAAGAAAATGGGATCTTCCGCAGACTGGGAGAGAGAGCGTTTTACGATGGACAAGGGCTGCTCTGAGGCAGTACTTGAGGTATTTGTAAAATTATATGAAAAAGGGCTGATCTACAAAGGTTCCCGTATCGTCAACTGGTGTCCGGTATGTAAGACTTCCATCTCAGATGCCGAGGTAGAGCACGAAGAGCAGGACGGATTCTTCTGGCACATCAACTATCCGGTTGTCGGCGAAGAGGGAAGATTTGTTGAGATCGCAACGACAAGACCGGAGACATTGTTTGGTGATACCGCAGTTGCAGTTAACCCGGACGACGACCGCTACAAAGACATTGTCGGAAAGATGTTAAAACTTCCGATGACAGACCGCGAGATCCCGGTGATCGCAGACGCTTATGTTGACAAAGAGTTCGGAACCGGATGTGTAAAGATCACACCGGCACATGACCCGAACGACTTTGAGGTTGGAAAACGTCACAACTTAGAGGAGATCACCGTCATCAACGACGATGCAACAATGAACCATTATGCCGGAAAATATGAGGGCATGGACCGCTACGAGTGCAGAAAAGCACTGGTGGAGGATCTTGAAAAACAGGGACTGCTTGTAAAAGTAGAGCCGCATTCCCACAACGTAGGAACCCATGACCGCTGCGGCACAACCGTTGAGCCGATGGTAAAACAGCAGTGGTTTGTAAAGATGGACGAACTGATCAAACCGGCTGTGGAAGCAGTGAAAAACGGAGACATCCAGTTACTTCCAAAACGTATGGAGAAAACATACTTTAACTGGACTGACAATATCCGTGACTGGTGTATTTCCAGACAGCTCTGGTGGGGACACCGCATCCCGGCTTATTACTGCCCGGACTGCGGTGAGATGGTGGTAGCAAAGACTGCACCGGAGAAATGTCCGAAATGTGGATGTGACCACATGGAGCAGGATCCGGATACCTTAGATACCTGGTTCTCATCCGCACTCTGGCCGTTCTCCACATTAGGCTGGCCGGATAAGACAGAAGATCTGGATTACTTCTATCCGACCGATGTACTTGTAACCGGATACGATATCATTTTCTTCTGGGTCATCCGTATGATTTTCTCCGGCTATGAGCAGATGGGCAAAGCACCGTTCCATACCGTATTGTTCCACGGACTGGTTCGTGATTCCCAGGGACGCAAGATGAGTAAATCTTTAGGAAACGGTATTGATCCGCTCGAAGTAATCGATAAATACGGCGCAGATGCACTCCGCCTGACACTGATCACCGGAAATGCACCGGGAAATGATATGCGTTTCTACTGGGAGCGTGTTGAGGCATCCAGAAATTTTGCCAACAAAGTATGGAATGCATCCCGTTTCATCATGATGAACCTTGAGGGAAGCGAGATCAAGGAGCCGTCACTGGGTGAGTTAAAACCGGCAGATAAGTGGATCTTATCCAAGGTAAACACACTTGCAAAAGACGTGACAGAAAATATGGATAAGTACGAGATGGGAATCGCCGTACAGAAAGTTTATGATTTCATCTGGGATGAATTCTGTGACTGGTACATTGAGATCACTAAGACTCGTACTTATAATAAAGAAAATGATCCGGCATCTGCAAACGCAGCATTCTGGACATTAAAGACCGTACTGACAGAGGCATTAAAACTGCTTCATCCGTTCATGCCGTTTATCACAGAAGAGATTTTCTGCACACTGCATCCGGAAGAAGACACGATCATGCTTGCAAAATGGCCGGAGTACCGTGCTGACTGGAATTTCCCGGCAGAGGAAGAAATGTTAGAGCACTGCAAGGATCTGGTAAAAGGTGTCCGTAATGTGCGCACAGAGATGGATGTTCCGCCATCAAGAAAAGCGAAAATCTTTATTGTTGCTGAAGATGCCGCTTTGCGTGATTCCTTTGAACTGACCAAAGAGGCTTATGCAAACCTTGCCGGAGCAAGTGAGGTCATGGTGCAGCAGGATAAGACAGGCATCGGGGAGGATGCAGTATCTGTTGTGATCCCTGGCGCTACACTGTATCTGCCATTAGAAGATCTGGTTGATTTCGAGAAGGAAAAAGAGCGTCTGTTAAAAGAGCAGGCACGTTTAGAGAAAGAGCTTGCACGTTCTAAGGGAATGCTTTCGAATGAAAAATTCTTAAGCAAAGCACCGGAAGCAAAAGTGCAGGAAGAGAAGGACAAACTTGCCGGATACGAACAGATGATGGAGCAGGTCAAAGAACGTTTGGCACAGATGTCAAAATAATTGCAAGATAATGAGCGCAAGAACGGCGAATTGTATCATGTGCTGATTTTGCACATGATATAATAAGACTGCCGAGCGAAGCTCGTGTAGATCATGATCATGAAGCATTGCTTCATGATATAATAAGAAGGAGCTATGCACGATGGGTATCATCTTTACTGGTCAGCCGGTAAAGTGGTGCCTGCCTTGTATAGCTCTTTTTGGTAAAATAGCACCAAAAAGGACGCGTTGTGTTAAAGAATTTACTTGAAAAAGCATAAAAGTACTAGTATTATATAGGATAAGGAATATTCTACGTTACTATGTATACATACATCAGAAAGAATTGGGGAGCACGCCTATGGTAACAGAAGAAAAACCAATCGTACGGATGACGGCAGATAGCATGGAAGCGTATGTTATGCTTATAACACCAGACGATGGGGGAGAATATACAATTGAATCATTGCAGAAAGCATTGGATGACAGAGGTGTCAAGTACGGAATAGATGAAGCAGCGTTGACGGAGCTGATTGATGAAAAAAAATATGGTGTGGAGACGTTAGTTGCGCAGGGAACAGAGCCGGTAGACGGAAAAGACGGTTATTATGATTACAATTTTAACTGCAACTTTGATAAAAAACCGCTGATACGTCCGGATGGAACCGTGGATTACTGGTCTGTAAAGTCGATAGAGTCTGTGGTGCAGGATCAGGTGATTGCGGAGTACCATCCTTGTGTGGAGGGAATAGACGGCAAGACAGTCACTGGAAAGCCAATACCTGCAAAGCGGGGAAGAGAACAGCTTCCACTGAAAGGAAAAGGATTTGAACGAAGGGATGATAATACCTATGTTGCGCTGATGAGTGGTAAGATCGAGACACAGAATGACAGGGTTGTGATCCTTCCGGTACATGAATTGTCCGGCAATGCAGATCTTTCCAGTGGCAACATTGATTTTCATGGTGATGTTGTGATCCACGGAAGCGTGGAAAGCGGCGTTATCGTAAAAGCAAGTGGTACGATCACTGTGGATGGAATCGTCGAGGCATGTACTTTAGAGGCAGGGAAAGATATTATTTTAAGAAGTGGAATGCTCGGTGGAAATAAGGCATCAGTAAAGACAAAAGGCAGTATTACCGCAAAGTTTTTTGAATTTACCCGTATTGAATGTGCAGGCGATATCCGTGCAGATGTGTTGATGGATTGTCAGGTACAGTGCTTTGGAAAGATCATCATGAATGGAAAACGCGGAAGCATCATCGGTGGCCTTACACATGGAGTGTGTGGAATCGAGGTTACGACATTAGGAAATGATGCCGAGAAAAAGACCGTTATTATGGCTGGTGCAAGTCCGGAAGGATATGCAAAACTCAGACAGTTGGAAAAGACGATTCAGGAGTTGAGTCAGGGATTGGCACAGATTGAAGAGGGGCTGCGCAAGTTTGAAGAGCTGGAAAAAGCGCGTGGAGTCAGCTACAAAGACGATCCGAGGCGAGTGACATTGCTCCGTATCAAGATCCGTGATACTGCGACATTAGCACACAGCAAAGAAGAGGCAAAGCAGCTGCGCAATCTGATCGAGAGTGCGAGCGGTGCATGTGTTACCGTTTTGCGGGAGACTTATCCGGGAGCTGTGATCCAGATCGAGGATACCAAGCTGCTTGTACAGAATTATGTAAAAGCAGCTGAGTTTTACAAGCTGCAGGATAAGATCAAGACGAGAGAATGCTCATAAAACTGCTGTCGAATATGGCAGAAGTTTTACGAAAAACTTAATATAAATTTACTTGATTATTG
>OIXV01001712.1_pt1 | contig 18927 bp, 10 predicted proteins | sample 1587771 | NCBI WGS metagenome assembly OIXV01 (sample SAMEA3888893, study PRJEB22519) | human gut metagenome | biome: human gut; feature: human-associated habitat; material: faeces | place: Denmark | collected 2010
ATTTATAGCATTATTTTCAAAATCAATATCATCTAAAGTAAGCGCTCTCAGTTCTCCTGAACGAAGTCCTGTATTAACTGCGACAACATATAGATTATAATAGAAGCATCCTTTCGCCATAAAGAAGAAATCTCTTTGATCCTCACGGGATAAGGTAACGATTTTTCTTTTGTCAGTTCCGATTATTTTTATGCCTTTTGCCGGGTTTTTAGTACATAAATCATTATCCATAGCATAAGAGAATAAATCGCACAAAACTGTACGTATATTATTGACTGTACTTTTATGTAACCTTTTACCCAGCCCATTAAGTAAATCTGTTACCATCAATTTAGTAATTGATGACAATGGCAATCTGCCTAGCACAGGTTTTATATAGCAATGGTATGTACGTATATATATTCTAATTGTACTTGGCTTCAGAACAGGTTCTTTATATACCCTCATCCACTTTTCATACCACTGATCCAAAGTCATATTGGAGTCTACTACATTATTCTTACTGTAATTATCTACAACTTCACTCATTAATGCATTTTTAACTTCTTTTAAAGTTATCCCGTATACGCATCTACGCTTCCCGAACCTATCTGTAAATCGGGCTTGATATCTACCGTCCTTTCTCTGTGAAATGCCCTTTCCGAGTTCTTTACCTTTTAAATCTTTTCCCATCGTATCGTGTCCTTTCATATTTCACATACGATAGAAACCTTTGTGCATAGTTTACCATAGTATGTGAATATTAGCAATTCCTCAAGTATCAAAAAAGGAGAGCCAAAACTGACTCTCCCGTATCATTTCTTTCTATATAAATTATCCTGCTGCCTGCACAGGTTCTTCTGTTTTTTTACCAGACCAATCAGATTTTCACTTTCTGAATTCATGTCCGTTAAGTACGGCGGTCTTTCACATTTTTCCCACTTACCTTTACCCACCTGAATCTTCCATTCAAGATCATCCTCTTTGGGATATTTTCTGGATAACATTTCATTACATTCTTTCATAAGCCGTTTTTTCTCTCGTTTGTTGCAAGTAAAGAAGAGATATTTAAACTGTTTACCTTTATAATGTTGGATTCCTGCTTCTTGCTGCTGCTCAAAAGTCGGTCTACAAGTTAATCTTTTGTCTTTGGAATCCTGTGAAAAAAACTGTTTTGTCTGTCTTGGATGTAACTTTATTCCATTTTTCATATACATATCTGTCCAGATATATCCCAAATAATAAAAATTACTTCCCTGGTATACATATCCGGGCTTTCCAACCATTCCATCCGCCCAAGTGAACAACACTTTTATATCCGGGCAATTATTTTTTATCCATTTAATGGTTTGTGATAACATTTGTGATTCACTGTTTCTTGGCATATCTTCCGACATACACATCCTGCCAATCTCATAATAATCCTCTGTTTTTAATGACGGGAATATCTTTTGTATTGTATGTAATGGTCTAGTCCCCCAGCCCAAAGTGACAACTCCGACCAACCTTTCATCCAGATAAAATCCTAAGAAATGTTTATTCAGACGTGGTAATATATTTGAATAATGATATTTCTGGATCATTTTTAGCGCATCCGCCTTCAATATTTCTCGTATTTCATATGTATAAATAATCTTAGCCTTTCTTTAAATTTCATCAAATTTCCAGTTAATCATGGCCTGATACAGTTTATCCGGGATCACATCCTTGTAACTGTCTGCTATATATATGATCTCAGCCATTTTATGTGCCTTGTATACTTCATAAGCTTCTTCTGCTGTATCGAAAAATCCCAGTCTGGCAGTCTTCTTTTTCCCGTCTTCATCATCTTTACAGCTTTCTCTGACTGTAGCCTGATATTTTCCTGTCTTTTCAGAATAAGTTACTCCGGTTGGTAGTCCATTCTTTTTCTTTCCATGAATATGTACAAACAGATCATTGATCCGCTTCGGCACGAAGATACAGGTATCAGGACTGTATACTTTATTTCCCGGAACCAGAATGTCCTTATCCAGTTCCACTGTTGATTCACCTTCGATTTCATAAAAGTTATGGTCTACCCATTCATAAAATAACTTCTTATCGTCAAGCCATTCATCACATACCGTACATTCTTCATAATCTGGTCTTGTCTTATGATAATTTTCGTTATAACATCTTGTCTTCATATTACTCTTTAGATTATATTTCTGTTCTTTACTCGGTTTCTTATAATTCACCATATCCACTTTGCTGTGCCGCCACCATAGCAGACACACACATATCAGATACAAACATAACAACCAGTAAATTCTCATTATTTCGTCACTTATAAGCACTGCCAGCACGGCACGCTCCTTTCATCTTTTCAATTACCCATGAATGTTTCATGCGTTTTTTCTCCTTGTATTCCTTGATTTTTCCAATAAAATAAGTCTGTACCTCACTGTCCATCAGTAAAGTACAGACTTCCTCTGTTTATTCCTTATATCACTTTTTTCCAGTCACGTTTATTCCGTTTTGTACGGTCATCCATTGCCTTCTCAATCAGTTTCCGAACATCTTCTTCACTCTTTATGACTGGATTATTAAAGGTGAAATGATATTCATTCGCCACTTCTGTAGTCTGATTCTGTACAGCAGCACTTGGCTCTGTAATTGGTTTCGCCATTCTAGCATTAAATTCATTCAGAGTAGCAACTGTAGGTTTCAGTTGATCTGTGAATTCTTTTGTCAGAACAGTTTCACCCGGATTTGCACCGATCAGCATAGAATCTCCACGCGGTATTAAAGCATCCGCACCGATCATATCAAGTATGCTGGCAGGAATACCTTTCCGTACAACACCACCTTTAGAGAATCCGTAGGATTTATATGCCTTCAGGATTTTATTTTTCAGAGTAGATCCCCAAGAATCATAGTTCTTAACGCCCGGAGTATTGATCTGAAGAATATCTGCAAGCTGTTGCATTTCTTTTGGTCCGACTTTCTTACCTTTAGCATTAAAATATCCTATCAAAGGACTCACTCCGGCAGGAACGTCTGTTGCACCATCTGGACGATTACTCAGAGAATTTGTCCAGTCTTTCAGATATGCTTTCTTAAATCCCTCAACTGCGGTATATGATTGATCGCTATGGTTTGCGCCGTTTTTATAAGCATATTCCATAGCATCTCTCAGATTATTGCCTGAAGTATCTTTAATGCCAGCTTTATCTGCGTAATCCTTGATCTTCTCATAATGAGAATCCGGCATTACATGAACAGTACAAGTAGCCTTAGCAAGACCACCTCCGCCAATAGCGGTAATGATACATTTTCTTGTCTTAGACTCATCACGTTTCATCAAGTTATTTTTATCAACGCCTGAAGACACACCACGAACTGTACCGTCAGAAGATACCTTTGCAATAGATTCATCAGAACTTTTCCATTCAATATCAGAGTGCTCCGGTTTGCTTGGTGACCATGTTGCTTTAAGCTGTTTCTTGATGTGGCTGTATGTCAGATAAATATCTGTATCGCTCAGCTTCAGAGTATAGTTCTTACCAGTCATTGTACCCGGTGTTACATTTCCAGCACCATCTGAAGTATCATTCTTCTTTAAAGTATCATCCAATACTTTATCTGCTGATCCATTGGTACCTCCCTGTCCATTGCTGGCTCCCGGTACTTTGGAAGTGTCCATCTTATAAACGCCTTCCCATGCTTTCGTTGCATTTACGGCAGCAGTATTAAAGTCAGCTGCTTTTGTAATCATCTGATCGAATGTCTGAGAAACTTTCATGCCATACTGATCCATTACCTCACCCAGATGTTTGTATGTGCTGTCGTAATTTGTTTTTACATTTGAAAGCATATTATTGATAACAGCTTCTTGAAAACTGGTATTCTTCTTCAGTGCATCCAGTGTATTATCCAATGCATTCTCTGCATCCTTCTGAAGATTTTCGTATCCGGTCTTCTTCATTTCAGTCTCATGGTTATGAACAGTATCCTGCATATCCTCTTCTGCGTCTGCAAGTTCTGCTTTTAACTTTTCCAGACGCGCTTTTGCTGCGGCATTCGACGTCCCTTCAAGGGCAGAGATGGAAGCCTTCAAAGCATTGATATCCTTGGACTTTTTCCTGATTGTCTTATCAAATTCATAATATTTCTCTTTCGCATCCAAGGCTTCCAGACGTTTATCAATATTTTTTTGCAGCAGGTCATTCTCCGTCTTGACCTGTGTCTCATATACAGATAATATCTGCTGCCTGTACTCTGCCATTGAAGAGGATGCATCCTGTATTCCTTTTAACAGTTCTTCTGTCTTTTCTTTGTATTCTTCTGCACTGTAGCATCCATTCTGATACTGCTCTTCCAACTTATCCAGCGCAACCCTGTAATTCGCAAGCTTATCCTTAGTCGCATCTATGGATTCCTGTAACAGTAGAACATTTGTAAGACCATTCTGTGTCAATGAACCATCATCATTATAAAAGCTGTCCTCATCTCCTAACAGCTTCTGCATGGTCTGGTACTCATTAATCACACTATCCAGCTCATCCTGAAAATCATCAAACGGCTTCCAGCGAAGTTCCATGATCTTATTTTTCAGTTCTTCCGTACTGCTGCCAAGATTTAATATCTGTTCGTCAATCTTAGTGATCGAATCGAGATACTTCTGCGCTTCTTCATTGTTCCAACTGCTAAAATGTGTATCATAATATTCCGCTTTTTCCTGTCTCAGCTTTTGCAATGCCAGAATCTGTCGGTTATTCGTCTTGATACGTTCGGTATAATCTTTCTCAGCTATCTGACGATCCGGGTTATCTGATACGATTTTATAATTAATAGCTGCATCCTGCTTGGAACCTGCACGGTCCCAGCGATCCACTGACCATTGCTTTACGTCTTCTCTTGCGTTCTGAATCGCCTGTGTCAGTTCCTGAATATGTGTATCTGCTTTTGCATAGGTTGTCTTCAGTTCTGTATACTGTTTTAACATCTCCTGATATGCTTTATCCTTACGGTTATTGCCATTCGTCTTGAGATATTCTGCCATTCTCTTCTGGACAGCCTTCATCTCCTTTGCAGTCCAGTCCTTCTGATACTGTGCATAATCACGCTGTTTCTCAATATCCTGATAATAAACAGAGCCGATCTTCTGGGACTTGCCATGTGCAATTCTATTCTCTGCCAAAGCTGCATAATAATCTTCTTTCGCTTCTCTCTTACCGATAATCACATCGTAAGAATCATATGTATTGTCAACTTTTGCCCTAGCAAGTTTTAATTTCTGCGCTCTCTTCTCCCGGTTCGTATCTTTAGCATCCAGATACTTGTCCATCCATTCTTTATAAGCATCAACCGCAGCTTTCTGGCTGGCAGATAAAGACTCAACATCAATCGTCTTGCCTTCGTCGATCTTTTTCTTCAGAGCTGGAGTAAGATACTGACTGACCGTAGAGTCTGCTGCTACTTTCTGTGCATAACTCCAGTATTTCTGCATTGCCTGCTTAGAAGCATCAATCTCTTCCTGTGTACTTTTAATTGCTTTGTCATAGTTCTTCTGAGCCTTCGTATAATGACTGGTATCGCTTTCCGCATAGTCCGTATATTTGGAAGTCGCCCGATCCAGACGGTTCATGGTTGTTTCTATCCAATCCATTGCATTGTCATTCAGTTTCTTAATGGCATTCTGAAGAGCTTCGTCTACTTTATCCGCAGCTTCACTGGCAGCTTTGCCTGAACTTTGTACTGCTTTTGTATTATTATTAACGGCAGCCGTATTCGCTGTTGATGCAGAACCGTTACCTGTACCTGATCCACGATTTCCAGAAGCGATATTTGCCTGACTGACAGAAATCCCACCTCTGACCATAGCAGTACCAGACGCTCTCGCCATTCCACGACTGTTCACGAATCCCTGTTCCAACAAAGATTCGGTCTGTAAATGATTGAATACTATACTTCCTGTCGGGATGTACTGGAATTCCGCACCATTGTCACCAACTGTATGCCATGTTCCAGTCATTGGATCAACGACGATCTCTCTTCCCAGCTCTCCAACCAGCGTCATTCCTCCGGTTTTTGTTCCCCAGTTACCTTTTGCATCTGCATGACCAACCAAATGCGGATAATGTGCCGTACCAAAAGCATGAGCAGTACCACTCGCACCGCCTGATCCTTTGGATGGTGCGTTTGCATTTGTCCAGTTGACTGTACCTGTCGCAGTAAAACTGGTCTTTACATTTGCCGTATTGTTCGTCCAGTTCACCGTACCATTGGAAGTGTGCATCTGTGCAGCCCATGCATCCACTTTTCCTGTATTATTGTCCCAGTCTACCGTACCATTGGATTTTTTCTCTTCTGCTGCATACGCGTCTACAACAGAAGAATCCACACCTGCTTCTACCATAATTTTCGGTGATAATGCCTGAATGGATGCTGTGATTGTAGCTTCAGAAGTTCCGTCAATTCCCAGTGTTGCCTTAATCTCTGGGGAAAGTCCCTGAATTTCACTGACCAAACCATCCACTTTGCCTTGTGCTTCTGATGTATCAGCTCCTACAGCAGCTTGCAACTCCACATTATTCTGTGCTTCCTGAAATTGCTGTAATAATGACAGTGCATTTCCAAGCTCTCCATCCACCTGTGAAGCATCTACAGACATAACAGCCGGAGCTTCTAGCATCTGTTTTTGTGTTACGCAGTACTGGATCACGGTATTTGCATCATCCACCTGAGAAGAATCCACTTCCAGAGTGCCTTTATACTCCTGCATCTGTGAAATCGTATTATCAAGAGTCTTGATCTTATCTTCTGTACTCTCAATATCCGAAACGTCGATCTGAATATCAAGGTCTTTGTCCCCGGACAGTTCTTCAATCCTGCCCTTGGCTTCACCTGCTGCCATACCCAGATCACCCAATGTCTTGACAGCTTCGTCAGCCCAGTCAAATTCACCGCCGAACTCTTCCATCTCTCCGAACATTGCTTGCACCATCGGAAGTGACAAATTTAATCCATCCGCGAAATCTTGCATAGTACGCTGACCTGCAATCTTATACTCACCACTTGCTTCATCCAGTTCCATCAGTCCGGCTTTTGTTGCCTTTGCACAGAACTCCGCAACATCCAGTCCGGTTCTGTTCCCGTCTGAATCATGGTTAAAATAATGCTCAATACTATTTATATAAGAAGAAACTGCTTCTGCATCTTCTGTATCTACAGAATCCGGGACGATAAAATCCACTGCTGCTTTATAAGAATTTGTTCCTATCCTTCCATAATCCTCAGAATCCGTATTCTGTGTTACATCCTCAATGTGATCCAACGCTCCCATAGCATCGTCAAACATATCTCCTGACTCAGAAGTGTTCTGTTTATCCAGCCAATTCTGATATGCCCCTGTTGCTTCTCTGAGTGATGCAGACAACAGATCAAGCTGGTTACACTGATTCACTAATCCATCATTCTCAGATAACAGTGCATCTATACTACTCTGGATGGTCTGTGCATTCTGGCTTTTTGCATCAGATAAATTTCTCAGTTCATCCTGAAGCCGCTCGATTTCTGCAATGTTCTGCATATATTGCGCCTGTTTTTCCAGTTTCTGATTCTCATTCGTCTGGATTGCTTCCTCTGCTTTTGCTTTTTGCAGTTCCCGGACTTTCTCGGCATTCAGATGTAGTGCGCCATTGTTATATTCCAATGCAGAGGTGTAATCTGAAAGCTCATCTGAATTAAAATCATCCAAAGATATAGACTTCCCTGTTGACTGTGAAGTAAGAACTGAAGTTGCTTTCTCAATCCCGGATAACGCTTCCTGTGCATTTATGATCTGGTCTGCCAAATCTGAGACAGCTTCGGTTGTTGTGTCCACAGAAGCTCCTGCACTGGATGAAATGACTCCTAACTGTGTAAGCATATTCACCAGCTTCGCCACTTCACCGCTGGATGTATCAGAAATAAGTCCACACTCCACTGCTGCATCCACAAGAGCATTAATCTGATCTTCACCTTCCTGTACACCTTCTGTCTCGAAAGCATACTTGAAGTCCGTATCTGTCAAGCCAAGTTCTTTCAGAGAATCTGCATTCTTCTTTATCTCTTTTCCGAACTTTGAAGTGTCTTTTCCCGATAAAGCATCACTAAACTGATTTGCAGCGATAGCCGTATCATTTAACTGATCTCTTACCTCCGAGAACTGATCCGCAAACTGAGACATATCAGAATTTTTTAATAAAGACTGTACCGCCGTATCTACCGTTTCAAACTCTCCTGCTGCCTGTGTGATCTTATCAGAATCGCCTTCTGTCAGTGCATCATTGTAATTCTTTACTGCTTTTGTATAATCATTCAGCCATTTCAGAGCTGTCTGGTCTTTCCCATCAGCTTTAAATGTCTGTTCTTCTGCAACCAGCTTCGCTTCCTGTGCCTGTTCATAAAGATCACCATATTTTCCAAGTATTTCATTGGCTTCTGATAATCCTCCTGATGCATTATCCAGCATCACGCTTAATGTATCAGATTCTCCATACTGTTTCTCAATGGATTTGGCATCATCCATAAAGTCATTCAATGCCTGTTTTGCCGTTACAGAATCCGCTTTAAAATGGACATCCATTGTAATTCCGTCCATTTCCGGTTCTATCGTAAATACTTCATCCCCGTATTCTTTCTTCAGATCATTAATAGATTTTTTGATTGCTTCAGATTCTTTGGAACCATTATCAAGGAATTGTCCAAGATAAGTATGGCGTTTCTTCTCTACTTTTTTCTCTGCTTCCTCAATCCCTTTTTTGTTCTCGTTCTGGAACTGGCTGGCTTCTTTTTGTGAAACCTTATCCAAAAGCGCAATCTGTTCTTCCAGACTTCCATTAATCAGGTCAATCCCGGCTACCTGACTGTGGTAGGAATCTGTCAGTGACTCCTGAATAGATAACAGTTCGCTCTTTGCGCTGGCAGCTTCCTGTTCAGTCAAAGTCCCAGAAGATAATGCAGTACGAAGTTCTGTGATTCTCTCAATGTTATCCTGCAAGGATGTATTGTTTTCCTGCCATTCGGTACCTGCCTGTTTTGCGGAAGATACCGCTTCCTCAACAGAATGTTGATATGCACTAAACGCAGATACGGCAGCCGTTACCCCAGCAGCCACCAGAATAAGTGGATTCGCCATTAATGTAGCCCACAAACCAGATAATGCACCAGATAAAGAGAATGTTGATGCCGCTGCTGCACCTTCTGCGGTTGACAAGCCCATTGCTGCTACCGATGCCTGTGCTTCTGCACTGCTCATTCCCTGATTTGTCAGAATTGCTGCCCTCTGTGCATCCGTTAAAGCAGTACTGGACAGAACAAGTCTGGTCTGTGATTCCGATAATCCCTGTGTCAGCGTCAATAATCTCTGGAAAGAATCATCCGGGATATTTACTGCCCTGCTCAGATTCAAAGCATTTCCAAGATTTGAAAGCTCCCGGAATGCCGCTACAATCTGCTGAATTGCATACACTCCACCTGCTGCACCAAGCCCTGCAATGGCAGACTGAACCAGATTAATGTTATTTGCAAAATCCACAAGACTCTTGGAACCGTCCAGAAAACCTGAATACAAGTCGCTGGATACGGTAGATGTAGCCAAATTTTCAAGACTTGCTTTCAGTGCGTTGGTCTTTGCTTCCAGTGAAGTCAGGTAATTATCCTCAAATTTTTTCTGTGCGGTGCCGTCTGCATTTAACGCGGTTTCTGTTAAAGACTGCACTTTATCCCAGTTGTCAAACATGGCAATCAGTTTGTTATACTGGTAGGTACCTGCCATAGCTGTTGCAACTGCTTTCTTTGTATTTCCATCAAAGGTAGACCACTTGCCTGCAACTTCATCAATGATCGGTTCCGATTCTTTGAACTGTCCATTCACGTCACGCATGGAGATTCCTACTTTATTCAGGACTTTCTCCACATCATTCAGGCTCTCACCTGTTTCAGAATCTACAAATTTACCAGCCTTAATCTGGTTCATTCTGGAAAGAATACTCTTCAAGCCTGTACCAATCGAATCATCACTGTCCTGTGTTACGTCCTTGATTGTTGCAATCATGGCAGCAGTTTTCTCCAGACTGACACCTGCATTATTCGCCTGTGATGCAACTTTTGTCAGTGCCTGTCCGATTCCTCCGGCATCTGAAGCAGATTCCAAGTCGATACTCGTCAGTACATCATTAATATGCCCTGCCTGATCCGCATTCATCTGGAAACCGTTCAGAGTTGCAGTCAATACCTCTGACGCATTCTCCGAATCCATCTGTGCATCTTTGGATAGCACCATACTGTCTTTGATAAGCTGATTAGTCTCAGACATGGAACGTCCCTGTCTTAACCAGCTGTCCGCAGATTTCGCTACATCCGAAGTGATACTTCCAAGTTCCTGTCCCAATGCATTGTAACTCTGCGTCAGATCACTTGCATAAGAACGGCTCTCACCTGTAGCCATTGCAAGGTCAGTTTCCAGATCATTAAATTCCTTCACGGTTGAAAGAGCTTCTTTCCCTGCATCTGTAACCTTATACAGACCATCCTGCATCAGGTTCGCCAGACTGTATGCACTGAAAGCTTCCCTGAAACTGCTTCCCAGAGAAGAAAAGATACTCTGACTTCTCTGTCCTGCTGTATTTACACTTCCAAGTGCCTGCTGCAACTGTGTAAGCCCGGAAGTATCTGTCTGTGGAGCCGTGACCGGAACTTCTGCCTGTATATTCCCGGTATTTGCCGCCTGAGCTGTAGCATCCGTGACCGGATCAGTGTTCACTCTCAGATCAATCTGAATATCCGTAATGCTCTCCACTGTTGCCCGGAGCTGACTTTCAATCTCTTCTGCATCCACTTTAAAATGCACCGGAAGTTCCAGTTCATTCAGAGCAAGATTCAGGTCAGACTGTAAGGATTCCCGATCAACCTGAAGATTTACCTTCACTGGTTCTTCCCCGGTTCCAAGCTGTCCCACGGCACTTCTAAGCTCTGATATCAGTTGTTCGTCATTGATCTTCAGGTCAACATTGAGAGCTTCCCCTGCTTCTGTCCCTGCGCTCTGTACTGCGGAACGAATATCTGAAGCAATTTTCTCAGTATTCACCTCAACATCAAGGTCGATCATTGTTTTCGCTGCTTCTGTTGCAGACATGAGATTTGTCTGTAAAGCATCTTTCAGCTGTGTACCTGCTGCTAACACCTGCTCCGCTATCGAATCTGTCATAGCTGTAAAGTCTGCACCTTTCAGATCACTCACGGAAAAACTCTGTGTCATATCAGCTCTTGCCTGTTTCATCAGATCAAAGGCATGAGTGATCTGATCCACCTGATTCATCATATCTGTAGAAAAGTGTTCCGGGAATAAGCTGGTCATTTCTCCCCAGATGGAATCTATAGATACGCCCTTTGCGGAATCCCTGACAATCTTTCCGATATTATTTTGCAGCAGTTCCTTATAGGCATCACCACCCATTGCTTTTTTCAGTTCATCCGATACATAAATCTTCTTATCTTTAAAGTAGTTGAAAAAATCATCATAAATTCCGGTCTTGCCCTGAACAATCTTTGCATTCTTTGTAACAGTATCAGACAGATTATTCAACCCGGAATAAAACCCGGAAGCATTCTTAAAATCAAAATCACTGCCATTCCAAGTCTTGCCTAAGCTGGACACCATCGTATCCATCTGTTTCTTCATCCTGCTCAGCACATTCTTATCTGAGATATTGAAAGAACCTGCCAACTGTTCTGTAATAGAAGAGGTATCAAACTTTGTCTGCCTGATACCTCTCTCAATACTGCTGCCGAGTTTCTTTGCGGAATCCTGATTTACTTCCACATCAATCTTCAGTTTATTCTTTTTGTTTAGAAATGCTTCTAATTTATTCTCTGCTGCCGCTGTATCAAGTTCAGCGGTTATCTTCGCTCTAAAATCTTCTGCCATTAAGCATTCACGCTCTCTTTCTGTTCATCTTTCTGTTTTATTTTTTCTAACATCATCTGAATTTCCATCAATTTTTTTAATGCTGTATTTTCAAGATAAAGACTTTCTTCTGTACCATCTTCTTCGTAAGCATCTGGATCATAGTCTTCTGTATTTTCAACCAGTTCTTCAATAATATCTTCAGTTTCTTCGTCTATATTCTCAGAATCATCCTCATACCCAAGAAGATTCGCAATCTGTCTGTGCTTGTCACTCAGTTCATCGAAAAACCACTCCATATCATCATCTGTCATAAGCTCAGCCAGAGCAAAACTAACCTTACGCTTCACTTCTGCTGTATAACAGCCCCAGACATCAAGCGCAGCAGAGTAAACCTGCTCCGGTGATTCAACCTCTGGTATGTATTTTTCAATAATCTCCCAAACGTCTCGCTCTATAAGCTCTACGCCATTCTTATCAAACAGTTTCAACACTTCATAATTTTCTTTCGCAGACAGTCCATGCAGGATTCCATCCACTTCCAGACATAAATAAACGCCTTTCTTCTCCACAACTTTACCGCCGAATACTTCATACTCTGGATTGTATTCACTTCTTACTACCATCTTCATGCCAACTTCTACTTTATCCATAACATCTGCTAATTTCATGATCCTTGTTCTCCTTTATTCTCAATCGTATTTTTATTGTTCCGAATCATTTCTTAATGAAACCTGCTGCCGAATGACTGCTGTATGTGTGCCGGGATTCTGGACATTGTATCAGCCCAGAATCCACCGTTACCCAGCAATCCACCATTCTCAGCATAACCGTAAATCGTTCTTGTATCTCTCCCAGAAGGACTGTAACCGTGTCCTGTGTTCAGACTGATCTCACCTGTAGACACAGAACCGCCACCGCTGAAGTAACTCTGTGGTGACATACGCAGCATTCCTGTACGGTGATATCTTCCTTCTGAGGAACTGTAAAATCTGTCAACGTTCCTGTACAGATCATCCAGAGAATCGTCCACAACCTCTTCTGTTGCTTCTGCTACTTCTTTCTGAAGTGCCTGCACAAGTGCTCCCCAAGATGTAAATGTTCCGCTCATAACTTCACCATTCCTAGCACTTGCTGTAATCCAGTTTCACTGATTTTGTCTGGCTTAACCATTCTGAAAGAGCATCTTCCTCAACCCGGTAACTGCGTCCGATCCGAATACTCGGAAATCCTTCTGCTCTCATCAATGCTTCTGCCTGTTTGTGTCCGATCTGCATGATCTGTTGTAAGTCTTCTGCTGTATAAAATTTCATCTCTGTTGTTCCTCGCTTTCTTATTTCATATTTTTCATGTCATTCTTTATCAGAGTTGTAATATAGTTCTGTAAAGTCATACCACGCAGAGTAGCAAATAACTTCAACTCTCTATGGAAATCTGGCTCTACTTCTATAGAAATCCTCTTCTTACTATTCTCAGTCATTGTTAAAATCCTCCTTTTTCGTTAGTTATATATCATAATGATGCATCTGCATCTTATAAAAGTTTGTTCTCTCATATACCGGACGCTAAGCCAGCTTCGATTTTTGTTGTATTTACGGGCTTTAGCGCCGATATTTTTTCGGACATTCTGCAATTTTTATGTACTTTTGTGCAGAGAAAAAGTTTCTTTCCTCATATACCGGACGAATTTGCATCTTCGATTTTCCTTGTATTTACAATGGTTCCGGCACTTTTTTCTTCTGATATTCTGCAAATTTTGTGGAAAAAAGTTCATTCCCTCATATACCACACGAATTTGCATTTACGATTTTTGTTACTTATAAAGGGTTTTAGGCTGATTTTTTTTCAGATATTCTGCAAATCTGAAGAATATGTACTGCTGCATGTGTTTTTTTCTTTCCTGACCAGGCATTCTGAGCACTCAAATTTTTTTCTGTCGTTTTTTGAATTGAGTTTCTTCTTAATACAATACATTTCTTCTATCAAGTTGAAAGCATCCCCGGGGGAAAGAGCTGGATACGAACATGAACTTACCAAACGTTCTCCATATATAAAAGCAGAGCACATAGAACCACATGGATTCCATACGCCCTGCCTACTCAAATTCCTTCTGCCGCTTTTCTTTTTTTCTTCATTTTCTCGATAAAATCATCCACATCAGGATATTGTTCTCTGACGATTTTAAATATCTCCACCACTTGACCAGCATAATCCTTTATAAGTTCTGTCTCTTTTAGTAAATCAGTCAAATAATATCCCAGCAAAATTTTCTCTTCTGGCTTCAGTTTTGTTTTATATGCCTTTGCTTCCGTACATCTATTACGAACTGACTTTATAATAGATTCCACAATAACACAGAGCATCTTTTTCTGGAGTTCTTCAGTTTTCTCCCTCTCCGGTATAAACTCCTCAATTTCGGACATATCTTCAATGGTTATAAGATTGTACCTCTTTACTCCGTATTTCTCCAACTCTTCTTCAAACCAAATTTGTATCTCCAACAAAATATCGAAATAACATCCTCTCTGGATTGCCTGCAATTCTGAACTCACTCTATACTCTTGAAGTAATTCTCCCATGCGAGTCTGATATGTCTGTAACAGCTCATTATCAGGAACAGTATGTTTACATTTACTATTTTCATACCGTAATATTCCTTTTGGCATAACATTCTTTTTATAATGCATTTTTTTACAGATTCGCGTAACTGTATTAGATTTTGCAGCATCCATACAGATATTCCTGAATACATACATAGCATTAAGATAATCCGGTTTATCATCTTTATTCAGTCTTACATACCTTATTCCATCTATAAGCGCATAAAGATTACGTCCTAAGAATGTAATATATATTATAGATTGAGATACATACACTTCATCCATCTGTCCTCGTTGATGCCAAAAATCAAGCCAAGTACCTCGTTGCAACATACATTTAAACAGATACTCGAAATCTTCCTCTGGAAAAAGATTTTCTGCACCGTTGTTTTTACGTTTATCTACGATCACTGGCTCTTTGAGTTGTTTCGTGAAAATATAACTCTTTTTTGATTTATGTGTTTTCTTATTTTCTGGATGAAAAAATTCATATGATGACTCGATCTCTTTGATCTGTTTTATTTTCTGATTACCTGTAGATTCTTTCCATCCAAGTACACTACAAATTTCTCTGTATGTGTACTCTTTGTTTAACTCCAACATGATTTATCTCCTTTTTTGTCTTGTTTATTTCCTGATATGCGCAAGCAAGCTTGCTTTCTCTGCTCTTCGCTTCGCTCATCGGCAGATAGTAATTGTCCGAAAGTCCATATACTATAAGCAATTTTTATCATATTTTTCCAAAATTGTCAACTTCAAATCCCTATATATAACTATTATATTTATATAGGGATTTGATTCGGACAAATTTGGAATTAATTCAGAATTTTTCCTTGCAGATAAATATTTTTGAATGAGCGCAGCGAATGAAAAGAAAGGGCTTGCGTAGCAAGACCGCATATCAGGAAATGAATCTGACAAATTCGTATTTCAATCTCTCATATCATAAGTAAATAATCGGTAGTAACATCTAAATTTATCGTAATCAGTTCTTCATTTTACAGTTGACTTTTAAGACATCATGGCATATGATAATAGCTAATGAATGTAATAATAAGTTCCATAGAACCAAACTTCTATCTGGAAGAGAAGATACTCAGAGGTCACTACTCTGAGTTTTTTCTTTTTATTATAGATGATTTAAGCGTCTTCCCATTTTGGGAATCTGCTCTTAGTATACTAAGCAATGGATGTCCAATGTATGGACTCCCTCTGTAACCACTCATACGATTATTACGAGCAGTTTTACTTTTGGGAATAAGCTTTTTCTCAGGTACCAAAATGGTAGATGAGCTTTGCTGGCATAACTCTGAACTAGTAAACTGTCAGAATAGGTATCTCCAAATTGGAGATACCACCATATAATCCTAAATCAGAACTCCTTCTACTTACTGTCGTGAATCACGACGGTATTCCAATCTCAAAGATATTTTGTCGTTGAGTTCATTACAAGTAGGGAGTAACGATTTGTTACACCCTTTTAATAGAGGAATATCATTTTATAGCACATCCCTGCATAAGGAGTCTGCGATTTGTCGACCCCCTCAGATTGTTAGGGGGTCTGACTTTAAGCATCCCATATCAATTATGCACAATCAGAGTCGCAGATTCAAAAGTCTGGACTTTTGACCTTATTAAAAGATGCCCCGTCCTGAAGACGCCCCATCTGCTAACCAAATATAAGATATAACCACTGCCCTGATTTAAGGCGTTGGTTTATAAAATAAACTGTCCCGTCGTTTTAACGGTTCAGAGTCTTCTTATAATAATTGTAGGGATGGGCGTTTTACCCACTCTTTAATATAGATGATGGGACATTTCATCCCTACATAATTATTAATCACTCGGAAGATTTTTCCGAACAGTTTTTTATCCGCTTTTTCTCAACAAGCTCAATACCATTTCGATATTGACTTTGCCGAAGTATTTCTTACAGATTCTGGAGGTACCCCGCCTACATTATGGGCAGAATACCGCGTTTTGCGACATATTTCTACAGACACCCCGTAAACAATGTTGCCGGAACAATCTTAAATAATCAGCCATCGCGTTTCATGATATTAGGTCTCATCGGACTTTATTTTTTCAGTGAGTATAAAAGTGTACCACATACAGAGAATACCAGAAATAATAAGCCTTTTCTATGTTGAAAGTACCCCCGGTACCTGTCCCACCCTCTCCCCGGTGCCCTGCTCTTATGCTCCTGCTGTTGTGTAATCTGCTGCGTTCTCCTGCTCCAGATCATACACAAACGCTTTTCAAGCTGTATCTCTCAGTAAATAAAATGTTTCCTGTCCTGCTGCCCGTCCCGATGGAACCTATAAAAGAATTGCAAACCTTCCCCGGTAAAAAAATGTAACAGGCTTCAGGCAGTAGCCACATAAGCATATAGAAACGATTTTATACAAGGCTCTGATGTTTCTGTTGATCTGATGTTTATCTCTCAGTGGATTAAGGCTCACAAGCTCCGGTTATCTGGTGCTGTCATTCATGCAGAAAATTACCAGTGTTCACCTGTATAATACTGCATTATCTTCATTTTTTGTTGTGCTTACTGATATTATTTATCCATGGCTGTATAGTACGTTGTACGGTTCATACAGCGATCTTAACCTCGTCTGGCTAAGTTCTCCGGGTAGCTCTATAGCGTGGCTCCTAGCGTCGCTGAGTGCGTTTTACGCCCAGCTAAGCACCTGTCGACAGCCCTGTTGAGTCCTCTGTCCGGTGCCTGTAACATAGCTCCGGTCATAGCTCTGTTGCGCTATTCCTGTTGGCTTTATTCCTGCTGATAATTCTCTTCTGGTATCAGTTTCATACTTACTTCAGATATCTGTTTTCAGAGCTTTACACGCCTGATTCTGTTAGCGTTACACTTCCAGATTCTCACACCATCCTGCATAATCTTGTGTTGTGCTTTCATTTCTCTGTTGCTGTTGTATGCTCTGCTGCTTCCTACTCTGTAGGTATCACGTTTACAAACATAGTAACTACAATCTTGTTTGTTATTCCTTCTACACTACTGTCAAACTGCTTCATATCATAACGCCTGCAACAACATCTTGCAGACTCCGAACCGGAACCAACTACGGATATCAGCGCAAAAAAAAGAAGCGGTGTCTCTCAACCGCTCCTGTATTACTCGCCTATTATGTAGTTGACTGCTTTCTCTGCTTTGCTGCTTGCTGATACTATAAACTTGTTATCACTCTTCAGGACTTTCAACCAACTCTGAATATATGCAGCGGAGTTTCTGAAAGTCTTTATTGTTTCGATTCCTAAGAGATTCATAAGAGATGCGCTGCCAATCTCTGCAACAAGTTCCTCTTTGCTGTATGTCTCACTTCCGAACGCTGCATCTGCTCCGGTGTGTAATCTGTCAAGTCTGTTCTTGTGTCCGGTGCTGTGTGTCAATTCATGGAATGTTGTACTGTAATATTCGTTAATATGCTTGTACTGCTCTTTCATTGGAACCACAACTCTGTCACGGGATGGACTGTAAAACGCTTCATTACTTGCGCATTCCTCGAATGTGATGTGCTCACGTTCTACATACTCTGTGATAATCTTGTCTGCTGCTTCTATCGGTTCCACTTCTGTGAATGGTAGCGTCAGAGGTTCAACACCATCAACCTGTGAGATGTGAAAGACGTTGTAATATCTCAGCATTGGGATTTTTCTGACTTCTTTCTCTCCTGTGTCTTCGTTTGTTTCTTCTTTTTCTAATATCTTCCAGAAGACTACAAACTCTGATTTTTCACCTTTACGAATGTGACCACCTAAATCTGTCCACTGTTTAAATGTAGCATATTCTCCGGTGTGCTGTAAAAGCATCTGATTAATAATACTGTATGGTTTCTTGCTGATCCGGTTATATGCTCCTGATCTAACTCCTGTCCAAGGTTTCTCCCATGGAATGTTACCTTTTTCAAGTTCTGCAATAATTCTTGCTGTTACCATTTCATATACATTTGCTTTTGTTGCTGCCATAGTTCATTTTCCTCCATATAAAAAGTATTGTTTTTATCTTGATATTGCTTTTTTGTTTTAACTATGGCTTAATTATGCACTTAATTCAGTGCATAGTCAATACGCATTATGCACAAATTTTAGTGTATATTTTTATGCAGGTATGCACTTGTTTTTGTGTACTTTATATGATATATTATCATTATGGGAAACCAAAGAGCTAGGCGGCTCACCCTCTTTTTACCGGAGGGGCAACCCTCCAAACGAAAGAAAGGAGGGATGCCAATGTATGTTACATATTCGGACTTGATCCAGATAGGTATATTCATTGTTGCTCTCATAGGATTGTGTTATACAATCTTTGGGAAAAAAAAATAGCCGCCACTACTCGCAATAGTGACGGCTGAACTATAGTTTAGCATTTCTATTCGAGGGTAGCCGCTTCTTTGGCTTCCCTCTTTCTACTTA
>OIXV01001717.1_pt1 | contig 18882 bp, 19 predicted proteins | sample 1587771 | NCBI WGS metagenome assembly OIXV01 (sample SAMEA3888893, study PRJEB22519) | human gut metagenome | biome: human gut; feature: human-associated habitat; material: faeces | place: Denmark | collected 2010
GATTTAAGACCACCTCGCCGTACCTGCACAGCAGGAGTGCTCCGAGGATGAGCCGGAAGGCTCTGTCGCTGACCAGCTCGGAAAAAGCAAGGTCTTCTATGACGATGCGTCCGCTGCCGCGAGGCTGATGACGGGGTGGCGTCATCATCTGCACCTCTGCGGCGAACAAGGGTGTGAACTTCATAAAATATCGCGTCAAGCAAATCCACTCCTTTTCTGGAAATAAAAAAGGGCCGGAGTCTTATTGCTAAAACTCCGGCCATGCCATGCTGCTATTACATTGTCTGCTCCTGTGTGGCTTGTTCCAAGGCTTCTTCCTGCTGCCGGATCCGCTCGTCCAAATCCGGCACACTCTTGCGCTGATGTTCATATAGCTCCTCCCGTGTGTAAAAAATAAGGCCGGAGCGATCCTGCTCCGGCCTACAAATACAGGCACTACTACCAGCGCCCTTTTTGAAATGAAAAAGGGCGCCGTTTTCTCAGTCCGTCAGGACCAATAAAACGACGCCCAAGTCTTTGTGAGTTTTTTGAGAAAAATACCGCTGCCAGCCGTGAAAAACGCCGCTCAAAAAGGGCGCTGGCTGAATGCATCTGCCCGAAAAGGGAAAACGCCCGGTTCGAATCGGGGCAGACGCCCTGAAACAGCGATTTGCATCTATGGTTTGAGAGAAGAAATCCGGGCTTGAAAAAGCCCGGAAACGGTTGATGCGCCTGACTTTTCGCCAGACGCATCTATACCGTTTCGTTAATATGGCGCAGTGGGAGGGATTTGAACCCTCGTGCCGCTTTTGACGGCAACACGATTTCCAGTCGTGCTCGTTATGACCACTTCGATACCACTGCATATAAAATGCTGCCGCAACAGCACGGTCTATTATACCAAAAATCTGCGCCTTGTCAAGCGAAAAGCACAAAAAAACCGATAAATTTTGGAGGAGGGCCGCTTGCGGCCCTCCTCCATGCGATACCCTCAGTTCATCTTCTCGGCAACGGTCTCCAGCGCCGAATCCACTGCGTTACCCATCCGCTGCATGGCTTTGCCCACAGCGGTTTTTCTCGTCTTCGGCCGGGGAATGACCATCACCTCTACCAGTGCGCCGGCCACTATGCCGACGCATACGCCAGTGACGAACGTACTGACTTTACACATTCCTGCATCACTCCTTTTTCGGTACGGTCATAGTATATCCATTCCGGCGGGAAATAACCGTCTATGCCTTGCCAAAAGTTGCCGCAGCGCATATAATAAATAAAATATCTGATCATGCCGCCGCTTTGCGGCGAGAAGGAGCGTTTCATGTCCATTACGGCTTTGCAGGAACATATCCGCAAAAAAAAGACACCGCTGGCGCTGGGCCTTGGCCCGGAGGCGAACCGGCTTCCCGCCCCGGTGGTGAAGAGGTTTACCGATCTCTACGGCGAGAGCGTCATGGCCCGGTCGGAGGCACTGCGCTATCACGGCACCCAACTGATGGCTCAGGCGGCCCAGCGGCTGCCGGCAGTGGTGCTGCGGGCCGACCGCTACCTCCTGTGCGGAGCTATGGGGCTGGACGTGCTGTCGAATCTGGTCCATATGGCCCGCAGTCAGGGCCTTTACGCCATTGTGGACGCACGCTGCGCCGATCCCGCCGTGTGGCTGGGCGGTGAGGTGAATGCCGATGCCGTGACGATCTCGCCCTACTATGGCACTGCGGCGGCGGGGGAAGACAAGGCCCTGTTTGCGCTGGTCCGCACGGCGGAGCCGGGTGCGGCGGAGGTGCAGAACCTCATGGCTGGGGATCGTCGCCTGTTTTTGGCGGCGGGAGAGCAGATGGCCCGCCGGGGGGCCGGGATCATGGCCCAGACGGATTACAGTCTGGACGTGCGGGAGCTGCGGCGGCGGTTGAAGGATGCTTTCCTTCTGCTGGACGGCTGCGGCGGCGAAGCTGCCAGCTATGCCTTCGACGATTTCGGCCGGGGGGCTATGGTCATCGACGACAGCCTGCAATACGCCGAGGATGTGCCGGCGGCCATGGACGATGCCATCCGGGAGATGAAGCACTGGGTCACGGTGGTGTGACCCGGATACCCACAAAGGAGAAGCTATGACGACGATTTATCTTGTCCGCCACGCCGAGGCGGAGGGCAACCTCTATCGCATTGCCCACGGACACTATAACAGCTGCATCACCGATGACCGGGGGTGCCGCCAGATCCGGGCGCTGGCGGAGCGCTTTCGGGACGTGCCGGTGGATGCCGTGTACGCCAGCGACCTGATCCGCACCCGCACCACAGCCCAGTCCATCTATCTGCCCAAGGGGCTGCAGCTGCATCCGGATCCCGCCTTCCGGGAGATCTGCATGGGGGAGTGGGAGGAGCACTGTTGGTATGAGCTGCTGCGGAAGTACCCCCAGTCCCACGATGATTTCAACCACCGGCTGGATCGCTGGCAGGTCCCCGGCAGCGAGACGGCCCGGCAGGTGCTGGATCGCTACCTCCCGGCCCTGCGGCGGGTGGCCCGGCAGCATGACGGCCAGACGGTGGCCATTTTCTCCCACGGCGCCGCCATGCGGATCGTGCTGGGAACCCTGCAGGGCCTGAGCCTGCTGGAGATCGGGGACACGCCCTTCGGAGACAACACCTCCGTGGCCCGGCTGGAGGCGGAGGGCGATGACATCCGGGTGCTGTACCGGGATGACAACAGCCATCTGGTACAGGCGGGGCTCTCCACGCTGGCCAAGCAGAAGTGGTGGCGGCAGAAGGGGGTTCAGGAGATGGGCCAACTGTATGTCCCGCTGACGGAGGAGGAGCGGCAGCAGCTGGGCGTTCCCACCGGCGGCGAAGGCGTGGCCGTCCGCTTCGTTGACGAGCTGATCGGCGCTTATCAGCTGCTGCCCCGCCCGGAGGAGGGCGTGGGGGAGATCGGCTGGTACGGCCTGCTGCCCCAGTGGCAGGGCCGGGATCAGGGCATTCAGCCCCTGGGACAGATCATCCAGCGCTGCCGTCGTCTGGGACTGCTGCGCCTGCGCCTGCGGTGCGGCGATGACCGGCAGCGGAGCTTCTGGGAAAAGCTGGGCTTTTCCCCGGTGGGGGGCGATGTCATGGAAAAGGACATCACGCCACGGGTGCTGGACGCCCACATCCCCCTGTGAGGGGCAGAAAGGAGAAGGTGACCCATGCGTGGCACGGAATTTTTGCCGGTGAGCCGGGAGGAGATGCTCCGGCGGGACTGGTATTACTATGATTTTCTGGTGGTAACGGCGGACGCCTACATCGACCATCCCAGCTTCGGCACCACGCTCATTGCACGGATGCTGGAGGGGGAGGGCTATCGGGTGGCCATTCTGGCCCAGCCGGACTGGCACGACGCCGAGGCTTTCCGGGCCATGGGCAGACCCCGCTACGGGGTACTCATCGGCGGGGGCAATCTGGACTCCATGGTGGCCCACTACACCGTGGCCAAGCGGCGGCGGGACAGGGATCTGTACTCCCCCGGCGGGAAAATGGGGTACCGGCCGGATCGGCCCACCATCGTCTATGCCAACCGGGCCAGAGAGGCCTTTCCCGATACCCCCATCGTCATCGGGGGACTGGAGGCGTCCCTGCGGCGCTTTGCCCACTATGACTACTGGGACGACAAGGTGCGCCGCAGCATCCTCTTTGATGCCCCGGCGGATCTGCTGGTTTACGGCATGGGGGAGGCGGCCACCCGTGAGATCGCCCGGAGGCTATCCAGAAAGGTGCCGCCCCGTGAGATCACCGACATCCCCGGCACCGCCTACATTGCACCCACCGGAGAGGGCAGCGGCTTTCATCCGGTGGCCTGTCCCTCCTATGAGGAGGTGTGCGCCGACAAGACGGCCTACGCCAGAGCCACCAAGATCCAGTACGACGAGCACGATCCCATCCGGGGGTGCGCCGTGCTGCAGCCCTGTCAGGGCCGGGTGCTGGTGGTGAATCCACCGGCCCGTCCACTGAGCCGGGAGGCACTGGATGCCCTGTACGACCTGCCCTATGTCCGGGAGGTTCACCCCATGTATCGGGAGGAGGTTCCCGCCATCGAGGAGGTGCGCTTCTCCATCACCCACAACCGGGGCTGCTTCGGCGGCTGCAACTTCTGCGCACTGGCCTTTCATCAGGGGCGCATGGTCACCTCCCGCTCCATCGAGTCCGTGGTGCGGGAGGCGGAGCTGCTGACGCAGGACCCGAAGTTCAAGGGCTATATCCACGATGTGGGAGGCCCCTCCGCCAACTTCCGCCACACCTCCTGCGCCCAGCAGAAGCGGCGGGGGATGTGCAAGGGCCGCAGCTGTCTGGCCCCGGAGCCGTGCAGGAATCTGGACGCCGACCACTCGGAGTATACGGCGCTTTTGCAGCGCCTGCGGCGGGTGGATGGCGTGAAGAAGGTGTTCGTCCGCAGTGGTATTCGCTACGATTATCTTTTGCAGGACAAAAATCAGGATTTTTTCCGGGAACTGGTGGACTACCACATCAGCGGACAGCTGAAGGTGGCCCCGGAGCACTGTGTGGCCTCGGTGCTGGACTATATGGGAAAGCCCCACTTCGACGTGTTCGAGCGGTTCTGGCGACAGTATCAGAAGCTCAATGAGAAGGAGGGCAAGCAGCAGTATCTGGTGCCGTACCTCATGTCCTCTCACCCTGGCTGCACGCTGGAGGATTCCGTCCGACTGGCGGAGTTTCTGCACCGCACCGGCCACCAGCCCCAGCAGGTGCAGGACTTCTATCCTACCCCCGGCACCCTTTCCACCTGTATGTACTATACCGGCATCGATCCAAGGGATATGACGCCGGTGTATGTGGCCCGTGACCCCCATGAAAAGGCCCTTCAGCGGGCATTGCTCCAGTGGAAGCGGCCAGAGCTGCGGGGGCTTGTCATAGAGGCACTGGAGAAGGCAGGCCGCACCGATCTCATCGGCTATACGCCGGAGTGCCTCATTCGACCCCAGAAGGGGGAGAAGTACTTCGGCAAGCAGCCGGAGCAGCAGCCCTCCGGGGAAAAGCGGCGCCCCGGACAGCACGGCGGAGAGGGAAATCTCCGCCGGGAGGTGCATCACGGAGGACGTCCGGAGCATAGAGGCGGTAAGCGGCCTGATGTGTCCCGCCGCAATGGCGGATCGGTTCCCGGCCAGAAGGGGAAGATGTCCCCGGCCAAGAAAGCTGCTTTTGCCAAGAAGCGGAAGAAGTGACATAGAAAAGGACAGGGACAAGCGAAAAGGCTTGTCCCTGTCCTCTTTTTTCATGCCAGAGGCGTTCCTACCAGCCGACCCAGCCACATCATGCCATAGCCCAGCAGAAAGAAGCTCAGCAGCATCCCCATCACGTATCCGGTGAATTTCCGCCAGCCCAGCCGGGGCAGGTCCAGAAACGGGTAGGGATACACCAGATGGGTGTGGCCGATGGGTTTGCCGCTGCGGCCCCGGAGCATGGCAAAGGCGAAGTAGGCCAGCGGCAGCGTCAACCACCATAGGGCGCTGCGCCAGCCGAGGGAGGATTTATCTGCCAGCAGCAGCCACTGGGCTACCACCAGCAGGGGCGTCAGATAATGGACACAGAGGTTGCCGAAGCTGGCACCAAAGTCGGCAAAGCGCTTGCCATTTCGCTTGGCGTCCGGCACCAGAATGAACTGATATACCAGATGGGTCACGAGAGTGCACAGCGCCATGGAGAAGCTGAGGGTATCGTCGGTCAGCAGACGCAGGGCGGCGCTGTGGGGGAGGCCAGCGGCAATGGCCAGCGCCAGCTCATACACCAGCACCAGAAGGTTGCTGAGATTGGTGTAAAAGCAGAACATCCCGGCACGGATGTGTCCCGTTTGCAGCAGGGTGGAGTGAATCAGCAGGCCCGCCGCACCCAGTAGGAAAATACCCCATGCAGACAGTTGCAGTACCATCACTCCGCCTCCTCGAAGCCCCGCAGCAGGGCGATCTCGGCGGCGTAGCCCGGCAGCTCGTTGGGTGTCTCCAGCAGCATGGGGAGCCGCCGGAGGGCCGGGTGGTTCACGATGCGGCGGAAGGTCTCCGCTCCCAGAGTGCCCTCTCCGATGCGGGCGTGGCGGTCCTTGTGGGCGCCCACGGGGTTCAGGCTGTCGTTAAGGTGGAGGGCCTTCAGACGGTGCAGGCCGACAACCCGGTCAAACTCCGTCAGAACGCCGTCCAGATCCCCGGCCACATCGTACCCGGCATCGGAGACGTGGCAGGTATCCAGACAGACCCCCATCTGCTCCGTCAGCGTTACCCGGTCCAAAATCTCCCGCAGCTCCTCGAAGCGGCTGCCCACCTCCGTTCCCTTGCCGGACATGGTCTCCAGCAGGACGGTGGTGTGCATCGCCGGGGTGAGGATGGCGTTGAGGGTGTCTGCGATCTGGGTGATGCCGGTTTCCAGCCCCTGACCGGTGTGGCTGCCGGGGTGGAAGTTATAGAGATTCCCCGGCAGATATTCCATCCGCCGCAGGTCATCGGCCAGCGTCAGCCGGGCGAACTCTCTGGTACGCTCATCCTTGGAGCAGGGGTTGATGGTATAGGGGGCGTGGGCCAGAATGACCCCCAGTCCCACCTCCATAGCCAGCGCCAGATAGGCGGCTACGTCCGCCGGATCCACGGGCTTGGCCCGGCTGCCCCGTGGATTGCGGGTGAAGAACTGAAAGGTGTTGGCGCCGATGGACAGCGCCGTCCGTCCCATGGCGGCAAAGCCCGCCGAGGAGGAGAGATGACAGCCGATATAGCGCATGATGCTTACCTCCCCAGAGAAATATTCTGCACGGAGCAGATGACGGCCCCCTCCCGGATGGTGAGAAGGCCGCAGGTGGGACGGGTATAGTCCCCGGCGGCGCCGGGATTCATCACCCACAGGGTGCCGTCGTAGTCCACCAGAGGGACGTGGGTGTGGCCGAACAGCAGCACATCGGCCCCGTACTCCCTGGCGGCGTAGACGGCGGCCATGGGGGAGGACTTGACGTGGCGGGTGTGGCCGTGCATCATGAGGATGCGGACGCCCTCTATCTCCAGCAGGCGCTCCGGCTCCCCGGTCTGGCCCCAGTCGCAGTTGCCGGGAACCATGGTCACCGGCAGCTGGGGGAATTGCCGCTCCAGCGCCTGAGCGTCCCGGACGCAGTCCCCCAGATGCAGCACCTGTCGGGGGTGGAACTGCTCCACGGCCCGGACCATGTGATCCACCTTGCCGTGGGAATCGGAAAGAACCAGAATCTCCATGAAATGCTCCTTTGGTTACTCGATTTTCGGGCGCAGCAGCCGGAACAGCAGCGCTCCCAGACTGATGCCCGGAATGTACAGAAGGATATCCAGCGTGTCGAACATCCCCCGCATGGTGAGGTACTGCATCCCCTCGATGAAGAGCGAGATGCCCAATGCCCCCAGCAGCACCTGCCATGGCTTCCGGTTCCGGAGGAAAAAGCCCATGGGCAGGAACATCAGGAGGTTCAGCAGGCTCTGCATCAGCATCTCCCAGTTTCCCAGCTGCGAGAGCCCCACCAACGGATCCAGAATGGCGATGCGCCCCACCCGGTGGCGGCAGAACAGGATGATGAACAGCGCTATGAAATAGGTGACGCTCAGCAGCACCAGCATCCACCTACTGACCCGTTTTTCCAGAAGCAGGTAGATGATGGCGGCGCAGCCAACCATGGACAGGAGCAGGAACAGGGCGCTCACCGCCATATACAAAAAACCAGACGTAAAAAACAGGATGAGTACTTCCATGAAAAAGTAGTAATATACCAGATATCCCAGAACGGCTCCGGCTAACAGGGAGACCAGCTGCTTCTGATATTTTTTCATAGACATTCCTTTCGTATCACAGCGGCGGCAAAAGCGCCGCAGCGTCGAGAGCGGCGAAAACACGCTTTCTTTCCTTATCATAGCAGAAAGCGGTTGAAAGTTCAACGGCTTTGCCGTACAATAGCAGCATACTGAAGCAGGAGGCCACGGGATGTACGCAGGGATCTGGGAAATCGATCTCCACGGGAAAAACGAATATCAGGCACGGGTGACGCTGGACGCCGCCCTGCGCCGGGTGCGGCCCGGCACCTATCGCATCCGGGCCATCCACGGACACCACGGCGGCACGGCTCTGCGGGAGCTGGTGCGCCGGGAATACGGCAGACACCCGCAGGTGCTGCGGCTGGAGGCGGCAGGTCCCGGCGTGACGGAGCTGGTGCTGCGGGAGTTTTAAGGAAGGGGGTCACATATGGACAGTATGACGCTGAAGCTGGGGCAGGTCCAGCTGATGGTGGGCCGGGACAAGGCGGAGAACCTCCGCCGGGCCTGTGTACTCATCCGCCGGGCGGCGGAGCAGGGGGCGCAGCTGGTGATGCTGCCGGAGATGTTCTGCTGCCCCTATGAAAACGAGATGTTCCGCCCCAACAGCGAGGAGCAGGGCGGCCCGGCCCAGCAGGCGCTGTCGGCGCTGAGCCGGGAGCTGGGCATCTGGATCGTAGGCGGCACCATCCCGGAGCGGGAGGGGAAGAAGCTCTATAACACCTGCTACGTCTACGACGATCAGGGGCGGCAGGCGGCCCGGCACCGGAAGATACACCTCTTCGACGTCAACGTGGAGGGGGGACAGTACTTCATGGAGTCCGACACCTTCGCCCCCGGAAACGACATCACCCTGCTGGATACCCCGTGGGGCAGGGTGGGGCTGTGCGTGTGCTTTGACCTGCGGTTCGAGGAGCTTTGCCGGATGATGACCCTGCGGGGCGCCCGGATGATCCTGGCCCCGGCGGCCTTCAACATGACCACCGGCCCCGCCCACTGGGAGCTGCTGCTGCGGCAGCGGGCGGTGGATAACCAGCTGTTCACCGTGGGTACCGCCCCGGCCCGTGACGAGAGCGGCAGCTATGTGGCGTGGGGCCACTCCATGGTCTGCGAACCGTGGGGCGGCATCGTTCACCAGTGCGGCACGGGGGAGGAGGTCGCCGTGACGGAGCTGGAGCTTTCCCGCATCGACGCCATCCGCCGTCAGCTGCCCATTCTGTCGGCCCGGAGAACGGATCTGTACGAGGTGCGGTAAGAGAATAGACTTCCCTGAAAGGAGCGAGAATATGAAACGATATGAGGATATGACCGCCGATGAGCGGCGGGAGGAATACGCCGCCGTGCGAAAGGCCTATGAGGCACAGAAGGCACTGGGCCTGAAGCTGAACATGGCCCGTGGTAAGCCCGGCACGGAGCAGCTGGACATGGTGACACGGGAGATGGCGCAGCTGACCCGACCGGAGGACTATCTGGCGGGTGGGCTGGATACCCGGAACTATGGCGAGCTGGCGGGCATCCCGGAGGCACGGGCGCTGTTTGCCGAGATACTGGGCTGCCGGGCGGAGCAGGTGTTCGTCGGCGGCAACGCCAGCCTGCAGCTGATGTACGACGCCATCTCCAAGGCGTATACCCATGGGATGCTCCACAGCGAGAAGCCGTGGGGCAAGCTGGAGACGGTGAAGTGGCTCTGCCCTGCACCGGGCTATGACCGCCACTTCCGCATCTGCCAGTCCTTCGGCATGGAGCTGATCACCGTACCCATGACGGAGGAGGGGCCGGACATGGACATGGTGGAGCGGCTGGTGCGGGATCCGGCGGTGAAGGGAATGTGGAACGTTCCCAAGTACTCCAATCCCCAGGGCATCATTTATTCGGCGGAGACGGTGCAGCGTCTGGCGGCTATGAGGCCCGCCGCCCCGGACTTCATGCTGATGTGGGACAATGCCTACTGTATCCATGAGCTGGAGGGGGAGTTCGTCCCCTTCCCGGATATTCTGAGCCTGTGCCGGCAGGCCGGAAACGGCGACATGGTCTATGAGTTCGCATCCACCAGCAAGATCACCTTCCCCGGTGCGGGGGTGGCGGTGATGGCGTGCAGCGAGGCCAATATGGCCCATATGCTGTCCCTCATCGGCGTGCAGACCATCGGCTATGATAAGATCAACCAGCTGCGGCATGTGCGCTATCTGAAGGACCGCAGCCATACGCTGGCGCTGATGCAGCGCCACGCCGCTGTGCTGGCCCCCAAGTTCCGGGCGGTGCTGACGGCGCTGGAGCAGCTGGCCCCGCTGGACATCGCTCAATGGACGAGGCCCACCGGCGGCTACTTCATCTCGCTGGACGCCATGCCCGGCACCGCACGGCGGGCGCTGGAGCTGTGCCGGGAGGCGGGAGTCACTATGACCGGCGCCGGGGCTACCTACCCCTACGGCGTGGACCCGGCGGACAGCAATATCCGCATCGCCCCGTCCCTGCCGCCGGTGGCGGAGCTGGAGCAGGCGGCGCAGGTGCTGTGTACCTGCCTGCGTCTGGCGGCGCTGGAGAAGCTGGGCGTGTGATGCGTTGGGCTGCGTAAGAAGGAAGGCTGTGTGCCGCAGATCTGCGGCACACAGCTTTTTTGTAGATTTTTCCTATAAAGGACGCTGCGGACGGTTGATTTTTCTGCAAAAATGTGGTAAGATAAGGTATCTTATTCCCACCGGCGGTATTCACTCCACTTCTCACTATGGTGCCGCACGGCTTAAAAAAAGGAGGAACAAGGTCCGCTGTGACTGGCGGTGCGGCAGTGTGGAGACCTGTCGCAAGGCGTGCCGGCTGAGCCGGGCGTGAGGCCGCTCCATGCGGAGGCAGGGCGGTCACAGTCAGATGCATATGGCAGAGGTCGTACTGAAAAACCTCAAGAAGGTCTATCCCAACACCGAGAAGAAAAAGAAAAAGGGCGAGCCGGAGAAGAAAAACGATCTTCAGATCACCGACGAGGGCGTGGTGGCGGTGCAGGATTTCAACCTGCACATTGCCGACAAGGAGTTCATCGTGTTGGTGGGTCCCTCCGGCTGCGGTAAGTCCACCACCCTGCGGATGATCGCCGGGCTGGAGGATATCTCCGGCGGCGAGCTGTACATCGACGGCAAGCTGATGAACGACGTGGAGCCCAAGGACCGGGACATCGCCATGGTGTTCCAGAGTTATGCCCTGTACCCCCATATGACGGTGTACGGGAACATGGCCTTCTCCCTGAAGCTGAAGAAGGTACCCAAGGACGAGATCGACCGGCGAGTGCGTCAGGCGGCGGAGATACTGGACATCACCCAGTATCTGGACCGTAAGCCCAAGGCTTTGTCCGGCGGCCAGCGCCAGCGTGTGGCCATCGGCCGTGCCATCGTCCGTGACCCCGCCGTGTTCCTGATGGATGAGCCTCTGTCCAATCTGGACGCCAAGCTCCGCAATCAGATGCGGGCCGAACTCATCAAGCTGCGGGAGCGTATCGACACCACGTTTATCTACGTCACCCACGATCAGACCGAGGCCATGACACTGGGCGACCGCATCGTCATCATGAAGGACGGATTCATCCAGCAGATCGGCACGCCGCAGGAGGTGTTCGACCACCCGGCCAACCTGTTCGTGGCGGGCTTCATCGGCACGCCCCAGATGAACCTCTTTGACGCACATCTGGCCCGTAAGGACGGCAAGTACACCGTCACCGTGGGCAGCGTCACCGTGGAGCTGTCGGAGGAGAAGCAGCAGCGTCTGGCCGCCAAAGATGTGGCGGAGCAGGACGTGGTGCTGGGCGTGCGTCCGGATCACATCATGCTGTGCGCCGACGGCGTGAAGGGCAAGGTGGATGTGTCCGAGATGATGGGCTCGTCGGTCCACCTCCATGTTGCGGCGGAGGGCAAGGACGTCATCGTCATCGTCCCCACCAACGGCGCAGCGGCCCATTTCCCCGCCGGCAGCGAGGTCAATATGATCTTCGGCGGCAATGTGGCCCATGTGTTCAGCAAGGAGACGGAGAAGAATCTGGAGTGGTAACGCCGCTTTGTCTATGACGGGAGGGGGCCGCAGCGTGGCTGCGGCCCCTCTTTTTGTATTCCGAAAACCACTCGCTGGGCGAGTGGTTCAAAAGAGGCTACTGCCGATGAGGAAAATAAAACTCCCTCTGTTATAGTAGAAATGCGGTCTGCCAACTGCAATCTTACAAACCAGAAGGAGGTCACTCAATGGGAATGAATGACACAAACAGTTTAGCGGATACGAGGTGGAATTGCAAATACGATGTGGCAAAAAACGCAGAGAGATAGGAAAAATTCTGCGACAGTTGTGCGAATGGAAAAAGGTGACGATTGTAGAGGCGGAGGTATGTCCGGATCACATATGACAATGGGAAACTTCTAAGCCCGTTTACGGGCGGCAAGTAACAAGTCCCATGCAGATGTCAGACCATACCAACGCCGCATGAGGCGTGACTGGCAACATAGGGCTTTGCCCGCATAAGAAATACCCCCGGCTTCGCCGGGAGATATTTATTCGCCGGGAACGTGCATTTTGTGTTGACAAACGGCTCCGGGGATGATAAAATCGTATCTGCTTCTGGCAGAGATTTGCTTTTACACACGGAGAGATGGCTGAGTGGTCGAAAGCACCGGTCTTGAAAACCGGCGATGTGAAAGCATCCGTGGGTTCGAATCCCACTCTCTCCGCCAGCTTTATCACCGGCCTGCGGAAGTACCCAAGTGGCCGAAGGGGCTCCCCTGCTAAGGGAGTAGACGCCTAAACCGCGTGCGAGGGTTCAAATCCCTCCTTCCGCGCCAGAAAAACGGCAAGCATCGCAGGATGCCTGCCGTTTTTCCTTTTGCCCCGACGGGCGGACCTTATCCAGGTCTGCCCCATATCGGCTCTTTACAAGGGCGGGACTCTTGGCATATAATCGGGACAAACAGACGATATGGCGCAGATACAGTGTCTATCACAGATTCTGACCGGAGAAATACTGCGGCATGGAACAGAAAAACGGACAGACAGAGCAGGGAACGGCTATGCCCGACCAGAGCGATCTGGAGCGGAAGCGGCAGATGTACAACGCCCTGTGCGTGAACACTATACGACGGCCTATTGCTGCGACCTGAAAAACGCAAAAAGTGCCGTTTGCGGTGGGAAGTTTACAATTTAGTCGTTTACTATTTTCGGCGGTTTGTGCTACACTATGTAACAACTATTTTTCAATACCATCGATGGTATCAAAATTTGCGGGCCGCCGGAGGCCTTCAGTGGTCCGGACAACACGGAGGAAATGCCTATGAATGAGGTCAAATCACCGAAAAAGCCCCTGCTGTACTACTATCTGCTGGTGCTGATGGTGCTGCTGCTGTTCAATCTGCTGGCCATGCCGTGGATCTCCGAGCACCAGATCAAGGAGGTGGACTACAACACCTTCGTCAGCATGGTGGAGAAGAAGGAGATCGGCAAGGTGGACATTCAGGAGCAGGATAACCGCATCCTGTTCACCGACCCCGAGGAAAAGAGCATCTACAAGACCGCCATGGTGCCGGATGACGATCTGGTCTCCCGGCTGCTGGAGGCCGGCATCTCCACCAGCGGCACGGAGATCCAGCAGACATCGCTGCTGGTGAGTATTCTGTGCTGGGTGCTGCCGCTGATCATCTTCATTGGACTGGGGCAGATGCTGTCCCGCAGTCTCATGAAGAAAATGGGCGGCGGAAACTCCATGATGTTCAATATGGGCAAGTCCAACGCCAAGGTCTACGTCAAGTCCGCCGAGGGCATAAAGTTTGACGATGTGGCCGGAGAGGACGAGGCCAAGGAGAATTTACAGGAGGTGGTCAACTACCTCCATGACCCCAGCAAGTATCAGGACATTGGTGCCTCCATGCCCAAGGGCATCCTGCTGGTGGGTCCTCCGGGTACCGGTAAGACCATGCTGGCCAAGGCTGTGGCCGGTGAGGCCAACGTGCCGTTTTTCTCCATGTCCGGCTCCGAATTTGTGGAGATGTTCGTGGGCATGGGCGCCAGCAAGGTCCGTGACCTGTTCCGTCAGGCCAAGGAGAAGGCCCCTTGCATCGTGTTCATCGACGAGATCGACGCCATCGGCAAGAAACGTGACGGCCAGCTGGGAGGCAACGACGAGCGGGAGCAGACCCTGAATCAGCTGCTAACGGAGATGGACGGCTTCGAGGGCAACACCGGCGTCATCATCCTGGCGGCCACCAACCGTCCGGAGTCGCTGGATCCGGCACTGACCCGTCCCGGCCGTTTTGACCGCCGGGTGCCGGTGGAGCTGCCGGACCTGAAGGGCCGTGAGGAAATTCTAAAGGTCCATGCCAAGAAGATCAAGATCGCCGAGGATGTGGATTTCAACAAGGTGGCCCGCATGGCCTCCGGTGCTTCCGGCGCAGAGCTGGCCAACATCGTCAACGAGGCGGCCCTGCGGGCCGTCCGGGACGGTCGCCGCTTCGCCACGCAGGCGGATCTGGAGGAGAGCATCGAGGTGGTCATCGCCGGGTATCAGAAGAAGAACGCTATCATGACCGACCACGAGAAGAAAATCGTCTCCTACCATGAGATCGGCCATGCGCTGGTGGCGGCCATGCAGACCCACTCTGCTCCGGTGCAGAAGATCACCATCGTACCCCGCACCTCCGGGGCCTTGGGCTATACCATGCAGGTGGAGGAGGGCAACCACTACCTCATGACCAAGGAGGAGATGGAGAACAAGATCGCTACCCTTACCGGCGGCCGGGCTGCCGAGGAGGTGGCGTTCGGCTCCGTTACCACCGGGGCCTCCAACGACATCGAGCAGGCTACCAAGCTGGCCCGTGCCATGATCACCCGCTACGGCATGAGCGACGACTTCGGTATGGTGGCGCTGGAGACCGTCACCAACCAGTATCTGGGAGGCGACGCCTCGTTGGCCTGCTCCGCCGATACCCAGACCAAGATCGACCAACAGGTGGTGGAGCTGGTGAAGCGGGAGCATGACAAGGCGGTGGACATCCTTACGGCGAACCGGGAGAAGCTGGACCGTCTGGCGGCCTTCCTCTATGAGAGGGAGACCATCACCGGCGAGGAATTCATGCACATTCTGGGGGAGTGAGCAGCTGATTTTCCGCCGAAAAACATTTAAGACTTTTGTAATAATTACCCCCGAATTTTTGTAACATCCCTTGGGTATCCTATACTTGCAAGAGACAAATAACTTTTTTCATCAATCTTCCTACCATGAAGGCGGAGAACCGAGAGGTTCTCCGCCTTGTGGTTTTAGCAGGTCTATTTTCCACCGCCGGTGCATACCATGAAGGGACAAAGCCCTATGGACGGTACAGAGGAGAGGGAGGTATGCCCCATGCGTTCCTGTGCGGCGGTGACACTTGTGCTGATGCTTTTGCTGTTCGGCATCCCGTGGCTGGCGGAGGCCCCGGAGGGGGGACAGGCTCCGTCGGAGCCGCTCGCCGCTGAGGAGCAGCGGGCGGATGCGGACATTGCCCTCACCGTGTGGGACGGGCAGGAGCTGCGGCAGATGACCATGGCGGAGTATCTGCCGGGGGTGGTGCGGGGGGAGATGCCCGCCGCCTTCTCCCAGCAGGCGCTGGACGCTCAGGCCGTGGCGGAGCGCACCTTCATCTGCTACCACATGGCGGGCGGACGTAAGGACGCCCACCCGGAGGCGGATGTCTGTACCTCCCCGGCCTGCTGCAGCGCCTACGTATCGCAGGAGGACGCAGCGGCCCGGTGGGGGGACAAGGCGGAGGAGTACGAGACCAAGGTGCAGCAGGCAGTGCGGGATACCGACGGGCAGATCATCCTCTATGACGGCTCGCCCATTCTGGCGGCCTTCCACTCCTCCTCCGCCGGGGTCACGGCAGATTCCGGGGACGTGTGGTCCTCCTCGCTGCCGTATCTGCACAGCGTGGAGACCCCGGAGGGGGAGGACAGCGTTCCCAACTATTACAGCGTCAGCACCTTCTCCCCGGAGGAGTTCCGGGAGATCTTTCTGGCGGCCCATGGGGATGCCGACCTCTCCGGCGACCCGGCGGAGTGGTTCCGGGATCGGACGGTCAACGACTCCGGCCGGGTGGAGCATATGACCATCGGCGGCGTCAGCGTGAAGGGGACGGAGGTGCGGCAGCTGTTCTCCCTGCGCTCAGCGTGCTTCACCGTGGATACGGGTGAGGAGGGCGTTGCCTTTCGGGTCACGGGCTTCGGTCACGGCGTGGGCATGAGCCAGTACGGAGCTGAGCTGCTGGCCCGTCAGGGCAAGACGTGGCAGGAGATCATACACTGGTACTATGCCGACGTTACCATTGGGGCGCATAAGGAGTAGGGAAATTTCCGGGGCTTGACCCGCTGAAATAGCGGCGTCTGCAAGGTATAGTCGCCCATGACAAAACATAAAACGGAGGCGACCGCTATGGGACAGGACGTGTTCATCAGCTATAAATCCGAGGAATTTCAAGAGGCGGATTGGGTCCGGCAGCAGCTGGAGAGCGGCGGTATCAGCTGCTGGATGGCACCGAACAGCATCACCGGCGGTGCCAGCTATGCCACGGAGATCCCACAGGCCATCCGGAGCTGCCGGGCTGCACTCTGACGGAGGCACAGGCGGAGAGCCTTGACTTGACAGGCTTCCCCAAGCTGCCGTCGCTGGATATCAGCGGCATCGCCGCATGGCGGCAGCTGCCGCAGCTGCCGGAGGGCGTAACGCAGCTGGATATCAGCCATACGGCGGTGACGGATATCCGCACACTGACAGAAGCAAGCTATCACGATCTCATCCTGAGCTATCAGGCGACCATGGATTGGGAGACGCTGAGGGCCTGCAATACCTATCAATTCACGGTGCTGGACTGCCCACTGGATCGGCAGGTAGCCGTGCGCACGGCGCTTGAGAATCGGGTGGAGTACGCCACGGAGCTGCCGGTGCAGAGCGATGAGCTGCTGTCAAAGACTATGCGGGGAGAGATCAGCTTTAGCTGATACCTACTTCAACAAAAAGGGATGCTGATACAGAGTATCAGCATCCCTTTTTGTTGTCGGAAGAAAAAGACCCCTGCGGCCCCAAGGGGGGGGAGCAGGGGTCTTCATGATACGCTTTTGGGATGCCCTCACGCCTGGGGCTTTTCAAACTCCTTGGCCACGTCCACCAACAGCTGCCGGATGGGCAGGTGCTGGGGACAGATGCGCTCACACTGGCCGCAGCGGATGCAGTCCGATGCCTTGCGGCCCGGCCCGGTGTGGACGGCCTCATAGTAAAAGTCGGCGTTCCAGTCGTGGTAGAGTTGCTTGGTGTTCATCAGGGCGAACAAATTGGGGATGGCGATGTGCTGGGGACATCCATCCACGCAGTAGCGGCAGGAGGTGCAGGGGATCAGGTGCATACCGTGGAAGATCGCCTGTACCCGATCCACGGCGGCCCGCTCCTGCGGATCCAGCGGTCGGAAGTCCTTCATAAAGGCGATGTTGTCCTGCATCTGCTCCGGTGTGCTCATACCGGAGAGCACCATCAGGATGCCCTCGAAGCCGGCGGCGAAGCGGATGGCATAGCTGGCGGGGCTGCCGCCGTGGAGCTCATCCAGCACAGCCTTGGCCTGGGGCGGCAGGTTGGACAGATGCCCGCCCTTCACCGGCTCCATCACCAGCACGGGCTTGTTGTGGCGGCGGCACACCTCGTAGCACAGGCGGCTCTGGACGCCGGGGTCGTCGTAGTCGACGTAGTTGAACTGGATCTGCACCACCTCGATTTGGGGATAGGCGGTGAGGATCTCCTCCAACACCTCCGCCCGGTCGTGGAAGGAGATGCCCACATGGCGGATCTTGCCCTCGGCCTTCAGGGCGAAGGCCGTCTCATAGGCCCGGCAATCCCGGAAGTGGCCGAAGTTCCCGGCATGCTGAGAGTGCATCAGGTAGAAATCGAAGTACTCCACGCCGCAGGCCTCCAGCTGGCGCTGAAAGAAGGGGCGGATGTCTGCCTCGGTCTTGAAGTAGCTGCCGGTGAGCTTATCCGTCAGCACATAGCGGTCTCTGGGGTAGCGGCTGGTGAGACAGTCCCGCAGGGCCGTCTCGCTCTTGCCCTGCAGATAGCCGTGGGCGGTGTCGAAGTAGTTAAAGCCCGCCTCCAGAAATGCGTCCACCATCTGACACATCTGGACCTTGTCTACCTCGTCGCCTGACATGGGCAGGCGCATACAGCCGAAACCGAAATTTTTCTTGATACGGTCCATAAATATCCCCCTCAACGGCGTTTTGCGGTATTTTCCGCCTTTATTTTACGCAAAAGCGGAGGGACTGTCAAGCGGCCGGCGGACAGGGGGATGTCAGGGCTTGGACGGACCCATGCGATATCCCTTACCCCACACGGTGCAGATGGCACCGCTGCCTACCTTCTGGCGGATATTGCGGATGTGGACCATGACGGTGTTCTTACAGCTGTAAAAGTACGGCTCCTCCCAGATGCTCTCGTAGAGGTTCTCCGCCGAGAAGATTTTGTTGGGATAGGAGGCCAGCAGCAGGACGATGCGATACTCCAGCTCCGTCAGCGGTACCTCCCGACCCTCCTGCCACACGGTGCCGGCGGCGGTATCCACCTCCAGCCCGCCGCACTGCAGCCGCCGCTCCAGACCGGTGGGCCGGGCGCCGTAGACGCAATAGCGCCGCAGGAGCGCCTTCACCCGTACCGCCAGCTCATGGCAGGAGACGGGCTTTTCCAGGCAGTCATCCCCTCCTACGGAGAAGGACAGGGTCTTGGCACTCTCGTCCGCCTTCTCCAGCAAGAACAGCACCGGCGCAGCGGACTGCCGCCGCAGAGCGGTGCAGGCGTCGAAGCCGCTCATATCCGGCAGCTGCTGGGGTAGGATGACAAGGTCCGTGCTCCGCCGCAGCTGGGTCAGCAGGGTGGCCCCACCGGCGGCCTCCTCCAGCACGCAGTTCTCCCCTGCCAGCAGGAACCCCAGATTGGAGCGCAGCTCCGGATCCGGATCGGCACACAGAATACATCGCTTCTGCATGATATCTCCTCCTTGACAAATAGTGCAGAAAATTCGACAAAACTTGATAAAAACCTATATATACAAAAGAATATAGTGCTGAAAATACCTGT
>OIXV01001760.1_pt1 | contig 18597 bp, 10 predicted proteins | sample 1587771 | NCBI WGS metagenome assembly OIXV01 (sample SAMEA3888893, study PRJEB22519) | human gut metagenome | biome: human gut; feature: human-associated habitat; material: faeces | place: Denmark | collected 2010
CCGGCGATGCCCGCAGCTGCGGCACCACCGCCAGCCTGTGCGGCGTGGAGCAGGCGCTGGAATCGGGCGATGTGATCGCGCTGGACTACGCGGTCCGCCGCGACCTGATGCTGCATAGCGTCATGGCATTTTTGCAGGGATTTCCGATGCTGAACTCCGGCGACGAGATCGCCCAGCTCAACGGCTGGGATTATAAGTCCGACCCCAATCGGGCAGACGACAGCCGCAACCTGCACCGCAGTGCGTTTAACTGGGAAAACGCAAAACAGCGCACCCAAAAGGGTACGCTGCCGAACAAGCTGTGGCAGGGCATGGAAGAACTGCGCAAAATGCGAGCAGACGAGTGCTTTGCCCCGGATGCGTGGGTAACCACATGGGACACCCACAACCCCGGCGTCCTGGCACTGGTACGCAAGCACGGCGAGGAAACGCTGGTGGGACTGTTCAACTTTACCGAGTACCCGGCAGGGGCCGGTCTTGACGCTTTGGGCGGCAGCTACCGTTCCGCAGACGGTCAGTCCGTCTGGCTGTCGGATGTAGAACTGGAACCGTATCAGGCACTGCTCGTGAAGAATGTATAAGTCTCGAGGCAGACATATATCCCCGTTCGGCTGCACCATCCATGCAGGTGGTTATGAAATGATTGTCAGGCATTTTACGTTTATGCCTTCAGAATTGGTCTAATTAGAAGTTCTCTTCCTTTCCGTGTTGTATCGTTATTCTGTGTAACCCATTTGCATGCACTTTCCGGCGAGAAAAAAGAGCCTGGAGAACCTTACCGATTTGGTAAGGCCCTCCGGGCTCTTTTTACTCCAGTCATTATCAGTCGGTCAATAGTAAGCGCAAATTGCTTGCGAGACGTGTACAATTCACAGCGACAATCCACCTATGACGGATTTCATCAGCAGGGCTTGCTCATCATCCAAAACTGCAATCCGTTATCTGCGGCGCTCGTAAAGTGATATTCTCTCCATCACTTCCCGCTTTCAGGGAAGATGATTTTGTTGACAAAGAAGAAAATGACCATAGACACGCCGCCGTTCAAAACCGTCGTGCCGATGTTATAAATAAAGTCCGGCACCAGCAGTCCGGCTACGGCAACCCATACGCAGTTGATGGAGTTGACGATGCAGGTGATGACGCAGAATGCAAGGACATACCAGCCGATCTGCTTGCCTAAATTGCCCTTACTGCGGAACACGAAATTGCGCTGGATTGGGAAGTTGATGCATTCACCAATCACCATAGCAATCATGTAAGCGCAAAAGTACGGCAGACCGCCGTGGGCGGCATCGTAGCCGAGGATGTTCCACTTGAAGGTTTCCCCAAACAGGGTCACATCCACGCCGGGCCAGCCGAAATCCACCACCGGCAGACTGCTGAACGCAGCGGGCAAAAATTGCAGCAGCAGATACTTGAACACGGTAATCAGGTTCGACACGATGACGAACAGACCGCCCTCGCGCACCCACTTGGCTGCGGCGGGGTGTTTAGCCGCAAAATTATTCCAAAACTGCATAATGCAACCTCCATCAAGCACCGCGCAGACGCTTTTCCATCTGCGCATTCAGCACCACATTCTTAATTGCTTCATAAATCACCCGCACAAGACCCAGGATCCAGAAGCCCTGCAATTCCATGACAATGCCGTCCACCATGCCCATGCTGATGGCACCGTTCGTCATCTTTGCCAGGGCGCGAAGGGGCATATTGTACTGGAACAAGATGTTCAGGTCCGGCTTGCCGCGTTTATAGCTGACATCCAGCAGGATCGTCAGCACGAGCCAGACAAGCCAGCCCAGCGGGCTGCGTGCGTGGTTCAGTTCGCCCAAGGTCAGATTGCGGTCAATTTTGGTTTTGCCTTTCGGGATGGGATGCCCCAACAGCTTTTCAAAGTCTGCATCGGAAACGTGCAGCACATTGCCCTTATAATAGCAATCCAAGTCCCTATCCTCATACGGATGCACGGTAGCCGTTCCATGTACGGAGATTTTCTCGCACAGCCGAATGTCCTCCACGCTTGCGCCGACAAGCAGCTCGTACTCGCCGCCCTCGATTTCCCAGCGGTTAGCCTTGACATTCCAGAAACGGAACGCCTTATCGTCCAGCGTAATGGTGATGCGCTGTTTCTCACCGGGGGCAATCGTTACGCGGGCAAAGCCTTTCAGTTCCTTAGCAGGGCGGAAAAGCTCACTGTTCTTTTTGGCAACATACAGCTGCACGATTTCCGTACCTGCCACACTGCCGGTGTTCGTTACGGTAAGGCTGACCCCCTGTTCATCGGCAGCCATATCGCTGTACGCAAACGTCGTGTAGCTCATACCATAGCCAAACGGGAAGCGCACAGCTTTTTCCGCCGTGGTAAAGTAGCGGTAGCCGATGTACAGCCCCTCGCGGTACTCCACAGTCTTGCGGCGGGTGGCAAAGTCGGCGGCGCTGGGTACGTCGGCGTAGGCCAACGGCCATGTTTCTGCCAGCTTGCCGCAGGGGTTGACCTTGCCGGTCAGTGCATCCGCAACGGCACCCGCCCCCGCCTGACCGCCTAAGGCGGCGTACAACAGGGCTTGGCAGTTGTCCAGCCACGGCGTTTCGACTACGCTGCCGCTGTACAATACCACGACAATTTTCGGGTTGACAGCCGCCACAGCCTGCAGCAGATCCACCTGATTTTGCGCAAGGCGCAGATTGCTGCGGTCAAGACCCTCACTCTCGGCGATTTCATCCAGACCCATGCACAAAATAACTGTATCCGCCTGTGTCGCCAGTTCGCAGGCGGATTTCTGCAAAGCAGCATCTGGCTTACCGTGGCGGTCAAAGCCCTGCTGATACCCGATGACGTTCAACTCGGAGTCAATCAGCTTATCCAGCAGTACATCCACCTGTGTCGAGTTCACCATGCTGGAGCCTGCGCCCTGGTAGCGCGGATTCTTGGCAAAGTCGCCGATGACAGCCACCTTGCTACCCGCCGCCAACGGCAGCAAAGAGCCCTCGTTTTTCAGCAGCACAAGGCTTTCCTCGGCGGCGCGGCGGGCAAGCGCATGATGGGCTGCCGCATCAAACTCACGCGGGGCAGCGTCCAGCGCAGCCTTGGTATCAAACACCAGCGGCAGCAACTCTGACAAGCGTGCGTCGATGTCGGATTCAGAGATTTTCCCGCTTTCCACCGCCGCCAGCAGTTCGCGCACACTGTCCCCGCCGGGCGCAGGCATTTCCAGCGTGGAGCCGTTTTTCACACCCAGCGCGTGGTCGTTGCTTCCGCCCCAGTCGGTGATGACCGCGCCATCAAAGCCCCACTCACCACGCAAAATCTCCATGAGCAGGTGCTTATTCTCGTTGGCATACGTACCGTTCACAAGATTGTACGACGACATAATGCTGCGGGGATGCCCCTCTTTGACGGCAATTTCAAACCCGGTCAGGTAAATTTCCCGCAGGGTGCGCTCGTCCACGATGGAATCCGAAGCCATACGCCGCGTTTCCTGACTGTTGACGGCGAAGTGCTTCGGGCAGGCGGCTACGCCCTTGGACTGGATGCCGCGAATATATCCCGCCGCCAGCTTGCCCGCGAGATACGGGTCCTCGGAGAAATACTCAAAGCTGCGCCCGCACAGCGGGTTGCGCTTCATGTTAAGCCCCGGTCCCAACACCACCGACACTTCCTGCGCAGCGGCTTCCTCGCCCAAGGCTGCGCCGATTTCCTCGCCCAGCGCGGCATCCCAGCTGTTTGCAACAGCCGACGCCGTGGGGAAGCAGGTGGCGGGCACGCTGGGATTCAGCCCCAAGTGGTCGCTCTCCCCCGCCTGCTTGCGCAAGCCGTGGGGACCGTCTGACAGCCAGATCTGCGGGATGCCGTGTTCGGGCATACCCCGCGTTTTGAAGGTTTCCGCGCCGGAAAGCAGCGCGCATTTTTCTTCCAAGGTCAATTTTTTCAGCAAAAGTTCTGTATTTTGCATATATTTTCCCTTCTCATAAAAAAAGCCGCATCCAACGCCTGCAAGCAGACATCAGACGCGGCTTTCATTCAGCAAGTACCGTTAGGGCAATACCGCATAATTCTAAGTGCCGATACGGCGAGCGAGGTGCGGCAGATGCTAAGCCAAAAGCGCAGATAATACTTTGTGTATTATCGAGCATTTTGGCAACGCAGATGCCGTGCCGCAGCCGCCGGAGCGGTGCTTAAGCCGTAAGGCGGGAATTGTGCGGTATTGCCTTAGGTTTTATCAGGGGCAATGGACGCTTACTCTGCCGCCAGCGTGACCACAGCCTCGTTGATGGAGTAGGTGGTGCTGGAGCCCCAGCCGGAGACGATTTCGTCGTGGGCGGGGATGGTCAGCTGCTTGCTGCCGTCCTCACCCTCGGTGATGGGCACCGTCAGGGCATCGCTGCCGTTCAGGGTCATGGTAAGGGCATCGTCCTGCGCATCCACCAGCGTGCCGGTGATGGAGGCAGAGCCGTCAGCGGCAGTCAGCGTGCAGACCTTATGGGAGTAATCCACCAGCAGCACGGCATCCGTTGCGGTGGGCGTTTCGCCCTGCACCAGCTCATAGCTGCCCGTGTACTGCTCGGTGACCAGATCCTCGACCTGCACTTCAAACGTAGCGGTCGCACCCAGGAAGGAGGCCGTCACGGTCTTAGTGCCTGTGGTGTCGCTGTCGTAACCGGTGAAGGTCAAGCGACCGCCCCAGATGGACTCCTCCGCACCGTTGGCGCGGGTAGCCGTGACAACCAGCTCAGCCGGGTTGAAGGTGTCGCCCGTGTAGAAGGTGCGCAGGTTGGAGGCATCGATCGTCAGGCTCTTGGCAGGGGCATAGGGCTGACCGTAGATGTTGATGTTGCGGGTAATACTACCGCCCCAAACGCCATAGCTCAAGCTGGCTTCCATGCTGTATGCGCCGTGGTCGGTGTCAAAGATGAAGACATCCGCATCTGCGCCGCCATCCACATTGGTGGGGCGCACAGTGCCGTCGGCGTCCTGATTGCCCAGCAGATGAATGACGAAGTTCTTCTCGCCGTTTTCATCGTAGTTGTACCAGTAGCCGTAAACATGGGAGATAGAGTCGCTGCCCACGGAGGTGCTGGGACCGCTGAAGGAACCCCACATCGAACCGTCGGTGTAGCAGTACATATCCAGACAGCCCGGATCCACGATGGTGCCGAAGCCTTCGGTGTACTGACCCTCGAAGAAGTAGGCGACTTCCCCGTTCGGCTCCTTGGCTTCCCAGGTTTCCTGCGGGATGGCAATCAGGTCATCCAGCGTCTTGGAAACATACTCGTTATCCTTGTAGTTCATAACGGGACCATCGGCAGAAGTCTGCGCCGCATCGGGGGCAACCTCCGCATTGTCGGCCGAGGGCAGGCTGCTGCTCTGCAGGGAGAAACCGCCCACGCAGACCGCAGCGACCACGACCACCGCACCGGCGGCAGCAAACTGTTTGCCGGTGGCTTTTGCCTCGCCGGTTTTCGTCTGCTTGCAGAAGCAGGCGATCACGCTGAGCAGGCAGGCAATGAACGTGCCGACCATATAGAACACGCACAGACCGGCGTTGCCGCCCGCAAAGGTGACATGGTTGATGACGTCGGCAAAGACGAAATACAACTGCACAACGACAAGATACAGGGCGATATTATAAATGACCGCCTGAATCAGTGCGCTGAACGGAACGGAAACAAAGAAGAAAACGAGCGAAGCGGCAGCACCGACCAGCAGCACCACGCCGGCCATCGTGCCGGAGTGACCCAGAGGGGCGGCCGTGGCCTGTGTGAGCAGGAATACAATGCCGGTGATCAGCGCGACCAGCGCTGCGGCAAGGCAGAACCAGCTGCCCAGCCCTTTATTTTTCAAGCCTTTATTCATCAGGTTCCACCTCCATCAATTCTTTTTGGCGGCACGATTCTTCCGCTTTTCCTCGGAGAAAACGTCCGTGTAGGTATGCAGCACATACATCACGACAGCGGCAACGGCCAGTGCGCAGAACACAACATCGAGGGCGCGCAGGGTCGTCTGCCACCACGGGGCTGCGTCGGAAACGACAACGTCCTCCGCGCCGGAGCCGCCCATAGAGGACTGCAGCATGACGTAGTACAGATAATGGTTGGAGTCGATGACCTTCTGCAGCAGGTCGCCGTCATCGGTGCTGGTGATCAGCTTCTCGATTTCGTTCGGGCGGGCGGTATCCAGGCAGAAGATGTTGTTGCCTGCCATCAGCATTTCGGGGGCGGAGGAATACTCGGACGCGGTCAGCGCATCGTCGATGATGTAGCCGCCGTAGTTCCACTCGTCACGCAGGATGTGCTGGATGCCCTGGTTGGCGGCAGCGTACATAACGCCGATACGGTTGTAAGCGGTCATAACGCCGAGAGAATCGCCCTCAGCCAGAGAACCCTCAAAGGCGCGCATATAGATCTCGCGGATGGCCTGCTCGTTCGCAAAGGTGGAAATGCCCTGACGACCGGCTTCCTGCTCGTTCAGGAAGAAGTGCTTGACCGTACCGATCAGACCCTTGTTGCGCATACCGTGGGAAACGGCCTTGGCAGCATAGTAGCTGAGAACGCCGTCCTCGGAGAAATACTCAGAGGTACGACCGGAGTAGGGAGAACGCAGGGTGTCCGCGCCGGGCGCGTAGGCGATGGGGATGGACGCATACAGCGCATCCTCGCCGTACATCTCGCCAAAGCGGGTCTGCACATCGTGGTTCCAGGTTGCGCCGACGATGGGCAGCGTAGCCCAGCCGGTGCAGTTGCGGCGGTCGCCGTACTTAAACTGACCGTTCATGCCCTCGGGACCATCGACGATGGTGCAGCCGGGCTTGTTGACAGCCTTGACAGCCTTGATGCCCTTGGAGTCGCCCATGTTGATGAGCAGATCGCTCAGCGTCAGCTGAGAAAGGAAGTCGTTCCACTTCGGGTCGTCGAAGGCAACGCCGATCATATCGCTGAAGTTGATCTTCTCATCCAGCTCCACGCCGAGGTTGAAGTCGGAAACGCTCTTGGCGTCGGCTGCCTTGACGTAGGTCTGCATATTCAGACCGTTGTACAGCTTATCGTTGACCGTCAGGGTCTCCAGCGTGGTGGGGTAGGTCGTATCCCACGCGCTGCGGGACAGGTAGGTAATTTTTTCGTCGTCGTTCGCCCAGTAGTTCACATCAGCGTCGTCGAAGGTATTCGTGACTTCCACATCGCTGTTGTAACGGGAGTTGCGGTACTTTTGGGTATCGACCTCGGTGTTGGGGGCGGTCCAGGTGGCCACGGCGGCGGTGTTGCCGGTGACGACATTGCCGTCCTGATCGATCAGCTTGCCCGCAACGGCGTCGCCGCACTTGGCGGCCAGCACATTGTTCAGTGCCTCATGTGCGCCGTTGCCGACGGCGAAGTAGTAATCGCCCGCATCGAGGATGTAGCCCTTTGCGCCCTTGGCGTCATAGGACGCGAGGAAGTAGCCGGGCACATCAACCGTGACAGTCTCGGATGCACCTGCGGCCACGTCGATTTTGTCATAGCCCAGCAGCTGGATCGAGGACTTTTCGACGTTGTTCTGCTTGTCGTAGTCGGTGTAGGGGGACTGTCCGTACAGCTCCACCGTAGCCTTGCCGTCCTTGTCGCCGGTGTTGCTCACCGTGACGGTTGCCGTGAAGGTGTCGGTGTCGCTGTTGTAGTCCAGCTTGTCAAGGCTGTACTCATAGTTCGTGTAGGACAGACCGTAGCCGAAGGGGAAGCAGACCTCCTCGGCGTAGTTCCAGCCGTCGGTCGAGGCTTTGGTGCCAACCGCGGAATCGGCGTTGCCCTGGCCGAGGATGGTGTCCTCGTAGCGGGTCTCGTAGTAGCGGTAGCCGACGTAGATGCCCTCGTTATAGCTGACAAAGCTGTCGCCTGCCGCGCGGGGCGTTTTGCTGCCGTAGTTGTAGGCGTGCAGACCGAAGTTCTCGGCGCTGGGCGCGGACAGGGAGTTGGCGGCAAAGGTGGCGGTGGTGTGACCGGAGGGGTTGACCTCACCGGTCACAACGCGGATGGCGCCGGGCATACCGTAGAAGCCGGGGTTGCCGACCCACAGCACAGCGTCAACATTGTACTCGTCCAGCCAGTCCATCTCCATCGCAAAGACGGAGTTCAGCAGGACGACGGTTTTCTTGAATTTGCCGGAATCCTTGATTTTCTGGAAGATCGCTTTCTCGTTGTCGTCCAGCTCCAGCATACGCTTGCCCTCGTCGTTGACCATCGCAAGGTCGTTGCCCTCGGTGGCAAAGCGGGACAGCGTAACAAACGCGACATCGCCGTAGGACGCAAACGAGTCGGTGACGCTGCCGGTGAACAGCGCCGGGTCATATTCGCCCACGCTGGAAACGCTTCTTGCTTTCGGCGCTTCGGCGGAAGCGTAGGCGTCCAGCACGGTTTGGTTCACGTTGAAGCCGGCATCCTGCAGGGCGTCAACGGGGGTTTTCTGGTAATCCGGGTTTGTGGAGGAACCGCCTGCCGTGCTGCGGAACACCGGGTCGATGCTGCCGCGGCCAAAGACCGTGACGTTGCGCTCAGACTCGGAAAGCGGCAGGGCATTGTTGCGGTTGTAGAGCAGCACGCTGCCCTCTTCTTCTTCCTGCTCACAGAACTGATAAGCGGCTTCGATGTACTTTTCGTAGCTTGCGTCAGACAGGGTGCCGTCAGCGGAGAACTCCGTGCCGCCGTAAGATGCGCCAGCGCCTTCGATGCCGAGTGCATGGTTGACTTCGCCTTCCTGCTGGAACGCAATAGTCGTTCCGGTCAGGACAAGGTTGGCCACCAGCACAGCCGCGCCGGACAAGCCCAGCCAACGGCGGGACTTGCTTGAGGTTTCCTTTTGTGCCATAGGTTTTTCTCCTTCCTAAACTGTCACAGATGAATGATACGATGCGCTTGCTGCCAAGGGCTGCGCACTTCCCCTTTTGCAGAAACCTTTCATATCTTTTTCACAAAGCTATCATAAAGGGAAGCGTTGACCGGGTCAATGGAGTTGGCGCAAACGTCAAAAAACACGGCACAAATGACAAAGAAGAAAAGCGACCTCCTTTCGGCAGCCGCTTTTGGGTTATGCAGTTTCTTTTTGGCTTTTCCCGCAGGGGAAGGTGACAACTAAGTAAAAAATCGAGTCCTCCACAAAGCAGTCTGCCGTGCCGCCGTACAGCTCGGCAATGCTTTTGATGCTTTTTATGCCGTAGCCATGCTCCTCGGTATCCTGTTTGGTTGTGACGATAGCGCCGTCCCGCAGCGTCGGCGGTGCGGGGGTGTAGTTCTGCACGCGGATGACCGCCATGTCACGGCAGCGGCTTATGTCCAGTGTGATGACCCGCTTAGACGCATCGCTTACCTGCGTCAGACACTCAATGGCATTGTCCAGCGCATTGCCCAGCAGGGAGTAAATGTGGTAGTGCTTCATATTCTCCAGACAACTGCCGTCTGCCGAGCAGACCAGTTGAATCCCTGCCCGCCCGCAGAGTGCCGACTTTTGGGTCAGTGTGATGTCCAGCGCCTTATTCCCGGTGAGATAGCGCAGGTTCAGGTTGTCCATCTCTTCTTCCAGACGGGCGCGTTCCTCATCTGTGGCGCGGGAATACTGCTGTTTCAGGTCATGGTAGCGGATGTTGATTTTTTCCATGTCTTTTTTTGCCTGCTCATACTGCTGCTTGTCACATTCCAGCAGCTGCGCCAGCGTTTCATTCTCTTGTTCCAGACTCTTGATGCTGCAATTTGAAAATTCCAACGCCAGAATCGTGATGGCAAACAGGATGCAGAACGCATTCAGCGCCAGATAGGCGGTCAGGTAGGACTCTGCGCTGCTGTCCAGAACATCCTCCAGCACAACACTCAGGTAGACCGCGGCAATCAGGAAAAAGCCGGAGTAAAGCACGGTCTTGACATTGTCAAACAGCAGGCGCCCGCGCCGGATGCGCAGGGTGAACAGCAGGTAGATGACCAGGCAGACCACAAGGGTACTGAAAAGCAGAATGACAAAGTGGGCGAGCCTGTCCAAGCGCCCATGCTGAATCCGCCAAATAATAGGCATATAGGCCAGCTTACTGGCAATGTGCTGCACCGCGTAGGCACAGGTTGTATAAAACAGGGCGTGCAGCGGGCTGCAGTCAAAGCTGAACCATATCAGACCAAACAGCAGCGTCGTATACAGCAGCAATTTTGCCCACTGCGGCAGGAATGTCAGGGTGTCCGTCAGCGCAAGAAAGCCCCATACACCCGCCGCCAGCCGCGGAACGAAGCTGCTGCGGCGCTGCCCCCACGGGACAAACAGGCAGGCGCATAGAATCATACCCAGCTGGACTTGCTGGATCAGTATCCAATTTATGACCGGCACGGGTCTTCCCACTCCTTTTTTGCCATATATCGGGAGAATGCCTCGGTGAAGGCGTCCTTGTAGGTGCGCCCGATGGGCAGTGCCGCCCCGCCGATATAGACATTCATACGGCTTACCGCCGTGATGCAGCGCAGGTTCACAAGATAACTGGCGCTGCATCGCACAAAGCCGTAGGGCGTCAGCTGCTCCGCGATTTCCTGCATCGAACCGCGGTTTTTGATGATCTCGGTCTTACCGTCCCCGCCGCACAGGTTGTACAGCAGGTCGTGCTGGCGCACCTCCACATAGGCGATTTCCGCTGCATCCAGCAGCCGCGTCACGGTGCCGTCCTTGACGACAATGTGCGGCGGCGCAGTCTTTTGACCGGCGCGCTTATGCAGCACCTTCAGCGCCCGCGTCAGATACATGTGGAAGGAGTACCACTGTATCGGCTTCACAATAAAGCCCAGCGCGCCGACGCTGTACCCATTCAGCGCGAATTGCTGCAAATTCGTGCAAAAAATGAGGATGACGTCTTGATCTGTCTCCCGGATTTTTTCGGCCAGTTCCATGCCGGACATCTGCGGCATATCAATGTCCAGATATAAAATGTCAAAATCACGGTCTTGCGCCGCCAGATAGACTGCCGCACAGTCGAACTCCTGTACGTTCAGTTCTGTGCCGTTCTCCGCGCCAAACCGCACCAGTGCCTGTTTCAGTTGGTCTCTTTCTTGTTTTTCATCGTCCACAATGCCGATTCGGATCATCGTGCGTTCCTCCCTCCGCGCAAGGATCTATACAAATATGATATACCCCCGAACGCAGCCGCGTCAACCTTTTACGAGCGAATCGTCCAATTTTTCCAAGATATTTTCGGGATGCTGTGTGCTGCGCATGGAAGATTCTTGACCGCTACGGTGGCAAAGGAATTAAAAAGCAGCAGATACATTGGCAAAATAACAGCACAGCCCCCGCCGGAAACTCATAGAGCTTGGCGGGGGCTGTACTATTTTAATCAGCCAATATTTAAATCAGGCCCATCAGGCTGGGCAGGCCCAGAGACAGAGCCGGGATGTAGGTGACGGCCAGCAGGGCGGCAACCAGTGCCACAAAGTAGGGGATCAGCTTGGACGTGACCTGCTCGATGGAGACATGGCCAATGCCGCAGCCGACGAACAGAACCGAGCCGACCGGCGGGGTGATGTTGCCCAGGCACATATTGAAGATCAGCATAACGCCGAACTGGATCTCGGTCATGCCAAAGTTCATGGCGATGGGCAGGAAGATCGGGGTGAAAATCAGGATGGCCGGGGTGATGTCCATGAACATGCCGATGACCAGCAGGATGATGTTCATGAGCAGGAAGATGATGTACTTGTTGTCAGTCAGGCTCATCAGGCCGTTGGAGATGGCTGCCGGGATGCCGGAGTAGGCCATAACAAAGGACATCGCAGAGGAAGCGGAGATCAGGAACAGGATGATGCCGGACGTTTTGGCGGAGTTGAGCAGGATGCCAAGGAAGCCTTTGAAGTCGATGCTCTTATAGATGATGGAAAGAATCAGGCAGTAGAGAACCGCGATGCCTGCGCCCTCGGTGGCGGTAAAGACACCGGAGACGATGCCGCCGATGACGATGACGATGAGCAGCAGGGACGGAACTGCATCCCAGACGGTTTTCAGCACGCTCTGGCTGCGGTCAAAGCCGGTGGCCTTCATGCCGGCCTTTTTTGCGCCGATGAACGCTACGATCATGCAGCACAGACCCATCAGGATGCCGGGGATGTAGCCGGCCATGAACAGGGTGGAGATGGAGACACCGCCCGCGACGGTGGAGTAGACAATGAAGGCAGACGTCGGAGGAATCAGCAGGCCGGTGGGGGCGGAGGCAATGTTGGCGGCGGCGGAGTAGGCGGGGTCGTAGCCGTTTTCTTCCTCAATGGGGCTGATGCAGCCGCCCATGGCGGATGCGGCAGCAACGGAGGAGCCGGACAGCGCGCCGAACAGCATGTTGCCCAGGATATTGGCCTGCGCCATGGAGCCGGGGATCTTGCCGACGAACAGCTGGGCAAAGTTGACCAGGCGCTTGGCAATACCGCCGTTGTTCATGATGTTGCCGGCCAGAATGAACAGGGGCACAGCAAGCAGTGAGAAGCTCTCCACGCCGGAGTTCATCTTCTGCATCGTGATAAAGGTGATCTGGTCCCAGGACAGGGTGGACATGGCGGTCACGATAGACGACGCCACAATGCTGATGGAGATAGGCACGCCGAGGAACAGCAGCACGCCAAACACGGCGAACAGGATAACGGTGGTCATGGTGATACTCATTTGTCTGCACCCTCCTTGGATTCAACTTTTTCGCCGGTGACGTCCTCATAGATGTTGATGATCTGCGCAATCACAATGAACACGCCGGAAATCGGGGCGATGGAGTAAACCAGGCTGCGGGGGATGCCCAGCAGGGCCGAGAACTCGCGGCTGGCGGAAACAGCCAGCTTGAAGCCGCCGATCGTGAAAACGAAGATTGCCATCAGGAGGATCAGGCCGTCGATGGCCACCAGCAGGGCGGTGTGGGCCTTGCCGGTGAACTTGTCGCGGATGAGGGTCAGCGACATATGCTCACGGGTGGAGAAGGCGTAGGCCGCGCCGATGAAACCGGTCCAGATCAGGCTGTAGCGGACAAGCTCCTCGGTGAAAGCCACGGGGCTGTTGAGGATATAGCGGGAGAAAACCTGAATCAGAACCAGCACCGTCATAAAGGTAAGCAGTACGGCGCAGGCAATGCTCAAAATTTTGTCCATCCAGAATTTGATGGTAGCAAAGGTGTTTTTCATGGCTTACTCCTCCCCTCTTGCGGCGTCGATGGTATCCAGCAGCGTCTTGACGCCGGGATACTCTTCTTCGTAGGCTTCGATCATGGGCTGGGTGGCCTCGCGGAAGGCTTCCTTGTCGACGTCATAGACGAACTCAACGCCCATCGTCTCCTGTGCTTCCTTGACGGCCTCGTCCACAGCGGTGTCCCACATGACCTTGTGGGCATCGGTGGAATCGTGGGCGGCCTCCAGAATGATTTCCTGATCCTCGGGGCTGATGGTCTCCCAGACCTTCTCACTCATGATGAGGACGTCGGGGATCATGGCGTGCTGGTCTACCGAGTAGACCTTGCAGACCTCGCCGTGCTTGCCGGTGGTCAGGGCGGTCTCGTTGTTCTCGGTGCCGTCAATGATGCCGGTCTGCAGCGAGGTGTAAACGTCACCGTAGGACATGGCGACGGGAATACCGCCCAGATAGCTCATCATGTCGGTCTGGCTCTTCATATCCTGCACGCGGATCTTCAGGCCCTTCAGGTCGGCGGGCGTGCGGATGGCGCGATCCTTCGTGTAGAAGGAGCGTGCGCCGGAGGTGTAATAGGTCAGCGTGACAAAGCCGTCGTCACCGGTGGAGAGGAAGAAGTCCTGCATCTCCTGCGAGTCCATGACATGGTAGAAGTCATCGGTATCGTTGAAGATATAGGGCAGGCCGAAGGTGTTGAAGGCATCGTTGTAGGTAGCCAGACCGGGTGCAGAAACCTTGGTCATGGCGATAACGCCGGCCTGCAGCTGCTCAAGGTTCTCGTTTTCGCTGCCGAGCTGGCCGTTGGGGAAGATCTTGACCTGGATGCGGCCATCGGTCTTTTCAGCGACCTCGTCCGCGAACTGGGTCATGGCGATGTGGACCGTGTGGGTCTCGGACAGGCCGTGGGCCAGAGTCAGCACCAGCGGGTTCTCGGCGCTGTAACCGGTGGAGTCGGCGGTGGTGCCGGACGCGCCGCAGCCGGTCATAACACCCAGACTGAGCGCAGCCGCAGCCGCCAATGCTGCGAATTTTTTGAACATGGTATTTCTCCTTCTTGTATGTATGCCGTTTTCCCCTTGGCCCCCTCTGAGAGGGGGCTGCCGCCGCAGCGGCTGGGGGAGAGAACCGTGCCATTACCCGAAATATTTCGGGCTGCGGCAAGGTTCAACCCCTCCGCCCCTACGGGGCACCTCCCCTGCCAGGGGAGGCAAGAAGCCGGGTTACATCCCGATCAAATCAAACTGTTCGAACGAGACAAGTACCTCGTGATCCTTCTTGGGGTTGGGGTACTTGATCTGGACGCTCTTGAGGCGCTGGCTGTAGTACCAGCCGCTCTCGGCCTCCTCAAACTTGCGGCGGTGCAGGAAGTGCGGCAGCTCTTTGCCGTCCACCTGCACATAGAACGGGGACTTCTCGCGGTGGATCATATCGAGGTACATGCTCTCGACGGCGGTCTCGTAGCTGCCCTCATTCGTGAAGGTCACGACGGTCTTGACGCCTGCCTTGACGGCGATCTTCGTCTTGAGATACACGCCCTTGCGGTAATCGTTCGTGTGGCCGTCATCCTCGTACAGCGTGAACTCGGAATCCACATCGGGGGCCATCAGGATGTCCAGCGCGGTGGTCTTTTCGGTCATCAGGTTGTGCAGCTTGTTGCCGCTCATCGGGAGAATGGCACCGCTGCGCACAAACAGCGGGATGCTGGCAATATCAACCGGCACCTCAATCGTCTGGCCGGGGGCGTATTCCTCGCGGGTGTAGAAGTCGTAGAACCGCTCGTTTTCGTTCTCGGTCACGGGCAGGTAGACCGGGCGGACGGTCTGGCCCTTTTCAACGACGTTCGCAACCAGCAGAGAATCACCGAACATGAAGTCCACGCCCTCATCGTAGGTGGCCGGGTCGTTCTGGAAAACGCTGAACGTCGGCTGCCAGATGGGCAGGCCGTTCTCATGTGCGCGCTCCATCAGGGAATACAGCGTCGGGCTGAGCTTATAGCGGAAGTCAATCGCGTCCTTGATGTACTGCTTTTTGTCGCTGTACATCCACGGCTCGGTGACGGTGTTGTCGGTGTTCGTGGAGTGGATGGAGAAGCGCGGCTGGAAGATGCCGTTCTGCACCCAGCGCACGAACAGCTCGCCCTCCGGCGCGGGGCCGAAGAAGCCGCCGATGTCGCAGCCGTGGTTGGACACGCCGCAGAGCGCCATGCCCAGAATCGTGGCGATGTTGTATTTCAGGGTATCCCAGTGGGTCAGGTTGTCACCGGCCCAGACCTGCGCATAGCGCTGGATGCCCGCATGACCGGAACGGCAGACCGAGAACGGGCGGCAGTCGGGGTCATACTCCTCGATGGCCTCGTTGGACAGCTGGCACATCAGGTTGCTCATGACCGGCTTCATCGTGCCAATCGTGCTGCCCTTGCCCTCAAAGTAAACCTTTGCGTCCTTGTCAACGAGGGAGTCATACTCGCAGTTGTCGTTCCAGATAGAACGGCAGCCGTATTTCAGCAGCGCATCCTTAATGTACTGCTTCCAGTACAGGCGGGTGGATTCCTTCGTGTAGTCCACAAACAGGCCGGGGCCGCCCCACCAGGTACCGACAGCCAGACCGTCAAGACCTGCATTGTCGTCGGAGGCGGGCAGGAACATGCCCTTCTCCTTCATCTCGTTCAGCAGCGGATGGACGAGCAGCATACCGGGCTTGATGTTGGGCGAGACGACGATGCCGCGCTTTTCCATCTGGGCGAACCAGTCTGCCGGGTCCTTGAAGCGCTTGTGGTTCCATGTGAAGGTGCAGCGCTTGATGCCCTCGGCGGTCTCAACGGCGCAGTAGCCGCTGGACAGCTGGAAGCCGTCGGCAGGGATGCCTTCCTCGCGGGTCGTGTCGATGAAGTCCAGCACGGCATCGTCGCTGTTCTCGGGCAGCTCGGGGTAGTACATCGAGCTGCCGAGGTAGCCCAGCGCGGCCTTCGGCAGCATGACGCTCTTGCCGGTCAGGTCGGTATAGCGCTCGATGATCTCGCGGATGGACGGGCCTGCAATCAAAAACAGGTCAATGTCGCCCGCGTCGGTGCGATAGGACGAGTAGCGGTGCCAGTAGTTGCGCTTCTCGCGGCCCATGTTGAAATCGCACTCGGCGGTATTGTGGTAGAAGTAGCCGACAGCCTGCTTCGTGCCGCGGTTCAGGCGGATATAGAACGGAATGTGCTTGTAGAGGGAATCCGTCTCCTTGGCGTTGTAGCCCATGGCGTCGCCGGGAGCCATATTCATGTATTTCTCGGCCTTGTTGATCTCGCCGGATTTCTCGCCGAAGCCGTAGAAGCAGTCGTCTGCCTCGATCTGGCTGGCGTGGATGCGGCGGTGGTTGCTGTCCTCGCGGTAGGCCAGGTCGGGAATATCGGCGTGCAGCAGGCTGCCGTCCTTATCATAGACCATGATGCGGAACGGTGCCTTCTCGATGACGACCTTGAGACGCGCACCCTGGATAACGGCCTGCCTGTCGCCGTCGGTCAGGGCTGCGGCGGCGGACTGGACGCGCTTGCGGCAGTCCTTCATCAGCTCGTCGGTGCGGGACTCCCATGCGGTCATGGTCAGGCTGTAGGAGGCTTCATCCCAGTCGCCGTCAAAGCCCGCGCGGATGCGCAGTATATCGTCGGTCAGGAACCAGATGCGCAGCTCTACAGCGTTGGTGGCTACGGAATAATAGCTTCCGCAGTCCTTGACAGCGCCGCCGGTGTAGCACACTTTCATAGGTTTTCTCCTTTCTATTTTGCGTATAATTGAATGGTGGAACTTGTTATTTGGCAGACAATGTGCATATTGCACAAAATTGCATAATATATTTTGTTCAATCTGCACATTGTGCCCTTCTTCGCCTTTATAATAACAAATCCTTCACAAAATTTCTGCCGTATTTGTAATGCAAATGTCGCAAAATGTGATATAATCGTGGTAAAGACAAAATTTAACAGGAGGAGTCGCTCATGATCCTGCAAAAAATGCCGCATTACGTGGATTCCATTCTGACGCAGGAGGATGCCAGTGCCGCCCTGCAGGACGGTCAGGTTGTCGTGGGCCTGTATACAAACCGGGAGAATGTCCAGTCGGTGGTCCACTCCCACCCGTATTATGAGATGATACTGCCGGTGGCGGGCAGCAGCGTGCGCTACTCCGTCGACGGCAGTGTCTACGACTTGCACCTGGGGGAGCTGATACTGTTTCCGGGCGAGATGTACCACTCCGGCAAGTTCAACATCACGGACACGACCTCGGAGCGGCTCGTCGTGCAGATAGCTCCCGGCATCTGGGAGCGTGCCTGGGCGCAAAGCGGCCTGCCGCGGCATGTCTGGTCGGGCGATCCTGTCATTCTGGACACTGACGCCGTCACGCAGTGGGACTTCCGCGGTCTGCTGGAGCGGATGGCCCAGACCGTGTATCTTGATGAAAAAATACGCGATACCGTGCAATGCTGCGAGGTCACGGAGCTGATTTTGCTGATCAGCCAAGTTGTGACCCGGCGGCACAATGCCCCGCCGCCCTCGGCCACCAGTCTGCTCGTCGCCAAGGCGGTTGCTTACCTTCAGGCCAACTACACCGACCCGCATCTGACCGTGGCCCAGCTGGCAAAGTACACCTACACCAGCCGGGAGCACCTGTCCCGCGTGTTCAAAGAGTACACACTGGAAAGTATACACGGGTATCTGACCAACCTGCGTATGCAGCACTGCCGCAACGAGCTCGCCGACGGCACCGGCGTACTGGACGCCTGCACCGCCAGCGGTTTTGCAAATTACAGCAGCTTTTTAAAGAGTTTCCGCGCACTGTACGGCATCACCCCCGCCGAGTACCGCGCCCAACTAAGGCAGAGCCGCAGAACGCCATAAAGAAAACCACACATTGCGGTGTGCACGCTATTTCAGGTAGATAAGCTGCGCTTCATTTCGGTCATGGCAGACTTTAAGGCGCGGGGAAACCGGCTTTTTCCCTGTTCGGTATCGGCTACAGTGTCTGTTGCCTTGTAAACCAAAATCGCCGCGATATAAACAAAAATCCGCCGGGGAGCCTTCCCAAAAACGGGAAGGCTCCCCGGCGGTATTGCCTTAGGTCGTCATCGCAGACGATTTTAGAATCGGTATAATTATTCAGGCAGTTGAATCTCCGGCATCAGCTCATCGGAGACGACTTGCAGCATTTCCTCCAATTTAGCCAGGTCATCGGGATCGAAGCGCTGTTTAGCGCGCTCCATGACAAGGTGCAAGTAGGAATAACTGATGTTATAGTAATCAATGTACTTTTGGGTCGGGCGCAGGCGGTATTCCCGCTTGTCGATGGTGGACTGAATGCGCTCTACATAGCCTTTTTTGACCAGCGAGTTGATCTTATAGGCGGCGTTGGGGGTAGAAAGATTCATCATGTGGCTGAACTGCGCAATCGTGGGTTCCCCCAGTGCCATGA
>OIXV01001762.1_pt1 | contig 18588 bp, 10 predicted proteins | sample 1587771 | NCBI WGS metagenome assembly OIXV01 (sample SAMEA3888893, study PRJEB22519) | human gut metagenome | biome: human gut; feature: human-associated habitat; material: faeces | place: Denmark | collected 2010
CAGCCGCCGGAGCGGTGCTTAAGCCGCAAGGCGGGAATTGTGCGGTGTTGCCTTATATTTATTCCATCCGAAAACGATCCATACAGAATGCCCATATAAAAATAAAAAGCACATGCTCTCCTGACTGGCCGGATTTTCCCGGCTGACATGGGCATATGCTTTTATTTTATCTAATTTGAATTTTGCTGAATTTTGTTTTCGCCCTGATTTTACAGCCAGAACTGCACCAGACGGCTGACATTCTGGTACAGCGCGGGATTCTGGCCCAGAAGGCCCGGTTCCGCAGCAAAGTAGACACAGAAGCTGTAACAGATCCCCACGGCAACAGCTGCCAGCATCGCCCCCTGCAGCATGTGCTGCACGGTATGCAGGATGCTGCCCGATGCGGCGGCCTGCACACGCGGGGCAAGGGCGCTTTCGGCCCACAGCCAGACCAATGCGGCGGCGAACAGCAGCGGGGTTAAATAGTCGCTGAGATAGCGGTAGAGCACACCGGCCATCTGGCAGTCCAACGCGGCCAGAATAACAGCCAGCAGCACGGGCAGCAGCACCATGGCGCGCAGGTCTTTCTGCCTTGCCATACGGCGGCGCAGCAAAGGCAGGGCAGCAAAGGCCCACAGCAGCGGCAGGCTGACCAGGGCACCGCCGTAAAATACTTCGGTAATGGTCATACCCATAAAGTTTGTCTGCATTTTGGTACCCGCCAGGTAGGGGAACACCGCCTGCACCACCGGCAGGGACAGGAAATAGGTGAACAACGCCGGGGCCAGCCGCCCAATGCGGAAGCCGCGGTGGGTCATATCGTTGCTGGTCAGGTTGTAATTGGCGCCAAAATCAAACGGCGAGCCGAACCGCGCGGCATTGTAGGCCATCAGCCCCAGGGCTACCAGAATAACCGGCAGAACAAAGGCGATGGCTTCGGTTATTCCCTGCTTGCTGCGCAAGCGTTTTTGCCGGATATACTGCGGCCAGAAGATCGGCAGGCAGAGCACGGCAAACAGCTCCATCTGGGGGCGGCATCCCGCCACCAGCGCCATGCACAGGCTGCCAAGCGCCACGTGCAGCATGATTTTGCCATGGTGCTGCACCGGGGTGTTGGCGGCGTACAGCCACTGCCACAGGGCCAGCAGCACAAATGCCGCGCCGCACAGGATGGCGTATTCATACACCGAGGGGCGCAGCAGCAGGTAGTACACCTGGCTACCGCCCGCAATGCCCGCCGCAGCCAGCAGGCAGGCCGCCGCTGAGGCGGACGGGAACCAGCGCTGCGCAGCCTGCCGCACCAAACCAAACACTGCCAAAATCAGCAGCCAGGCCATCACGATCATGGCCAAGCTGGGCGGCAGGTCCGGTACGCCGGTCAGCAGCTCAAACGGCAGCTGGAACAGCAGGCACGGCACAATGCCAAAGTAAACATAGTACCGCCCCTGATAATAAGCAACATCCCACAAAGCATCCGGGGCCGCGCTCTGACGGGCGGCGGTATCGTAAGGGTTCTGCATCTCCGCCATGGCGGCGGGCGGGTCGCGCTGCAGATCCAGGCGGCCATTCAGCAGGCTGTGGGCCAGAGCGCCATACTGCGCAGCGGAATCATTCTGCCAATCGCTGATATGCTGGGTGAAGGTGATGCGGCTTTCGCCGTCCCAGTTTTCGACATTATAAAACGAGGTCGCCACACCGGAGTTGCGGGCATCGGCAAAGGGGGCCGCTGCGGCCAGCAGGCAGAGCATGCAGCCCAGCACCAGCACCGCCGGGCGGTATTTGGCGCGGTGGGTCAGGTAGGCTTCGTGCCACGCGGCAGCGCCGGGGCGCAGCCCCCACAAGGCCAGCAGTGCCAGATACACCACTGCCAGCCGCAGCAGCGAGAAATCCATCGGGCGGGGTACATTGGCCAGAACCGCCTGCACGGTATAGTTCAGGTCATAACTGCGGTACTCTCCGCTATAGCCCTCCGCTTGCAGGGTCAGGGTATCCACCGCGCCGGAAAAATCCAGCGTGCGCACCAGGCTGCGTGCCGCTCGCGGGGCCGCCTGCCACTGCCAGCTCTGGCGCGGGGCGGTGCTGGCTTCGTTGGTACCGGACACCCACAGGATAAACAGCGGGTTCTGATCCTGCGGATAGTTGCCGTCATACTGGTAGACAACGCCATCCAGCGCAACGTTATACAGCGGCTGATGGATGCCGGTAAAGGTAAGGGTACTGTGCTCATCGTTCAAAGCAATCGGCTCCCCATCCGCCGGGGCATCCTGCAAATAGGCGCGCAGGTCAACGGGCTGGTAGCCGTGGGTTGCAAAATAGGGTGCGTTGCCCACGAATACTTCCAGGCCGATGGCGGCAATCAGCAGCGCAGCAACCGTCCAAAGTGTGCGGTACCGCCGCCCGCTGCGCAGGCGGAGTAACAACACAGTGCCGCAGGCCCACAGTGCCGCCCCATTGATGGCCAGCAGGCGGAACAGATCAAACCCCTGCGCCAGCCCCGGCTGGGCACATACACATGCTGCGATGATCCACACTGCCAGCACAATGCCCGGCCCAGCCAGTACATCCGCATGGGTTGCCCTGCGGTCGCACAGCCGCCCCGGCAGTGCCCAAACCAGCACCCCCAACAGGATGCTGACACAAATTGCTGCTGCAAACATAAAAAGCCCCCATACCAAAGTGTATGGGGGTATTATACTATGAATTGCGGTTTTTGTCGATATTGGGGGTGCAGGCGTCCTCTTCCTGCGGGTCGGACGGCTGTTCGCCTGCCCGCTCCGCTTTGCGGTACTGCGCGGGGGAAAGCCCGGTTTCCTTTTTGAACACACGGCTGAAATACAGCGGGTTATCATACCCGACGATCTCGGAAACTTCACCGATGCTGTATTTGGTGCGTTCCAGCAAGCGCTGTGCATTGACGATACGCAGCGACTGGATATACCGTGCGGGCGACAAGCCCACATACTGTTTGAAGCTACGGATGAACCATGCCGTGCTCATGTGCAGGGACTCGGCGTATTCATCCACATTGATGCGGGCAGTATAATTCTCGTTAAAATAGGCGGCTGCGGCTTCGATCTGCTCCCGCGTGGTGCCGTTGATCGACCGCCGTTCCTGCCGCTGGCGGCTGACCAGCACCAGCATCATCTGGAACAGCCCGGCCGTATAATCCCGATAGGCGTACTGGCAGAGCTGCAATTCCTGGATCATGCGGCGGAAAGTATTTTTGTACTCCGGCATAATGCCGCTGTAAAACACATGGCCATCCAGCGGAATCTCATGCGCCTGCAGCACTGCAGCGGCCTCGCTGCCGGAAAAATAGACTCAGAACACCTCCGGATGGTCCTCAAGATAGTAGATATAGCGGCGCTCTTCCTGCGGGCGGTACAGCACCATATGACCCGCTGTTACCACATGCTCGGCATCATCAAACCAGAAGTGCGCCTTGCCCGCAGCGATATAAAACAGCTGATACGCATTTTCATCATACCGCGTAATAGTTGGCAGGCTGGCGTGCTTTTTCAATCGGCATGTTCCGCAGGAATCCACTGTAAGCGGTGCAGTACAGCTGCCGTCCGCAGCCTGGCGGCTGTTGATGGAACCAAAATTGATATACATCTGTGTTGCCCCCTCGTGTTGGCTGGGTAAAACGGGCGCACCCATCTTTTATGTAGATTCTATAATATTATCCACTATAGTGCAAGTGCAAGTGCAACTGGCCAAATCATATTGTTTTGTTATACTTCTGTTGTGATTTTCGCAAATAATATTAGAATGCTTATCAAAATATTTTTTCAGCTTTTCTGTTTTACCGCGGGGCCACAACAAAAAAGTGCCCGCCTGCTGCAAGGCAGCGTGCGGGCGCTTTCATGCTTATTCCTTTGCTTTTGAGCCGGGATTATTCAATGCCGGTCACGGTATAATCTTTGTCCTCAACGGCTTTTTTCAGCACAGTGTCATCCACCGGCTTATCCAGCGTTACAACAGCGGTACCGGCGGTGTGGCTTACTTCGGCGGCGGAAACACCGTCCAGCGCTTCCAGTGCCTTTTTCACGGTTGCTTCGCAATGGCCGCACATCATGCCTTCAATTTTAATGGTCTTATTCATGGTCGTGTTCTCCTTTTTGCTTGTTTTGTGTGCTTTGCGTTTATGGTCATGTTTGGTGCTGCGAATATCGAACAGGTTCAGCCGCAGTGCGTTGGAAACCACGCAGAAGCTGGACAGGCTCATGGCCGCAGCGCCGTACATCGGGTTCATCTGCCAGTGCAGCAGCGGGATAAAGACACCTGCCGCCAGGGGGATGCCCAACACATTGTAGGCAAAGGCCCAGAACAGGTTTTCGTGGATATTGTGCAGAGTAGCGCGGCTCAGGCGGATGGCGGCGGGCACATCGCTCAGGCGGCTCTTCATCAGCACAACGTCAGCGGCGTCAATCGCAACATCCGTACCGGCGCCAATGGCAATACCGACATCCGCGCGGGTCAGGGCCGGTGCATCGTTGATGCCATCGCCCACCATGGCCACGCGGCCCTTGTTTTTCAGGCTGCGGATCACAGCTTCCTTGCCATCGGGCAGCACACCGGCAATCACTTCGTCCACACCGGCCTGTGCACCAATGGCTTTGGCGGTGCGCTCGTTATCGCCGGTCAGCATCACAACACGGATGCCCATGCCCTGCAGTTCACGTACAGCCTGCGGGCTGTCCTCCTTGATGACGTCCGCCACCGCGATAACGCCCTGCATGGTGCCATCCTTGGCAAAAAACAGCGGGGTTTTGCCCTGGGCGGCCAGTGCTTCGGCGCTGGATGCCATCTTTTGCGGCACCGCCACGCCAAGGGTCTGCATCAGCTTGGCGTTGCCGCCGTACAGGGTACTGCCGTTCAGCACAGCCGTCAGGCCGTTGCCGGGCAGAGCCTGGAAATCTGCCACCTCGGCGGGGGGCAGGTTATCCTCCTGTGCCTTTTGCAGCACAGCGCGGGCCAGCGGGTGTTCACTCTTCTGCTCCAAGGCAGCGGCAAGGCTCATCAGTACCTGCTCCGTCACACCGTCTGCGGGCAGGATATCCGTCACGCGCGGCTCGCCGCTGGTGATGGTGCCAGTTTTATCCAGGGCAACGATCTCGGTTTTACCGGTCTGCTCCAGCGAAACCGCGGTTTTGAAGAGAATGCCGTTTTTAGCGCCCACACCATTGCCAACCATAATGGCAACCGGCGTTGCCAGGCCCAGCGCGCAGGGGCAGCTGATGACCAGCACTGAAATACCGCGGGCCAAGGCAAAACCGACCGTCTGCCCTGCCAGCAACCACACGATGGTGGTGATAACGGCCAGCGTGATCACCACCGGCACAAACACACCGGAGACGCGATCTGCAATTTTGGCAATGGGTGCCTTGGTGGCTGCGGCATCGCTGACCATCTGGATGATCTGAGCCAGCGTGGTATCCTGACCCACACGGGTGGCACGGCAGCGCAAAAAGCCGGATTGGTTCAGGGTTGCGGCGCTCACGCTGTCGCCTTCGGCCTTATCCACCGGGATGCTCTCACCGGTCAGGGCCGATTCGTTCACCGCGCTGCTGCCTTCCAGCACCACGCCGTCAACGGGGATATTCTCGCCGGGACGCACCACAAACACATCGCCCTGCTGCACCTGTTCGATGGGAACGGTAACTTCCGCCCCATTGCGCAGCAGCGTTGCGGTTTTGGGGGCCAGGTTCATCAGGCCCTTCAGGGCATCGGTGGTCTTGCCCTTGGAGCGGGCTTCCAACGTTTTGCCCACCGTGATCAGGGTCAGGATGGTTGCGGCGGATTCAAAATAGAACTCCTCCATATAGCCCATCACGGCCATGGCATCCCCCTGCACCTGGGCCACCGTCATGGCAAACAGAGCGTAAGTGCTGTAGCCAAAGGCCGCGGTAGCGCCAAGGGATACCAGGGTATCCATATTGGGGGCACGGTTCCACAGCGCCTTAAAGCCGCTGATAAAGAACTTTTGGTTGATGACCATGATGATAATGGTGAGCAGCATCTGTAAAATACCCATTGCCACATGGTTGCCCTGCATAAAGCCCGGCAGCGGCCAGTTCCATAGCATGTGCCCCATGGAGAAGTACATCAGCACCACCCAGAAGATCAGCGAGGCAATCAGGCGGCGTTTGAGGCGCGGGGTCTCGGTATCTTTTAAGGCATCTGCTGACGGCGCGGCGGACTGGGCGGCAGCGCTTTTAGGGCTTGCGCCATAGCCTGCGGCTTCCACTGCGGCCACAATATCTGCCGGGGCGGCGGTGCCCTCCACACCCATTGAGTTGGTCAGCAGGCTGACCGAGCAGGATGTTACGCCCGGCACTTTGCTGACGGCTTTTTCCACCCGGGCACTGCACGCGGCGCAGCTCATCCCGGTTACGTTATATTGTTCCACTTCTTTCCTCCTGCTTCCTCTCTTTTGCGGTAGTGATTCTATAATTCCTGTGTGATGATTGGTGAGTGGTTTCGCTTTGGTGTTTGAACACGGGTTGTTGATGTTCGAGTTGTTTCTATGGCAATACCGCATAATTCTAAGTGCCGATACGGCGAGCGAGGTGCGGCAGATGCCAAGCCAAAAGCGCAGATAATACTGGATGCTGCAAAGGTGAGCGCCGCCAGTGGCGGAAACAGCGAACCGAAGCAGGGGCAGCGGTCGCAGAGTGCGAGGGGCTTTTGCCCCCGAAGCACGATGCGGGTACCGCAACCCGACATTATCGAGCATTTTGGCAACGCAGATGCCGTGCCGCAGCTGCCGGAGCGGTGCTTAAGCCGCAAGGCGAGAATTGTGCGGTGTTGCCCTATCCTCACTCCCCTTTTGGTGAGCGGCTAGCCTGCAATTCGACGTATTATTGAGGTTACCATTTCTATCCACACTCTCCTTGCGGAGAGCGACGTATATATGGCCGGCGTACCTGCAAAGGCAGATTATTTCTATCCACGCTCTCCTTGCGGAGAGCGACCATTATGACAATTATAATTTGCACTGCGTGGAGATTTCTATCCACGCTCTCCTTGCGGAGAGCGACTTCCGGGCGTTTGACTGTTGGCAGTCAACATATGCATTTCTATCCACGCTCTCCTTGCGGAGAGCGACTGCCTCGTTTGTATTTACGATGAATTTATTCCGATTTCTATCCACGCTCTCCTTGCGGAGAGCGACTGCGACTACACCCGAAAAGGTATAGGCAGACTGGATATTTCTATCCACGCTCTCCTTGCGGAGAGCGACGTGTCCACTACGATAATTATAATCTGCATTGCACAATTTCTATCCACGCTCTCCTTGCGGAGAGCGACGACTTGATGGGAGGTTTAAGCTGTGATGCCTGAAATTTCTATCCACGCTCTCCTTGCGGAGAGCGACGTGGAAATTGACGGTGTATCCTATGACGTATGGATTTCTATCCACGCTCTCCTTGCGGAGAGCGACTTACGGGTGCTGGACGGCTCTAAATCGTCTATAATTTCTATCCACGCTCTCCTTGCGGAGAGCGACAATATCAACAATTCTGTGTCTACTGCCGACAAAATTTCTATCCACGCTCTCCTTGCGGAGAGCGACTATACTGTCACTTAATACCCAGTAACGGAACCTTGCATTTCTATCCACGCTCTCCTTGCGGAGAGCGACGCAGTAAACAACCCAGTAGCGGCTTCAACATCTATTTCTATCCACGCTCTCCTTGCGGAGAGCGACAAAATGCACGCCCTGATATTCGCCAACTCTGTGCTATTTCTATCCACGCTCTCCTTGCGGAGAGCGACCGTTGTGTAAAACGATTCCACGCAGCGGACATATCTATTTCTATCCACGCTCTCCTTGCGGAGAGCGACAGTTGGGCAAAAGCGGTTACGACAAAAATTAGCAATTTCTATCCACGCTCTCCTTGCGGAGAGCGACCTTAAATTGTTCGCGAAAAGGTTTAGCAATTCTTTATTTCTATCCACGCTCTCCTTGCGGAGAGCGACTAATTCTAGCTACGGTGCGCTTGATGGAGCTTCTATTTCTATCCACGCTCTCCTTGCGGAGAGCGACCATCAACACTTATCATCGGATTTTCGGGGAGGGTATTTCTATCCACGCTCTCCTTGCGGAGAGCGACCGGGTCAATGAGGATAGATACGGGCAACAATATTGATTTCTATCCACGCTCTCCTTGCGGAGAGCGACGCTTAAACCTCCCGTCAAGTCCCATGCTAAGGAACATTTCTATCCACGCTCTCCTTGCGGAGAGCGACGGAAACTGCCCATCAGGCTGCCAACGGCCTTGCATTTCTATCCACGCTCTCCTTGCGGAGAGCGACGCACCCAATCACAGTCTTTATCTGCGTAATACAAATTTCTATCCACGCTCTCCTTGCGGAGAGCGACGGCGTTCGGTCAAGTTGTTTCGTCAAAACTATATTTCTATCCACGCTCTCCTTGCGGAGAGCGACCACACTATGACAATTACAATCTGCACTGTGTCGAAATTTCTATCCACGCTCTCCTTGCGGAGAGCGACAGCGCGCCGAGCATCACGCCAACAGCCAGCAGGAATTTCTATCCACGCTCTCCTTGCGGAGAGCGACGATATGTCAGGAGCGACAGGGCGAATTTTACGAGCATTTCTATCCACGCTCTCCTTGCGGAGAGCGACAGCAAAAGTGCACAAAACAGTAGGGCACTTTTGCGCATATGAAACAAATTTTATGGGGATTGCATCTTCATGCTGACAGGCAAGGCTGTATTTTACCCTTTCTGCCCCTGTTTTTTCCATATTTTCTGGTGCGAAGGAACCGGGAATTTTATGATTGTCTTCCCCTCGCACTAAGCAAACAAGATTCCATCCTGATCAAAATCCGGGTGCAGACCCACATGCTCGACTTTGCTTTTGTAATGGTTTCCCAGTTGATAAAAGCGCAGGCTGTCCGATTCCGAATCGATCAGTTCGGTCAATTTTGCTTTGAACATCGTGTATTGCGCGGCATCCAGCAGGCACTCAAATACGGAGTTTTGCACCCGCTGGCCGTAGTCTACACAGACTTTTGCTACTTTGCGCAGCCTGCGACGACCGGCGGCTGTTTCGGTGTTGACATCATAGGTTACAAGCACCAACATAACGGCACCTCACTTCCAGAAAAACGGTGGGTACACTTCCAGGTCGCCGCGCAGAGCACGGGCCAGCAAAAGCGCCTGAACATAGGGCACCAGCCCCCAGGGCAGTTTTTCTTTCAAAAACGGATGGGTGATCTCTTCCTTCTTTTTGTTCTGCCATGCGGTCAGGAAAGCTTTGCGGCCATCATCCGTCAGCAGTACGGCACCATTTTCCTGTTTTTGCAGGTGTTTTGCCGTGATGATCTTTTGATTGATGCAGCTGATGACCAGCCGGTCTGCATAAACCGCCCGCAGTTCTTCCATCAGGTCAAGTGCCAGACTTTTGCGGCCGGGGCGCGGGCGGTGCATAAAGCCAACATAAGGGTCCAGGCCCACAGCGGTCAAGGCGGATGCACACTCCCGCGCCAGCATGCTGTAGGCAAACGAAAGCAGCGCATTCACATTGTCCAGCGGTGGACGGCGGCTGCGGCCCTCAAACACAAAATCCTGCTTTTGCTGCAGAATCAGGTCATTCAGGCAGTCAAAGTAGCGCTGGGCTGCCTCGCCTTCCAGGCCGCGCAGCTGTTCCGGATCATCGCTGGTCTGTATCAGCGGCAGCGCGGCGGCCAGCTGGGTGGAGGTGCGTTTCAGTTTTTCGACCGGGACACGCTGGGGATGATCGCGGGTTGCGCGTTCCAGCACCCAGCGTGCGTTATACACTTTACCAAGGATAAAGCTCCGGGCATAGCGACAGCTCTGGGCCGGGTCATCCGACACGCGGTACTGCGTCTGACGCAGCAGCACATTGCCGCGTTCTTCCCCCACGGTGCGGGCCTGAAATCTGCCATACGGGTCAAAAAAGCAAAGGTCAATGCCCCGCCGGGCACAAGCTCCCATCAAAGCGGGGCTGGCGCCCGCGTAAGTAAAGCAGACGATGCCTTCCAGCGTATGCAGGGCATAGCGGTGGGTTTCCTGCTTATTGCGGGTAACAACAAGGTTTTCGCCATCCAATGTCAGGTAAGCGTCCTCATTGATGACAAACAGGGTGTTGAGCAGCTTTCTCATGGCGCGCCCTCCTCAATATGCTCCCGCAGATACGCCGCCGGGTCTGCCTGCTGATACAGCGCCGGCAGGCAAAGCTCTTTCAGTGAGCAGGCATTGCAATGCTTGCCGGGTTTGCTTTTTGGGGTATAGCCGCGCGCAAACAGGCGGTTCATCTCATCCGCCATGGTCTGCGTGGTGCTGCGCAGTTCCGGTGTCAGGGAAACATGTTCCCGCTGCCGGGTTTCTTCATAAAAGATTTCCCCTTCCGGCACCTCGCACACCAGCATTTCTTCCAGCGCCATGGCCTGTGCGCAGAGCTGCAAACGGTCGGCATCGTTTACCTTGCTGCGGCCATGCTTATATTCCACGGGCATGGGTTGCCACAGGCCGCGGCGGCCCTGCAATGACACGCCGTTTGGATCCTTGTGAAACTCTACCACATCGCAGTCGCCGGTCAGTTTTAAGCGGTGGCTGACGACCCTCATACCGCGGGCGATCAGCAAATCGCCGCGTTTTTCCGTCAAGGTAACATCATGGCAGCGGGTATGCTGCAGGCGGCCTTCGGCGGTGCGTTGGTTTTCGGACCATTGTTGTTCCAGGTGTATGAGCGCCCACTGACGGCGGCAAAAGCTGAAATGCTGGATACCGGACATCAGCAGGTAATCATCTGGGGAAGCCATTACGACAGCCTCTCGCACGTTACCCCTGCGGGAAGATTTTCATCCACCGTTACCACATAGTCATGGTAACTGCGCGGGAAGGCTACCCCTTCGGCACGCGTGACATGCACTGCATCAAACAGTTTATAGGACGGCGCATTGCCCAGCTCCGAATCATGCTTGAACACGATCAGTTCCCGAACTGCCATTTTGCCGCGGGCTGCACTGTGGTCATTTTCAAACATATTCAGGATTGCCTGCCACAGCAGCTGCAGGTCATCCTCTGAGAATCCTGTAGTTTTGCGGGCAAGGTTGGCAGAAATGTAACCCTCTGCACGGTATAAGCCATACGGGATCACATACTTGCGGCCCATCTCAGTGCCTTTTCGCTCTGCATCCGCTTCGGTCGTAATAGCAATACGAGTGATGGTCACTTCCTGCGGGAGGACAGGATCTACCGAGCGTGCAAAGCTCAACTGAACAGGGCCGCGTACCTGCCCGCAATTCAGTGCGCCTTTTACAAAGGTTGTCATAACGGCGCCAAATGTGCGGATATCATAAAAGTTCTGGCACATAAAGTCCCGGATTTTACGGTCCAACTCCGGGTCATCTTTCTTGGCGACTTTCAGGGCATCCTTGGCATCAGCATCAATGCCCAAGTATTCGAGTGCTTTTTTATCGCTGCGGTTCAGGGGGACCTGATCTTTAATGTAAATCTGGTATCCTGCTTCATCTTCTTTGGCCACTTCGACATAGTTGCGAATCTTACGCTTTAAGCAGACATCTGTAACAATGCCATATCCCGTTTCCGGGTCAACGCGCGGCATGTTGCCTGCATCCGGATCGCCGTTCGGATTTCCGTTTTCAACGTCAAACAGAATTACAAAATCATACCGGTTTTTGATTGCCTGTGCCATTGTTATTCCTCCACTTTCTTTGTATAGCGTTCCTGTGTCTGATGGTAATAGCCAAGGATAAAAGCGCCTTGTTCCGGCAAGGTCAGCCGTGCGGGAAAGCTTCCTTCCAGTTTTCCGCCCGCCAGCGCAGCGATCTGCTTATCGTAATAAATCTTTTGTGGCTTGCTCATTTTTTGCATATGCTTTTGCGCCAGCATCAAAATTGTTGGGAACACAGTGGCCGGCGTGGAAGCCGCTGCATTAAAATACCTGTCCTTGATGGTTGTATTGATATCCGGGTTTACCGCCATCTGGATTGCTTCCAGCACAGCAAAAAGCTGACCCATAACATACGGTTGATAATTTGTTTCCTTGTTATTTCCCACAGTTAATACCTCCTTTGGGCAACGGGGATCTTCATTACGCCAGTAGTATGCTTTTATAATAGCGGCACGGCCGCGTGTTACTTTTTGCTCTGCGCGGATACGCATCATAACGCCATCCAGCAGGGTTGCCGGGTACCTTGTATTATTCAGGATTGCGCGCAGAACATCGCCCGCCAGCTGCGGTGCTGCCGATGGGCTGCGGGAATTGGTGTTGACGGTTTCCTGCAGCAGCCAATACACCCCCAGCCGCGGGAATTTATCATAAGCGGGGCGCACAATCTCTAAGCGGTCATAATGCTTCTGCACATTATCAAGCAGCGTTTGAAATGTATCCTGCCAGAAAAAGCGAACCGAGAGGCGCGCCGCATTAGGGGCCAAGCCAAGCACATAAAAGTGCCTTTGTGGGTCAAGTGTCACGTTCTGCCACTCTACACTCTGTCCATGGACCAGCTTGTCCACTGCATTTCGCACATCGCTTTCGCTGACAGGCGCATCCATGGCAAACAATGCATCCATTGCTACCTGCTGGTAGGCAGTCTCACCACCTGCTGCCCAGCAGACAATGGTGGTATCGCCCACGCGCTGAACATGTTCCCTGTCTGCCAGCAGATAGTTTAATGCCTGTGCATAGGCAAAGGCCGCATAACTGCCAACCGGCGCATTGCCCCCCTGTTCATGTCCGTATGAGCAAAAAGCATCCGCATTAAAAGAAACAATCGATGCGCCGGAAGACTGTGCCCCGGTCACGCCTTTAATCGCCGGGTGCAGGCGGGCAAGCGGTGCCTTTTGCCCTGTAACCAGGCATCGGATTTCCGGTGCATCCGTGTTCTTATCACACTGCCGCTGCCAGGCTTCCTGTATTTCCGGATCGTCCTGAACATAGTTTTCCCGAATCAGAAATACCAGATTGCCACCCTTGTAAAGTTCCTTGAGACTTTGTTCCAGCGCTGGATTCTGCTCCGCCGCCTTGGGGTCCCAGTTTATAAAAAAGTTCCGCACTGCCTGTGCCGCCTGACCGGGAACATTTTGTAACATGGCAAGATGCAGCTCCTTTGCAGCGGCAAAGCACTGCATTGCACGCTCCGGTTTGCCTTTTCCGTCAATGCCGAGCATGTAAGCACTGTTATCACACAAAAAATTGGCTGCCACACCACTAGAGCGTTTAACCTGTTCCGGAACTTGCAGCTGACATGGAGCAAGCACTGTTTTTTTACCGCGCTTTTCCTCTTGCTGCAAGGGGTGCAATGCCATCAGTTGGCCGTTTTCATCCAGTTCCAAAGCCCAACTGACTTTTGCGCTTGTCCAACCGGGGCGCGTGATTTTGCCATTGGCCAGCAAATCTTCATAGTATTGTACCAAAGCCTGTAAAATCATCGGTACACCTCGCAGTCTGCCACATTCAACACACCATGTTCCAATTTTGCATGGAAATACATCGGGGTTATGTTCTGCGGGTCAGTGTAGTTAAAGTCATATAGCATGAATCCCAAATCCCGTGTTTCCTCAATGGTCGGGATTGGCCCGCCGGGCCATGCGCGGAATGCGGCAGGAAATTCACGGCACCCAAGATAGGGAGTATGAAAACACTGACCCCTAGACATGCGCCGGGTAACAATATCCTGGAACTTTCCCGGATTGTCGCTCGGTGCCGCACGGTCAGTCATCTCAAATTCTGCCTCAATCACATAATGAACGTCCTGCAACACCATGGCTGCACGCTGAACGATCTGCTGGGGCGTGGCAAGGTAAAGTTCTTTCCCTGTTCCCTGCATCGCGCTGCGTACATCGGAACAAAGAATTTTGCTTTTTACTTCGTTCCGACGGATGTTGGTAAAGCGGATTGGGTTCATAACATAGATTTTCCGGATTTTCCACCGTAAGCCGGGGTGGTAATAAATTGCTTCTACTATGCCGCGTGCCGCGGAAGGGGTGAGGACTTCATATGAAACCCTTTCGACTTTTAGCTCAGGCCTCGAGAGCAAAGCATAATTCCCCCATACTTCCAGCTGGATCATCTGCATCAACTCCTTTGCATTTCTATTTTCAGTTGTTTTTAGTTTACATTTTTGCTATAGTTTCAATATACGCTACTTGGCACCAAATGTCAATCCTTTTATCATGTATACTTTTTGTTTGCTTTTCATCCGGTTTTCTTTTATAATAAGTTGCGTCGGCAGCTTATGCCGTGGATAGAAATAGTTGATTTTACTTTAGCGCACAAAAACGGCAGGGCAGGCTCCCTGCCGCTTTTGCTTTATGCAAACCAGGCTGTCCCCGTTTCAGCTTCCATAGCAAGGCCCGTGTTGTTATCGTAAAGGCTTCCGTCCGCTAATTCCCATATGCCTTCACTGATTTGGCAAACCGCCCCGGCATTCTCCAGCGTTTTCAGATGATCCGGGTAAACCGGAACACCATATTGCCCCAGTTGACGGAACAAAGTTTTGCTTACCTCTCCTGCACGCAATCGTGCAAGCAAATGTTCCCCTTTCCCTTGGGGAATGTATACGGTCACGGCAGGTGTTTCAATTAAGCGGAACCTCTCTGCCGCTGTTGCAAAGGGGAAAATGCGCCCTTCCATATCCTGCTCGAACCCTTGCAGAATTTGCTGTTCATCCAGTCTTTTATCTCCTTTTAAGGTACGGTAAAACAGAAAGTATGTTTCGATTGCTTCCAGAGATGCCAGATCTGCATATTTTTTCAGGACGCTTTGCGTTGCGGATACATTCTGTTCCAGCATGCGCGGTACATGCTGCCCTTCCAATGTGAAAATCTGTACCAAGCTCTGCTCCGCCGGGCGTCTTCCCTCTCGATTGCAGCGCCCTGCCGCCTGCAAAATGGAATCCAAACCTGCTTCCTCGCGGTACACAGCCGGGAAATCCACATCAACACCCGCTTCGATCAAAGAAGTTGATATCACACGGCAGGGCAGCCCATCTTTTAAGCGTTCCCGGATTTCCTGCAATAACTGTTTGCGATGGGCTGGGTATAGCAATGTTGTCAGGCAGTAGCTGCCCTCTTTGGGCAGGTTATTGTATAATTCCTGTGCTATTTTTCTCCGGTTTACAATACACAGCACTTGTTCCTGCGCTGCCAGTTCTGCGCCAAGCTGGCTTTGTTCCAACTCTCCGCGCATTTTTAGCGTTGTACGCCGGAATGCCTGATATTGCTCTTTGGGATGTGGGCAAAGTTCCGTCATCTGCAGCCCAGGCGCCAGTTCTTCAAACAAGGGCTGCAAAGCTGGTTGTGTGGCCGTGCAAAGCACCGCTGCTGCGCGGTAATGCTGTACCAGCTGCGCGATTGCCGCAACGCAGGGGCGCAAATAAGGAACCGGCAGGTTTTGTGCTTCGTCAAAAATGACCACGCTATTTGCAATGTTATGTAATTTACGGCATTGTGACGCATGGTTGCCGTAAAGTGATTCAAAGAATTGCACGGATGTGGTAACCACCACCGGAGCATCCCAGTTTTCCGCCGCCAATGCTTTCCGGTAGGCTGCCGGCTCATCATCTTCCTTGGCAGAGTAGTCCACCCCTGAATGGTGTTCCAAAACATTTTCTGCTCCTAATATTTCCGAAAACACATCCGCGGTCTGGTCAATAATGGATGTATAAGGGATCACATAAATAACCCGGTCCATATGGTTCTTTACAGCTAGCGAAAGCGCAAATGCCAATGACGCTACCGTTTTTCCCCCGCCTGTAGGAACGGTCAGGGAATAAAGGCCGCGCCGCCCTGTTTGCCCTGCCGTTGTACAGGCACTCAAAATTGAACTGCGGCGCTGATTCAAGGTTCCCTGGGGATGGCTCCATTTTGCGGTATATTGGTTCAGCCTTTTCAGCAGTTCATCCATTGTCTGGCCTTGTCCGCGCGGTTTAGGGCTGCTCATAAAGTTTTCCGTATCCAGATAGTCCGCATCGACCAGGCAGGAATACAACATCCGGGTATAAAATGCCTGTGTAAAACGATTTTCCTTCATCATTTCCGGCTGGGGCGGTATGGACGGCAGTTTAATCTCATTCGTCCATTGGGTATAGGGTTCAACGCTCTTTTTCAATCGCCCAAACATTGTCGCATCCTGCGCGGTATCGCTTCGGCCTCCTCCATCCGGCAGACCGCTATGGTGTCCCGCAATAGCAAAAGCCAGTGGGATTTGACCATATCGGGCAGCCACCTGTGCACCAGCCGTTGAGTGATCCACTTTCTCTCCACCTTGCAGGCGCTTTTGAAACTTTGTACTATATTTACCAATATCATGCAGTAACCCAAGCCAAGTTCCCTGTTGCTGGGCATCAAAGGCTGCTGCAAATTGCCCACATAGGACTGCCGTTCCCTGCAAATGGTCCGCTACCGTTTGGACGCGGGTTCCGTCTTCACTGATATGAGCCAGCATCTTTTTCTCCTGGTGCATAATCAAACTCCCTTCTGTTTTGCTTTTTTCTATTATAGCAGATCACTCATCCCATAATTCGGACTTTCACTCCAGTTCTGCAATCTTTGTCATACTATCCAAATTTATCCATGTAGAATTGTTAGCTATTCCCATTAGCAGATATTTTTGATAAAATAAGATATTATAGGGTTTATGAATTCACTTTCTTATATTACTTCTTCATCTTACCGAAAAATCATTTACGCAAGGAGTGAAAAGCCATGAAAAGGAAGTTATTCTCATTTTCCGCCAGTGTTATCACCGCAATAATGCTTACCGCTTGTGCTGCAGCGCCAGAAAATAAACCTGCTTCCTCCGCTGCTCTTTCCCCGACCAGTGAAGCTGTTGCCACAGATATACCATCCACTAGCAATGCCAACTGGAAGTTACCGCCGCAATATGATTTTGACGAGATGATTCCTCTCTTCTCCCGCGAAACCCACACTGCCGGTTACGCCGCTGCCCGAAATCTGTACGCTGTGCGCAAGGGCGAACGCTGGAGCCTGTTTAATGCTGCCAACTGTAATGCTTTTCTGGAAGATTTGTCAGAAAGCATCCCGTACCTGTATGGTGAGCAGGAGCTCTCCATTGGGGTAGATGATATATACGATTACCAGAAGCTGAATGCCCTGGAAGAACAGATTAACCAGGAGCTGGTTGCCCAACAAATGCCTTTTACAACCATGCTGGGCGGGCACGGCGGGTATGGCATCCAGTGGATTTTAGGTGACAGCCAGATTTACCGTTCTGCTATTGGTGTCTATACATTTAGTGGCACGCCCATCGAACAGGTGTATGCTCCTGATTTGGTTGGCATCCAGCAAGGCATTTGGGATGATGAATATGCCGGCTATCTTGTTGACAATTCTGCACCTTTTGCCGTTGCGGATAAAAACGGTACAATTTTAACCGATTTCGACTACCAGGATGCCTGCATGGCCGGTGAATCTTTAATCGCGGTAAAGGATGCAGCCGGTAACTGGGGATATTGCGACCAAAGCGGTGCTTTAGTAATCCCCTGCATTTATCAGCCGCAGATGAGTTTGTCCATCATGAACGAAACTGTTGAATATCCTTACGCAGACTTATCTGGCATGGTAGTTGTGAAAACCCAATCCGGACAAAAGCTAGTTCTGGATGTTTACGGCAATGAGATAATTTCCGCTGGGCAATATGAAGATTTAGCCCCCGCGCGCGATGGCCGCGTATGGGCAAAACAGAATGGCCTTTGGGGCTTGCTGCAAGTACAGGATTATACCGAAAACAATGCCGACGTTATTCTGCCGGATGGATGCGTTGCACCAGATGTAACGCTTAGCCGAATTGATAGCCTTTGTGCCTACACCACTGCTGATCATGGGCTGGTTATGCGTAAAGGTCCCGGTACAAATTATGAAAAAATGGATAATATCCCCTACGGTATCATCGTATGGGAATGCGGCTATAGCAGCAATGTGCCTGACTGGGTTGTTGTATATTACAGTGGGATTTATGGTTGGGTCAGTGATGAATACTTGGCTGCCACTATTTATTCCACCAGTAAATAATAAATAAAAAAGCAGGTGTTCATGTAGAAACGATATCGTCCTCCACGTGAATACCTGCTTTTTATAGCTTCTTTTATTATATCTGTTCTGTGCCGCTATTTGTCTCTGTATGAAATAAATAGCCGCTATATGCATTTGAATGAAGTGTTCTGTTTGTTTGCTTTTTTACCTAAAAGAATCGCGTAGGAGGCTCTCTTAACTAAAGAGCCGCCCTCTCACACCACCGTGCGTACCGACCGGTACACAGCGGTTCAACCGCACAAGTGCAAGGACTCGTAGTAGCGCCTGAGGATACTAAAATATCCTGCTTCTGCGAGTCTTTCGTTTGCAATGGAACCTTTTAATACAGGACTACCGGCGATACGCCAATAACCCAGTCTGGAATTGCCCCTTTGAGTTTCATTACTCATCGATATAATCTTTATCGAACCACTCGCCTAGCGAGTGGTTTTAGACATACAAAAAAGCACCTTAGCTTACGCTAAAGTGCTCTTCCTGGTGACCCGTGCGGGAATCGAACCCACGTTAACGGCGTGAGAGGCCGCTGTCTT
>OIXV01001776.1_pt1 | contig 18504 bp, 12 predicted proteins | sample 1587771 | NCBI WGS metagenome assembly OIXV01 (sample SAMEA3888893, study PRJEB22519) | human gut metagenome | biome: human gut; feature: human-associated habitat; material: faeces | place: Denmark | collected 2010
TATATGTATATCTTGTTTGATAAAATGAATCGGTGGACGCGGCATGTTGAGAAGAAAGCAGGAACGAATCTGCGGACAATGAATTATATGAGAGAAGCAATTCAATATATAAATACGAAGTATTGTGAATCGATCATGGTGCAGCAGATAGCGGATCATTGCGGTGTGGATCGGGCATACTTAAGTAAAATTTTTAAATATGCGACCGGTAAAACGTTGCAGGAATACCTGATACAATTTCGGATAAAACGGGCAAAACAGTTGTTAAAAGATACCGATTTGTCGGTAAAATATGTCTCTTACTCTGTTGGGTATAATGACCCCTTCACTTTCTCAAAAGTGTTTAAAAAACAAGAGGGAGTTTCACCGTCAGTGTGGAGAAAAAATCATAATAATTTTGCATAAGTTATACATTGTCAGATCTTGATTATGATACAGAAGATGTTGTTGACCGACTGAAAGAATTAAAAGTTGAAGAGCACTCAGAAACTAAAATTGATAAAAAATCTTCCGATAGACAAAAGTTACAGAATAAAGACTACGGAAGGAGTAGCGTCATACAACGCAGAGGCAGCAGGTCTTATACTTCCGAATTATGGTTCAAGTACCTCTTCTTATGTGGAAGAAATAGAAGAAGGCGGCTTTTTTCGAATTGAGGCGTTAAAAGGAAAAGTTTACATTGAGACTTATAGTGCAGATTATAAGCTGCTTTCTACAAAAAAAATTAAGTATGAACTGCCTAAATTCGGAGGATATTTTAAAGGTAAAGATGCACGGTATATCGTGTTTGGACAGAATAACCATGAATCGGATAATACAAAAGAAGTTGTCCGGGTTGTCAAATATGATGATGACTGGAATAAACTTGGACAGTGCAGTATAACAAGCAAAAATGTATATGAGCCTTTCGCAAAAGGTCCTTTGCGTATGACAGAAAATGACGGAATCCTTTATATCCATACATCAAGGTATATTTACTGGGATGCTGCAGCGGAGCCGGAAGAGATTCATCATGAAGTAAATCTAACTTATGCGGTGGATGAAGACAGTATGGAATGTGTCATGAATGAAGCTCCGGGTGACTGGGTTTCCCACTCTTTTGCCCAGTTTATTCTTTCAGATGGAGAGTCTGTATACCGTTTAGATCTTGGAGATGCGAATCCTCGTGCTGTTAATCTGGCAAAATCGGTTGTTTACAAGGAGCCGGACGATGTATGGACATGGTATGGGAAGACAGAGACCCGTTCCCTCTTAGATATTATAGGAAGCTATGGCGATAATGTAACCGGTGTATCGCTGGGAGGTTTTGAACTTATGAACGATGGCGATACACTTATTACTGCCGGTTCTTCTATTGTTCAGGATTCCTCTGTCACAAAAACGTCGATGGAAAAAGCACACAGAAACATCTTTGTAATTACCATGAATAAAAAATTTAATGAGTCACCTAAATTAAATTGGATTACTGATTATAAAGAAGAAGATGGAATTACCATTTTGAATCCACAGTTAGTAAAGGTAGAAGATGGATATTATATGTTCTGGCAGGAATATTATGTAGAACGGGAGACAGATCTCTGGGTGACAAGAGTTGCAAAACTCAACGAGGATGGAAGTCTCGATGGAAAAATTCACAAGATTCGTGCATATTTGTCAGACTGTAAACCGATTGTAACATCGGATAATCATTTGTTCTGGTATACAACGATGAATGAAAATGCACCGACATTTTATTCTCTTGATATGAACAGGCTGGATGACTATGATTTTAACGGACGTATATTTGCAGACGCGTTTGAAATAAAACTTTCGCAGTATACATATACAGAAATTAATGATCCATCAAGAATGCATGCATATAAGCCGGACGTGACGGTATATTTTAAAGGGAAAAAGTTGGTAAATGGACAGGATTACACCTATAGATACGAAGATAATTATACACAGGGAACTGCCTATGTGGATGTGACGGGAAAGGATTTCTTTGTGGGCACTCAGAGAGTCTCATTTGAGATACTGCCGGCGAAAGAAGACCCGCCATATCAGGAACCATCGTGGTGGGGAAATGGTGGGCAGGCGACAAGCAAGCCGACAGCAACGAAGAAACCGATGGCTACTAAGAAACCAACAGCAACAAGGAAACCGAGTACAAAGACAGTGAGAACCGGTACAGGTGCGGTTATAATCAAGGGTACGGGAACTTCTGCAGCAACCCCTAAAAAGGTAAAGGGTGTAAAGGTTTCAAATTTAAAAGGTAAAAAAGTTGTAGTATCATGGTCCAAACAGCAGGGAATGTCCGGATATCAGATACAGTATGCAAAAAACAAGAAATTTACGAAAGGGAAAAAGAAGCTATCAGCATCCAGAAATTCGGCTTTCCGGATAATAACAAAATTTAAGAAAAAAACATATTATTTCCGTGTGAGAACTTATAAAAACTCGGGCAGACGGAAAGTTTATGGTAAATGGAGTAAAATCGTCAAAGTAAAAATAAGAATATAAATGCGCATGGGGGAGAATTAGGACCAGTTTTTGCTGGTCCTTTTCGATTACATTATTGCTATGCTTAATTATATCATGGTTGTGTGAATTCGCCAATAATATAAAAAATCGCCATTTTAACTTTTTGCAGACCATTATAAATTAAGAAGGGCACTTGATTTCTCAAATGCCCTAGTGTATAATCTACTTAGAAAGGTTATCGGATGTGTTATCCGATTGCCATCAGTTGTAACTATGAAATAGCATTCACTTTAGGCGGTGGGATGCTATTTCTTTTTGCCGTTATGGTTATCTATGTAAGATAGAGCCGCAAAAACAACTAATAAAAGCGTAAGAACTTCCATTGTGTTCATAGGCATCATCCCTCTTTCGTAATACTAGAGGGCATAACTCGGAAAATCACATCCTACTTTCGTTTCAATTACACAATAACAGTATAGCATAAAGGGAACGGATGCTCAAACAAGAGGTAAATTTACCTCATCAGAAATAAGATATTTGTAGATGCCTGGGAGTTTGTTTGGTATAATTATGGTGCAGGGGACAAGGAATTGTTCCCTGCAAATTTGAATTTTACGGCTCTTAACTTATGGGTATAAAGTGCCGATATTACAGATATAGAAACGGATTTCTTTAATCAATTTCAAGGAGGATGATATCATGATTAGAGCAACTAATTTAACACAAGTAACAGAGTATTATAAGAATAATACAGTTAGTAAGCAAAATAGCACAGAGAAAACGAAGGATGCGCAGGCAAATGCTGCGAAAATTAAATCCAGCGAAGATAAGTTGTCTTCTAAGGCACAGAAATATTTAGAAACATTGCGTAAGGATAACGCAGATTTTGATTTTATTATTGCTGATAAGGGCGATGATTTTAGAGGATTGGTAGACCAAAGTGATAAGGAATTTACAGTTGTATTTTCGAGTGCTGAGCTTGAAAGAATGGCATCTGATGAGAAATACGCACAAGAGAAGTTATCTATGGTAAAAACAGCGGTTGTAATGTCGGATAAAATCAATGAACAGTTTGGTTTTGAACGTGCGTGGGGAAAGACAGAAAATAATGGAACTGTATTAAGTAAGCTAACTATGTCCTTTGATGATAGTGGAAAAATGACGTTATTTGCTGATTTGGAGAAGATTACAGAAAAGCAACAAGAATGGCTGGAAGAATTAAAAGAAAAACGTGCAGAAGAAAAACAGCAGGAAAAGAAGGATTTAACTGTTAAGCGTACTACCATTCAGGCAAATTCAGAAGAAGAATTGATTGAAAAGATTTCTGAACTGGATTGGAGTAAGATAGCTGAAGAAAAAGCGACACAGGGCATGAAGTTCGATACCACTATTTAATCGGTAGCATTAACCGGGAATTGGAGGTGTGCTATGATTGCAGGTACAATACGAAACGCTGTGAATCAGATGCAGTTAGTAAATGATTGGAAGCAAAAGAAGGCTACCGGGAATGTTGTAAAGAAACAAGAGGGTATGACTGTAACAAGCCAGGAAGAAAATATGATTCAGCATTTCCAAGAGCAACTTGAGCGAGATAAAGAAAGTTCCGCATATAGTCAGATTTATAATAAGATTGCAAGTGGTCAAGAATTAACCGCTTCGGAAGAAGATGCTATTCGCCAGAAAGACCCTAAAGCCTATATGGAATATAAAGCTGCAAGAATGGAACAAGAAGCTTATGAGCGTAGATTGAAAAACTGTAAAACAAAAGAAGAAGCTCAAAGACTTCAAGTAAATGAAATGAACGGTAATTTAGCGGAACTAAAAAGTATCGTGAATAATCCGAATATTCCAAAGAGCGAAAAGCTTAAGGAAGCTCAACGTATTATGGGAAATACCTTTAGAGCAGTAGAAACATTTACGAAGTTTGTAAAGAGTGCGGAATTTAAGGATTTGCCTACAGAAGAGGATATTGTTGAGGCTTCTAAGTCAGAAACATCGGTTGTAGAGGAATTAACAGATGCTGAAACATTTGAACAATCAAGCGATTCCTTAATATCTCAGACAACAGATTCCGTAGATGATGATGCAAAAATAATAGATGATTCGAAGCCGGATGCTCAATTAGAAGAGGTTCATCAGATTGAAAAGGATGTTATGGAGGAAATGAAGGACATCGAAATAAAGCATTTTGGTGAGAAGAAATCATCTGTGAGAATAGATATTACGGTATAGAAAATGTCTGCGTGAAATTCCAGTTTGTAGATGCAAATACATAGTAAAAAGGACAATTATGAACCAACTAAATAACATTTCAACCCCAAAGGGAAGAAAGGTATTTTCAAGAAGAATACTTTTCTTCTCTTTTTTTATTTTAGCAGTCATTGCTTTGGCTCTGGGACTTTGGTTAAAAAGAACCATGGATCAGGAGATCAAGCAGGACAACATAGAAAAAGAGATTACCACGGAGAAAGAAAAGGGTGGTGTACGGAACCTCCACAAAAAGTACAAAGATATGATCGGGTGGATAGAAATCAAAGACACCGGCTTTTCTTATCCGGTTATGCAGACGGGCATAAAAGGTCATCATGAAGGTGACTGGCAGTATTATCTTCACCGGGATGTGCATGGTGATTACAGCTTTTATGGGACACCGTTTTTAGATGTCCGCTGTAAGACAGACAGTGACAATCTTATCATTTACGGTCACAACATCAACGGGAGACGGTACTTTGGCTATCTGCAAAATTTCCGAGAGGAAACATTTTTTAAGGAACATCCCGTGTTTTCGTTTACTCTGGTAGAGGGAAAGGAGCAGGACTATCATATCGTTTCGATATTGGAAACGGACAAATATGCAGATTACTATTCTTTCACGGATTACGGAAACGAGAAGGACTATTACGGGATGGTAGAGAAAATCCTAAGTCACAGCAAGTTTCAGAGTGAATCGGCAAAGAAGATGAAAAGGGAAATGGATGAAAGTAGTGCTGAGGCATTCTTTCGGAAATATAAGTTTGTAACGCTTTCCACTTGCCGGACGATGGATGGGAAAGATAAGCGGCTCATGGTAATCGGCTGCAGGAAACGATAACAGAAAGCAAGGAGGATAACAATGCATAAGGAATTAGAGGTTATGAAACCACGCTGCAATGGATTATGGAAACGGGGTGCAGGAACGGTAGCATTGATCTATTTTTGGATACTGACAAATGTGCCGGTTGCAGCACTGGCGAAAAGTGAAAAAGGAAAAAGTGATGCAACGGATACCGGAGTGACGGAAGTTACGAACGGCATCAATGTAATCAAGGACTTGGTTCTTGGCTGTGTTGGTGGAGTCGGCGTGATTTTTCTTGCCTGGGGACTGTTAGACTTTGGTACCGGGTACTCGGCACATGACACGACGCAACAAAGTCAGGCGATCAAAAAGGTGATCGGTGGTCTGATCATGATTGCAGTTCCGGCGATTCTGAAACTATTGGGCGTTTCGTAATGAAAGCGGGGACAGCGGATCATGAATTTTCGCTGTGTCCGGAATCCTGAAGGGAGGTGATGATGGTGGGATTGTGGGATTCCGTAACAGGATTTTTTTCCGATTTAGGAGACTTCTTTAGCGGTAAAGACTTTTTTGAAGCTGCCGGGTACGCATGGAATGACATGATGAAACTGGCAGCCGATGTTTTGATGAAAAATCCATCTTCCGGCACATACAAGGATGTCTGGGAAAATATATCAACGATCTATACCACCTTAAATGTAGTTGCAGTTTCATTGCTCTGCATTTTTTTCTTATATGGATTTTGCAGGGATAGCTGTGATTTACATGCAGATCTGACATTTGAACGAACAATAAAAATGTTCATTCGGTTGATCATAACCTCAAACGTGATGAGCATGGCATTAAGCTATATGCCGAAGTTTTTTACATGGGGCAAGAACCTGACTTCTGCAATCTTGGGAGAAAACAAGCTGTCAATGATTTATGATTTTGACGGTGTAAAGGTGTATGAAAATATATCCAGTGCAGACTTTGGAACGATGACCGCTTTTTTGACGAGTATCCTGTTTTTCTTATTTACCGTCGTGTGCGGATTTATCGTGGTGCTGACGGTGTTAAATCGTATTCTGAAGATTTACATGATCGCTCCGTTTGCAGGTGTGGCATTGTCTACCCTTGCAGCAGGCGGTCAGACGGCAAATGTTGGTTATTCTTATATACGCACCTTTTTCGGATATGTGTTTTCTGCGTTGCTTATTGCGGTTGTGATTACGATCAGTGCCAGTTTTATCAATACCGTTGCAATCGACACGGAAAATGCAATCATCCGGTTGTTGGAGTATTGCTTGAAGATGGGAGTTATTTCATCCTCGGTAAAGATGTCGGACAGTGTCATGCAGAAAGCATTTAATCTATAGAAATGAGGGAGAACAATGACAAAAACAATCAATCCGGATGTGGCTGCCTTTAAGGATGATTTCTTCAAGGGATTGTCTTTCAGGGAGTGCGTATTCGGAGGAAGTGCACTGCTTACAGGAGTGGGAGGAATCCTGCTTCTGCATTTTTACTTTGGTGTAGGGATTAACACAGCGATCACTTTGTGTATGCCGGTGATCGGTATCATCGGGCTGTGTGGATTTTACCATAAAAACGGCATGACATTGGTTCAGCTTGTGAGGAGGAGTATAAAACTCATATTTCACAAGCCCTATGTCTATGAAACAAGAAATCAGTGAAAGGAATTGGAGGTACAAACAAATGGAAGCAGAAAAAAACGAAGAAAGAAATGATGAGAAAATGAGGATGGATATTGAAAGGAATTCAGACAGTGAAAAAAGGCTGATGGGGTATATAACTGCCATTGCAGAAAGCCGGGATCAGTAACAGCAGCGTTTGGACATTATGTCCAAACAGAAGCAGGTGCAGGAGGAAAAAGTAATGACGAAATATATAAAAATCTCTGTTCTGGCACGAGAGACCGCAAAGAAAGTCTGTCGTGGCAGAGAGCAGTGGATTCGATACCTTGATGTTGCGTCAAGGTTATATAAGTATCCCTTTGAGGACCAGCTACTCATCTATGCACAGCGACCGGACGCAACCGCCTGTGCCTCGCTTGAAATGTGGAATGAGAGGATGTTTTGCTGGATAAACCGTGGAGCAAAAGGAATTGCCCTTATTGATGGGGAAAGTGAAAGACCAAAACTTCGCTATGTCTTTGATGTGTCCGATGTTCATAAGGCAAGACGGATTGGCAAAGATCCGTTTATATGGCATTTGCGGGAAGAGCATAAAGAAGTGGTCCTTGCTGAACTGGAGCACATTTATGGCAGTACCAATGATGCCCTTCCTTTTGAAAACCGTATTTATGAGATTGCCGAAAGAATAGCGGAAGATTTTTATGAGGAAGCGGTCGATGAGGTGATCGATGAAGCGGCAAACAGTTTTCTGGAAGATTTGGATGGGGATGCAGTTGCTGTCCGGTTCCGGGAAATGCTGGTACAAAGTGTAAGTTATACCATTTTGAAGCGATGTGGATGTGATATGACGGAGTTTGCCGATGATTTCACCTTTGATTACATCCATGAGTTTAATACACTCAGAACCTTATCGGTGCTTGGCAGTACCACTTCGGAGTTATGTGAACCGGTGCTGATCCGGATTGGAAGAACGATTGCAAGGTATGACAGGGCGTTATTACAAAATAGAACATATACAGGAAATCATAATCATACAGAAAGGGCGGTGGCAGGGCATGAATCTGACATACGAAAGGAACGGAGACTATCGGATTCCGAATCTGATACCTTCGGAGCAGGAAGGAACGATGCTGACGAAATACGGAGTGTTGCGGAAGAATTATCTGAAAAACCACAGGAGGGGGATTTACACGGGACTTCTTCTGAGTGGAGAACTGATGACACACTGCATGGAGATACAGGAACAGGCAGAGGAGAGGTTCGAGGTGTTGACACAGAAATTGACGAAGAACCAGACCATGACGGAGGAACTGAAACAGCACGATCCGCTGCAGTGGACGAAAGAGATGAACCGGATCTATCAGCAGGCGGAGGAGATCGTTCTGAAGGAACTGGTTTATCAGTAGCAGAGTTAGAGCAGTATGAACCGCCTGCAGACAGTCCCTATCGACAGATGGATTTATTTTCTCTTATGTCGGAGCAGGTGGGGAATATTGCAATGGCACAGGCAGAAATGCCATCGGACAGATTCCTTTTCGGTGCGATAACTGTAGAGCAGATCGAGGAGATTCTTCGCACCGGCGGTGGAAAGAAGAATAGCCGGAAACGAATTTATCATAAGTATCAAACCGGAAAAACACCGGAAGAAATGGCGGACTTTCTTCAGAAAGAATACGGAGAAACCGGCAAAGGATTTCAACTTGGAGGGGAACAAATTTCGGTTTGGTTTAATAAGGGTGGAATGTATGCGGCACATGGCACTTCTGCTTTGGAGCACACGGAGGTACATCTTTCGTGGAGTGCGGTAGAGTCCGTGATTCGTGGACAGATTGAAGCAGGTAGTTACATTGACAGCAACGAAGCATATCTGGCTGAACAGTTTGTAAGAAAAGAGTTAGCCGATATGCTTTTCTTTTATTTCCGGGATTCGGTTGGAGCGTTTCCAGAGAAACTGGGGTTCGATGGATATGATTATCCGGTACAGCATGAACGCATTACGGATATGTTGTCCAATGGGGAGGATGTTCAAAGGATTGTAGAGCAGATGGACCAGACACTGCAACAGGTAGATGCCGGAGAAATACAGTACCGTTTTCGTCTGATCAAAGATCCAAAAGAGCTGCGGGATGACCTTGCTGATTTATTGAATGAAAAGGTTTCTTATCCGTTGCCGGAAGAAGTAAAAGTGGCTGTTGAAGATTTTATCACAGCGGATGAGATTGACCACACCCTTACGAGAGGTTCCGGCTTTGTTCATGGCAGCTTCCGCATTTATGACTTCTATCATCAGGAGCATACCTTAAAGGAAACTGCTGATTTTCTGAAAAATGAGTATGGAACTGGAGGGTCTAGTCATGCGCTGGCTGGTTCCGACCATAGTTATAAAGATTATGATGCCAAAGGAATCAAATTAAGTAAGGGATCTATCTTCACGCCGGATGCAGAAGTTCTTTTATCATGGCAGGTAGTAGCAAAACGAATTGGAAAACTGATAAAGGAAGATCGTTATCTTACACCAGCAGCGAAAGAAAAGTATATCCAGTATAAACAGGAACAGAAAGAGAAGGCACTGCAGCAGGCAAAGGAAGAACTGGATGAAGTAATTGGTGAACCAGAGGTCCTTTTAGAAAATAATACGTTAGAGGATATTTCAGCAGAAAACTATGTAATCTCCGACATGGAATTAGGTGTCGGCACAGCAAAAGAAAAGTTTCAGCGAAATGTGGAAGCCATTCGTACATTGGAAACGATTGAATCGGAGAAAAGACCGGCAACCAATGAGGAGCAGGAGGTCTTATCAAAGTATGTCGGCTGGGGCGGTCTTGCGGATGCTTTTGATGAAACCAAGAGTGCCTGGGCGAAGGAGTATGCAGAGCTGAAAACCCTGTTGTCAGAGGAAGAGTATATATCTGCAAGGGAAAGTACCCTGAATGCCCATTACACTAGTCCTGTGATTATCCAGGGGATTTACCGGACATTGCAAAGAATGGGATTTACAAAAGGAAATCTTTTAGAGCCTTCAATGGGAATCGGCAACTTCTTTGGTATGCTGCCGGAGACGATGCGGGAGAGCCATTTGTATGGTGTTGAGATGGATAGTCTGACAGGACGAATAGCCAGACTGCTATATCCGAAAGCCAATATTACCGTGGATGGATATGAGAAAACAGCATTTCCGAATGACTTCTTTGATGCTGCCGTTGGCAATGTTCCATTTGGTCAGTACAAGGTGGCAGACAAGAAATACGATAAATACAACTTCCTGATCCATGATTACTTCTTTGGAAAAACTTTAGATCAGGTGCGTCCGGGCGGTGTGATTGCTTTTGTCACCAGTAAGGGAACGATGGATAAGGAAAATCCAAAGGTGCGAAAGTACATTGCGCAGAGAGCTGAATTATTGGGGGCGGTCAGACTTCCCAATACCGCATTCAAAGCCAATGCCGGAACAGAAGTCACATCGGATATTCTTTTCTTACAGAAGCGTGACCGTATCGTAGACATAGAACCGGACTGGGTGCATTTATCACAGGATAAGAATGGCATAGCAATGAACAGCTATTTTGTGGAACATCCGGAGATGGTTGTTGGTTCGATGGAAATGGTCAGTGGACCGTATGGAATGGAGAGTACCTGTGTGCCGGATGATTCACTTCCTTTCGAGGAGCAGTTACAAAAGAGTCTGTCTTTTATCGAGGGTTCTTATGAAGAAATTGAACTGGAAGAACTGAATGAGGAGTTGATAGCAGAGGTTATCCCTGCCGTACCGGAAGTAAAGAACTTTAGCTATGCGCTGATTGATGATCGGTTGTATTATCGGGAAAACTCTTTGATGCGTCCGGTGGAAGCCTCTGAGGGAATGCTTGAGCGAATCAAGGGCATGGTTGCCATAAGGGACTGCACACGGGAGTTGATCCGGTTACAATTAGAAGATTATCCGGATGAGCAGATTCATTTCCGGCAGAAACAGTTAAATGACCTGTATGATTCCTTTGCAAAAGATTATGGAAGGATTTATTCCCAAACCAATAAGCGGGCGTTTCATCAGGACAGCAGCTATTGTCTGCTCTGTTCGCTGGAGAAACAGGACGAGGAAGGCAACTTTCTTGGAAAAGCGGATATGTTTACAAAGCGTACCATAAAGAAAGCAGAAGTTGTGACCAGTGTGGATACGGCAAGTGAAGCATTGGCGGTTTCGTTGGCAGAAAAAGCAGCGATTGATTTTGAATACATGTCGGAACTGAGTGGAAAAGGCGAAGATACGCTGATCGATGAGTTGACCGGCATTATCTTCAAAAATCCACTTAGTGAGGAATGGGAAACGGCGGATGCTTATTTAAGCGGAAATGTGCGAAACAAACTGGAAGCAGCTGAAACTTTTGCGAAGAATGAACCCATGTATGCGGTCAATGTGGAAGCCTTGAAACGGGTACAGCCGAGAGAACTGGATGCCAGTGAGATTGAAGTCCGGATTGGAGCAACATGGATTGAACCGAGATTTATCGAGGACTTTATGCGGGAAGTGTTTGAGACACCGGAGCATTTGTTAAATCGTGATGTAATAAAGATTCAGTATTCCGATGTGACCGGGCAGTGGAATGTGAAGGGAAAAAATGCAGACTTTGGAAATGCACTTGTAAATATGACATACGGAACTAGCCGGAGAAATGCGTATCAGATTTTGGAAGACTCACTGAATCTGAAGGACAGCCGTGTGTATGACACAGTGATCGAGGATGGCAAAGAAAAGCGAGTTCTCAATAAAAAGGAGACAACGATTGCTGCACAGAAGCAGGATGCCATGAGGGAAGCCTTCCGGGACTGGGTATTTCGTGACATGGACAGGCGTAATGAACTCGTGAGTAAATACAATGTATTGTTTAATTCCACCAGACCACGGGAGTATGACGGTTCTCATTTGAAGTTTCCGGGCATGACACCGGATATTGAGTTAAAGGGTTATCAGAAAAATGCCGTGGCTCATGTTTTGTATGGAAATAATACACTGCTTGCACACTGTGTCGGTGCCGGCAAAACATTTGAAATGGTTGCGGCTGCAATGGAAAGCAAGCGTCTGGGGTTATGTCAGAAAAGTTTGTTTGTCGTACCAAACCATCTGACGGAGCAGTGGGCCAGTGACTTTTTACGATTGTATCCGGGAGCCAATATTTTAGCGGCTACCAAGAAAGATTTTCAGCCGGCAAATCGTAAAAAGTTCTGCTCACGGATTGCTACCGGCGATTATGATGCGGTGATCATCGGGCATAGTCAGTTTGAAAAGATACCGTTATCTGCCGAACGGCAGACTGCCATTATTGAGCGGCAGATTGCGGAGATCACGCAGTCGATTGAAGAAATCAAAGCGGAGCAGGGAGAACGCTATACCATTAAGCAGATGGAGAAAATGAGGAAAACCCTTCAGACACGATTGGACAAACTTAATGATACTTCCAGAAAAGATGATGTTGTGACCTTTGAACAGCTAGGAGTGGACAGGCTTTTTGTGGATGAAAGTCATTATTACAAAAATCTTTTTTTACATACAAAAATGCGTAATGTAGCGGGGATTGCACAGTCAGAAGCACAGAAATCTTCCGATATGTTTGCCAAGTGTCAGTATCTGGATGAACTGACCGGCGGAAAGGGGATTACCTTTGCAACGGGAACCCCGATTTCCAACAGTATGACGGAATTATACACCAACATGCGTTACCTGCAGTATGATATGCTGCAGCGGATGGGACTGGGGCATTTTGATTCCTGGGCATCTTCCTTTGGAGAGACGCAGACAGCGATCGAACTTGCACCGGAGGGAACCGGATACCGTGCAAAGACGAGATTTGCCAAGTTTTACAATCTGCCGGAGTTAATCGCCCTGTTTAAGGAGTGTGCGGATATTCAAACACCGGATATGTTAAATCTACCCATTCCGAAAGCAGAGTATGAAAATGTGGTATTACAGCCGAGCGAACATCAAAAGGAGATGGTCGCATCGTTAGCGGAGCGGGCGGAGGCAGTCCGTGACCGGAGAGTGGAACCGCATGAAGATAACATGTTAAAGATAACAAATGATGGAAGGAAGCTGGCGCTGGATCAGAGATTGATCAATCCGTTACTGCCGGATGAAGAACATTCCAAAGTAAACGCTCTTGTGCAAAAGGCGTATGAAATATGGGACAGGACAAAGGCAGACAAATCCGCACAGCTTATCTTTTGTGACCTTTCGACACCGAAGAACGTTGGAAAAACGACTGCAGCCGATGGAGAAAAGATAGTAGAAGCAGAGGTGTTTGACAATGTCTACCATGACATTAAGCGAAAGCTCATGAACCGGGGTGTACCGGAAGAAGAGATTGCCTTTATTCATGAAGCGAATACGGAGTTAAGAAAGACGGAGCTGTTTGGCAAGGTAAGAAGCGGACAGGTTCGTTTTTTGATTGGTTCCACGCAGAAGATGGGAGCCGGAACCAATGTGCAGGACCGTCTGGTTGCCCTGCATCATTTGGACGTACCATGGCGTCCGTCAGACATTGAACAGCAGGAGGGACGTATTCTCAGACAGGGTAACAGAAATGATACCGTGTCTATTTTTCGTTATGTGACAGAAGGCACCTTTGATAGTTATTCGTGGCAGGTGATTGAAAACAAGCAGAAATTCATCAGCCAGATCATGACAAGTAAATCGCCGGTACGAAGCTGTGAGGATGTGGATGAAGCAGCACTTACTTATGCCGAGGTCAAAGCACTTGCTACCGGAAATCCTTATATCAAGGAAAAGATGGATTTAGATATTCAGGTATCCAGGCTGAAACTGATGAAAGCAAACCGTACCAGTCAGATCTACCGGCTGGAGGATAACATTGCAAAGAATTATCCGAAGCAGATTGAAGTTCTGCAGGAGCGGATTCGGGGATTTCAGACAGATATGGAAACCGTGCGAAAGAATCTTCCGGCGGATAAGGACAACTTTTCCATGAAAGTGGGAAACCGCATCTTTACGGACAAAAAGGAAGCAGGAACAGCCATTCTTGCCATGTGTCAGGAGATGGATTCCCTGCAGCAGACAGTAGAGATCGGTGAGTATGCCGGCATGAAGATGAAAGTCACTTTTGATTCTTTTAACCGCAAGTTTGTGATGAGTCTGAAAGGAGAACTAAGCCACAACTTTGAACTTGGTTCGGATGCGTTTGGAAATATCACAAGACTTCACAATGTTTTAGCTGGCATGGATGGGGAACTTTCAGAAGCAGAGACAAAACTTAACAATGTCACACACCAGTTGGAAACGGCAAAGATAGAGGTGCAAAAGCCGTTTCCTGCGGAGAAAGAACTGAAGGAGAAGATGGAACGGTTAGCGGAACTGGATGCCTTGTTAAATATGGATGAAAAAGGCGGGACACCGGTACTTGAAAATGAACCGACGGTGACTTCTTTGGGCGAATGGCTGTTAGAACATCTTCTGCCGGAATTTATGGAAGAGTATGAAATGACAGAGGAACGGGCGAGAGAAGTGCTATTAGATGCTCTGCCGGAAGAAGAAAGCGAAGTGGTCTGTTTTTCTTCGGAGCAGAATGCAGAGAGTCTCGACAGTGAGGAAATGCAAAAGCAGATGTCAGAATATATGGATGGTGATTTTTATGCCATACCGGTATCGGATACAGAATATTTGATTGCACCAAAAGTAGAACAGGACAGTGTGATTTATCTGCGTTCCATTTTAAGTCAGTTGGGAGATACGGTGTTATCTTCGCCGGCAATGAAATCCCATGCTGCGTATGAGTATGATTCCGGAACAAACCGGATGAAGCCGTTTGACCATATGAGAATACTGAGAGGACTTTGTGCGGTAGGGGAGGAAAGGCATATCTACCATGCACGGTCACGAGAACCAACAGAAACAAGAACATTAAACTTGGCACAAGTACATTAAAGCAGCGTTTGGACATCATGTCCAGACAGAAAGAAAAGAGGTAAAACGAAATGAAGAGTTATAACGAATTTATGGAGTATATCAAAGAGAATGTAACGGATTATCTGCCGGAACGGTTTGAAGAGGCGGAGATTAGTATTCAGCAGGTAGTGAAAAACAACGATGTTGTGTTAGATGGATTGAGTATTCGCAATCCGGACAGTAATCTTTCACCTAATATTTATCTGAATCCATTGTACGAGCAGTACCAGAAGGGAAGAAATCTGGATGAACTCGTATCCAGTATTGCAGATACTTATATTGAAAATATGGAGCCGATTGAAAACAGAACTTTTCAGGTTCAGATTGAGGATATAAAGAATTATGAGGTAGTAAAGGAAGAAATCTTTCCAAGACTTGTGAATCTCGAAAAGAATACGACCCGTTTGCAGAATGTTCCTTATATGCAGAGAGAGGATCTGGCAATCACTTATCATGTGAAAGTGTCAGGAAATAGAGATTCAATAGGCTCGTTGATGATTACAAATGAATTAATGGAAGTTTATGGGGTGACAAAAGAAAAATTACATACCCAGGCAATGGAAAATATGGAGCGGTTATCGCCACCGGTATTTTTACCACTTGGTGAAATGATAGTTGATGTTATGACAGAAGATTTTGGAAGAAATGAAGGGGTTTCTCAGGAAGAAGCAAAAGAGTATGTAAAAGATATGATTCCGACAGGAGGACCGAACGTATATTGTTTGACAAATCAATATAAAATGAATGGAGCAGTCGGCATCATGAGTGAGAGCATACAGCAGATGGTGGCAGACAGGGTAGGTGGAGATTATTATGTTCTTCCGTCATCCGTACATGAAGTGCTGATCGTACCTCAAAGTGCCGGCATGGATCCGGAAGAACTTACGGATATGGTAAATACGGTGAATGAAGGATGCGTAATGCAAGATGAAATTTTATCGGATCATGTTTATCAATACGATGCGAAAGAACATAAACTTAGTCTTTGCGCTCCGGCAAAAGAGATGAAACAGGAGCAGACAATGGAACAGAACCGGCAGCCTGCATTTGAAGAAAAGAGTATCGATGCCACAAAGCAGCCGGAACAAAGTCACGAACCAATCAAGCATAGTGGCAGAAGTCATTAGTCAGGAGGGTGTCATATGAGTGAGAGAAAAAGGATAGAAATTGATTCGTTAGAAGAACTCAAACAACTGATTGAAGAAAAGGATGAAGATACCATGCTGGTGATAACAATGGAGGTGGTTTCGGATGAGTCATGAATTAAAGCAGGTGGACGTTCGGTTAAAACTGACCGACAAAGAGAGTATGTTCAGCAGGGAAGTTATTGATACGCCGGAGAAAGCCGTTTCTGTTTTGGCACCGGTATTAGCAGAACTTGACCGGGAGGAAGTTTGTGTTGTCAATCTGGATGGAAAAGGACGTCCCATTAATTTCAGTGTAGTCAGTATCGGAAGTGTCAATACTTCTTTTGTGACAGGAAGAGAGTTATATAAATCTGCTATTTTATCAAATGCGGCAGCAATGATTATGCTGCATAACCATCCTTCGTCGGATCTTAAGATGAGCATGTCAGACCGCAATATAACGGAAAAAATGATGTACGCCGGCATTTTGCTGGATATTGATTTTTATGACCATATCATAGTGGCAGGAAGAACAGGAGAATTGTTTAGTATGCGGGAAAATGTACCAGAATTATTTGATTCAAAGCGTTATGCACGTTCCCTTTCTCAGGTGGCAGACAGTGTGAGAGAGGAGGCATCTTATCATGGGATGCCTCCGACTACTTATGAGATTCTGCAGATCAGGGAGGGCAGCAATGGAGAAGCCTATCGCTTTTTTAAAATGAGTCATGTGCAGGCGGGTGGCTTGCAGGTAAAGGCAGAAGATTATGAGTCGATGTATAAGGAAGAATTGAAGCCGGGAGAAACCCTGGACACCATATATGAACGGTTTAATATCCACCGTCCGAAGGATTTTACCGGGCACTCGCTATCGGTAAGCGATGTGATCGTTTTGGAATCCGAGAGTGAGAAAAAAGCATTCTATGTGGATTCCTTTGGCTTTTCTGAATTGAAAGACTTTTTTGTGGAAAGGTTTGAACGGACGGAACAACAGAAGAAAATGATTGCCGGTTTCCGTGAGAAAACAGAAACGTATTTTCGTCCGGTAGAAGGGATGAATGCAACAGAAGTGGAAGATGCGGTTCGGGATTATCTGATGGATACGATAAGACGACAGGATCTGCTGATACAGATTGGTGAGGTTATGGTTTATGGAAGCCGATGCCGGGGAACAGAAAAAACGACTTCGGACATCGACATCGTAGTTGAATACAAGGGAGACATTCGGGAAGATGATTTATTTAATCTGTTCCATGAGGATGAATTTCTCCTAGGAAATCATAAGGTGGATATCAATCCGATTCAAGCGGACAAGTCCGGAAATATCGCAGAGTTTTTGCAGCAAGCCACAATTTACATGGAAAGTGAGATGGTGTTTTCTATTGGAAACCGATATATCTATATCCAGAATGCAACGGAAGGGTATGACTATACCATTTATGGATTGGATATGAAAGAGATTGACGGTGGCGTATATGATGATTCGGACATATCCATCTATGAGGCACTGGATGAAATCGTAGCAGATTTGCGAGAATATCCGGATGGTAACATCGTAAAGGGAAACATCAAAGAAGATTCATTACTGCTTCCGGTCAATTTAGATGAATTTGAAGAAGCCGTAGAACGGAGTGAGTACGTTCCACCGAAAATCACCTATACGGTTGCTGAGTGCGGTGAATTTCATTCCATGGGAAGATACCGGGATAACATAGAAAACGTCGAAGAGGCAATCGCTCTTTGGAGAGAGTACCAGGATGGGAATCTTAATGCTGTTCCAAGCATTGGTATTTTAGTTTATTCACCGGGAAGACCAGGCGTGGAGAATCCACAGATGGATCTGGTGTCTGGTAGAATGATGGATTTGGATATGATACGATATTATCCGGAAATCCATGCGGAAGAAGCAGCTATTCAAAAGATTTGTGAGTTGGTTGAAAATCTCCATGATGATGTAGAGGTGGTCGGCAAAGTGCCGGAGAATGTGTCAGCAGAACTAATCCTTCGTGAATTTGATCCAGAGCAGGAGATATATAATGAGGAAGAACGAAGTTTGATTAAGGAGTATGCTTCGCAGGTGAAGGATATGCACAAAACCAAAGGATTAGCAATGTGTATTTGCTATCAGGAGAAGTTTGGAAACCAGGATGTTGCCCTTGCCATGATTACGGCAAGGGAGGAGATAGAAGGGGTGAAGATGGGAAAGGTGAAGTATGTAAAAAAATGTTAATAATTTTACCCTTTCTTTATAATAGAGGTGGGTGTATAATA
>OIXV01001777.1_pt1 | contig 18502 bp, 18 predicted proteins | sample 1587771 | NCBI WGS metagenome assembly OIXV01 (sample SAMEA3888893, study PRJEB22519) | human gut metagenome | biome: human gut; feature: human-associated habitat; material: faeces | place: Denmark | collected 2010
TCTAATTTTTAATTCTTAATTCTTCATTTTTAATTCCTTATAGTATCTTCTTCACCCACCGGAACCCCTTGTAGGGCGGGTAGCGCAGCGGCAGGTCGGGCCGCGCCGGAGACTCGACCACGCCGCGGCGGAGGGAGAAGGCGTCGAAGCTGTCGTGGCCGTGGTAGCGGCCCATGCCCGAGTTGCCCACGCCGCCGAACGGCAGGCGGTCGTTGGCGATCTGCATGATCGTGTCGTTGATGCACGCGCCGCCCGAGGAGGTATGCAGCAGGACTTCGCGGCCCGTCTTTTCGGGTCCGAAGTAGTAAAGCGCCAGCGGTTTTTCGCGGTCGTTGATCAGCGCCACGGCTTCGCCGATGTCGTCGAAGGGGAGCATCGGCAGGACCGGACCGAAGATCTCCTCCTGCATCACGGGCGCGCCGGGGTCGACCTCCGCGAGCAGCGTCGGCTCGATATAGCGGTCGGAGGGGTCGGTGCGGCCCCCGACAAGGATTTTCCCCTGCGCGAGATAACTCGTTACGCGCCCGAAAGCCCGGTCGTTGACCAGCCGACCGTAGTGGGGGCTTTGCTGCGCGTCGTCGCCGTGAAGCCGATGCAGGGCGCGGGCGAAGGCTCGGGAGAACTCGTCTTGCAGCGATCGGTGGATCAGCAGGTAGTCGGGTGCGATGCAGGTCTGCCCGGCGTTGAGGGTCTTGCCCCAGGCGATGCGGCGCGCCGCGACCTCGATGTCGGCGCCTCGGTCCACGATCGAGGGGCTTTTGCCGCCCAGTTCCAGCACGACGGGCGTGAGGTTGCGGGCCGCGGCGGTCATCACGATCCGTCCCAGCGCGGGGCTTCCCGTGAAGAAGATCACGTCCCAGCGCATGCCGAACAGCAGGGTGTTGACCTCGCGGCCGCCCTGCGCGACGGCGACGTACTCCTCGTCGAAGATCTCGGCGATCATCCGCTCGAGGACCTCGGCGACGTTCGGGGTGTAGGGAGAGGGTTTCAGCAGGGCGGTGCAGCCCGCCGAGATGGCTCCGACCAGCGGGTTGAGCAGCAGCTGCACGGGGTAGTTCCACGGTGCGACGATAAGCGCCTGCCCGAGCGGCTGGGAGAGAATGCGGCTTTTCGACGGCAGGAGTTTCAGCGGCGACGGACGGCGTTCGGGACGCATCCATTTGCCGAGGTGGCGCAGGTGGCTGCGGATTTCGCCCCGGACGATGCTGATTTCGGTGAGGTAAGCCTCCTTGGGGGATTTGTGCAGGTCCGTCCACAGGGCGTCGCAGAGGCGTTTCTCCCAGTTCGCGAGCGCCGCGTCCAGACGCCGGAGCATCGTGCGGCGGAACGCCTCGGAGAGCGTCGCTCCCGAGCGGAAGTAGGTTTTCTGGGCCGCCGCGAGGGCCGAAATGCGTGCGGCAGGGGTGTTTTCGAGGGACATGGGCCGTTATTCTGGGGTTGTGACGGAACCTTGCAAAGCCGCTGCCACACTCCGCGGCGCGGCTATTTCTCGCGGAAGATGTTCAGGTGAGCCAGCAGCGGGTTGCGGCGGTCGAGTACGACGAATTCCAACAGCAGCAGGACCAGCGCCGCGATGAGCAGGTATTGGTACTGCTCGTTGAACTCCTCGAAGCGGACCGTCGAAAGTTCGGTCTGCTCCATCTCGTTGATCGCCTTGACGATCTCGTCGAGACCGATCGACTGCTTCGACGAGCGGACGTAGGCGCCGCCCGTGATGTCGGCGATTCGGGCCAGCATCTCCTCGTTGAGCTTTGAGACGACCATTTCGCCCGCCTCGTCCTTGATGAATTCGCCGCCGATCTGAATCGGGGCGCCTTCGGGCGTGCCGATGCCGATGGTGAAGATCTTCACGCCCATCTGTGCGGCGCGCTCGGCGACGGCGATGGCGTCGTCGTCGTGGTTCTCGCCGTCGGTGATGAGGATGATGACGCGGCCGTGGCTCTGCTCCGTGTCGCCCGAGAAGGCCAGCAGGGCCTGTTCCAGCGCCTTGCCGATGGCCGTGCCCTGCACCGATACCAGCGACGGGTCGATCCGCCGTGCGAAGGCCCGGGCCATGCGGTAGTCCGAGGTGATCGGCAGCTGGACCTTGGGTTCGCCCGCGAAGACGACCAGTCCCACGCGGTCCTGCTGCAACCCCTCGAAGAGTTTGCCGATGGCGTATTTGGTCCGTTCGAGACGGTTGGGTTCGAAATCTTCGGCCAGCATCGAGTTCGAAACGTCGACCGTGAGCATCATTTCGATGCCCTGGGCTTTCTCCTCGCGGAGCTTCGAACCGAACTGCGGGCGCGCCGCAGCCAGTATGACCAGCGCGACGGCGGCGCAGAAAAGGATGAACCGGAGAGCCGTGCGCCCGGTCGATACTTCGGGCATCAGCTCCTCCAGAATGCCGGGGCGGCCGAAGCGTGCGAGCCGTCTGCGGCGGTTGCGGGCCGCCAGCCAGTAGAGCGCGACGAGCGCCGGGACGGCCAGCAGCAGCCAGAGATATTGCGGATTTGCGAAACGGAACATAATTAATGCGGACCCTGCGGATTGTATCCTGTTTTTTGCCCATATTCAACCCGCCGGGTCTGCATTAGGGCACTTGCAGTGCCCGTTGAATATCGACATTTCCTCCTGAATCCTCCCCTTGGCAAAGGGAGGACTTTGCCCGGGGACCGGAATCGCCGTTCCGTCAGGGTATTCGCTTCAGTACGAGGTTCGAAAGCAGGAACTCGGCGAACAGCAGTCCCAGCGCGGCCAGCGCCCATGTGAGGAACAGTTCGTGGTAGGAGATGTGCTCCATCACCTCGATCTTGCTCTTTTCGAGCTGGTTGATCTCGTCGTAGACGGCCTTCAGCTTCTCCTTGTCCGTGGCCCGGAAGTAGCGGCCGCCGGTCATGTCGGAGATTGCCTTCAGTACCTTTTCGTCGATCTCGACCTTCTGGTTGACGAACGTCAGGTTGCCGAACATGTCGATGGCCGGATAGGGGGCCATGCCCTCCGTGCCCACGCCGATCGTGTAGACGCGGATGCCCTGCGCCTTGGCGATCTCGGCGGCGGTCATCGGCGCGATCTGGCCCTGGTTGTTCACGCCGTCGGTCAGCAGGATGATGACTTTCGACTTGGCATCGCTCTCGCGCAGGCGGTTGATCGCCGTGGCCAATCCGTTGCCGATGGCCGTGCCGTCCTCGATCAGTCCGCTGCGGATGCGGGCCAGAAGGGTTTGCAGCGTGCTCTGGTCGGTGGTCAGCGGGCTTTGCGTGAAGGCTTCGCCGGCGAAGGCCACCAGTCCGATGCGGTCGCCGTAGCGGTCGGCGATGAACGATCCGGCCACCTCCTTGGCGGCCGTGATGCGGTCGGGCTTGAAGTCGCGTGCCAGCATCGAACCGGAGACGTCGATGGCCAGCATGATGTCGATGCCCTCGGTGTTCGTGCGCGAAAGACGCTCGACGTCCTGCGGGCGCGCCAGCGCCACGATCAGCAGGGCCAGCGCCGCCAGCCGCAGTGCGAACGGCAGATGCCGCAGCCAGTAGCGTACGGTCTTCGGCGCGCGCACGACCCCTTCGACGCTCGAAATCTGGATCGACGCGCCGCCCTGCAGCGTACGCCACACGTAGTAGGCGATCATCGGCACGAGCGCCGACAACAGCCACAGATAATATGGTGATGCGAAATGCATAGTTCCTCTTTTTTACCAGTTTTTCGATCCGCGCACCACGACGCCCTGCTTCTCCTTGAGTTTGTCCTGCGTGCGGTCCTCCTGCGCCTGAATGGCGTCGAGCATCTGCTCCTGCTCCTGCGGCGAAATGCCGGCCGGAACGGGCTGTGGCTCTCCCTGCGGATCGCCTTCCTGCTCCTTGTCGGGCTGCGCGGGGTTCTGCTGCGGGTCGCCCTGCTGCTCCTTGTCGTCGCCCTGTCCCTTGTCGTCCTTCTGTTGGTCGTCTTTCTGCTGATCGCCGTTCTGCTGGTCCTGACCGCCCTGTTGCTGCTCCTTGTTCTGGTCTTTGTCCTGATTCTTGTCGTCGCCGCCGCCACCGCCGCCGTTTTCGTCGTCGTCGATCAGACGCTTGGTGTAGGCATAGTTGTATTTGGCCTCCTGATCCGAGGGGTTCAGCCGCAGCGACTGCTTGTAGCTTTCGAGCGCTTCCTTGTATTTCTGCTGCTTGAACTGCGCGTTTCCGAGGTTGTAGAACGCTTCGGCGCGCTCCGTGTCCGCGCGCAGCGAGTCCGCCGCGGCCTGCTGCATGGTCTGCTCGGCACGGTCGAACCGTTCGGCCTTGTAGAGGGCGTTTCCGAGGTTGTAGATCGCTTCGAACTGTCCCGGAGCCGCTTGCAGGGCCTGCTCGTAACGGCCGGCCGACTGCTCGTAGTTGCCCTTGTTGTACTGCCGGTTGCCTTTGCGCACCAGCGAGCGTTCGGGCAGCTGTTGGGCCTGCACCCCGGAGGCGGCAAAGAGAAACAGAATGATATAGAGTGACTTGTACATCGTTGTCGCGTTTAGTTTTGCTTCGGGGACTCTTCCTCGGCGGGAGCCTCCTCCTCGACGGGTTTCGTCTCCTCGACGAAGTAGTACGCCTTGAGGTAGTCGGCCTCGTTCTGCTCGGCCTCGGGCGTTGCCTTGGCGAACTTCACCAGGTCGGCGTCGCGCAGGATCGCCGTCAGGTCCATCCGCGCCTTGTCGGGCAGCTCCTCCGGGCGCATCGTCTCGATGATCTCGTCGGAGGTCATCTCCATGGCGCCGAAGCCCCAGCGGGCGGCGATATAGGTGCGCAGGATGTCCGTAAGGCCCGAATAGTACTGCTTATGCCTGTTGTTCTGCCATAGTTTCTGGTTGTGGAGCGCTTCGAGGGCCTGGATGGCCGCCACGTGCGGCGGGAGCGGCGGAGCGGGTTTGAACAGGTCGCCGAAACCCTTGCCGCGGCTGGCGAGGTAACGCTTGAGCGCATAGCCCGCCGCGAGCAGCATCAGGAGGAAGAAAACGCCCCACTTGACGTAGCCGCTCACCTCGCGGAAGCGGAACGGCAGGTTTTTCTGGGCTTTCAGGTCGTAGATCGACTGCGACGTGGAGTCGATCTGGAACGTCGCAACCTCCAGATAGACCGAATCGGTGCTCCGGAGCGTGTCGAGGATGTTCTTGTCGGCGTAGAGCACCTGCGCCGCGCCGAGGTTGTATTTGCCCTCGTCGAATGCGGCCAGCCGGTAGCGCTTGCGCAGTTTGAGCCGCCGGCCGTCGCGTTCGAGCGTGTCGACCGGGCAGTTCTCGACCAGCTCGATCTTGCCGTCGCGGGGGTCGAATACGGGGAATTCCACGACCTGCACCAGATCCTTCTCCACGTCGATGACGTAATCGAAGCGGTCACCGATCATAATGCTGTCGGGTTCTACGCGTGCCGTGACCGTGGGCGTCTCCTGCGCCCGGGCCGCGAGTCCCGCGAAAAGAAGCGCTATTGCAAAGAGTCGTTTCATCGCTGTTTGAACAGTTTTATCAATTCGGCCACATAGTCGCCGTCGGTCGAGATCATCGCCGTGTCGATGCGGTTGTGCTTGAGCGTCGCCTCTATTTCGCCGCTGCGCCGCTGCCACGAGGCGGCATAGTGGTCGCGCACGGCCCGCGACGAGGTGTCGACCCAGACCTTGCGGCCGCTCTCGGCGTCCTTCAGCTCGACGATGCCCACGTCGGGAAGCTCCGTCTCGCGGGGATCGTAGACGCGGATGCCCACCAGGTCGTGCTTGCTCCCGGCGATCTTCAGCGCGTCGTCCAGCGCCGACTTGTCGCCGGTCGAGTCCATGAAGTCCGAGAGGATGAAGGTCGTGCAGCGCTTCTTGTTGACATTCGTCAGGAAACGCACCGGCTCCGAGAGTTTCGTGCCCGCGGATTCGGGGCGGAAGCCGATCAGTTCGCGGATGATCATCAGAATATGGCTGCGGCCCTTCTTCGGGGGGATGAACTTTTCGACCCGGTCCGAAAAGAAGATGCAGCCCACCTTGTCGTTGTTCTGCGCGGCGGAGAAGGCCAGCACGGCGGCGATTTCGGTGATGATGTTCTTTTTCAGCCGGTCGGTCGAACCGAACATGCGCGAGGCCGACACGTCGACCAGCAGCATCATCGTCAGTTCGCGTTCCTCCTCGTAGACCTTGATGTGGGGTTTGCGCGAGCGGGCCGTGACGTTCCAGTCGATGTCCCGCACGTCGTCGCCCGCACGGTACTCCCGCACTTCGGAAAACGACATGCCCCGCCCGCGGAAAGCCGTATGGTACTTTCCGGCGAAGATCTCGTTGGAAAGACCGCGGGTCTTGATCTCGATCTTGCGGACGCGTTTGAGAATATCGTTCTCGGTTTCCTGCATCGTTAGGGTACGATTACGTTGTTGAGAATGTCGGTGATGATCTCCTCGGTGGTGATGTTCTCGGCCTCGGCCTCGTAGGTCAGGCCGATGCGGTGGCGCAGCACGTCGTGGCAGACGGCGCGCACGTCCTCGGGGATGACATAGCCGCGGCGGCGGATGAAGGCGTAAGCCCGGGCGGCCTTGGCCAGCGAGATCGACGCACGGGGCGAACCGCCGTAGGCGATCAGGTTCTGCAACTTCTGGAGGTTGTACTCCGCCGGCTCGCGCGTGGCGAAAATGATGTCGATGATGTATTTCTCGATCTTTTCGTCCATGTAGACGTCCTCGACCACCTTGCGGGCCTTGACGATGTCCTCGGGGGTGATGACCTTGCCCACCTCGGGCATGCCGGCGCCCGAGAGGTTCATGCGCACGATGTCGCGCTCCTCCTGCTTCTTGGGGTAGGAGATCTTGGCCTTGAGCATGAAACGGTCGACCTGCGCCTCGGGCAGCGGGTAGGTTCCCTCCTGCTCCAGGGGGTTCTGCGTGGCCAGCACGAGGAACGGCTGCGGCAGGGGATAGGTGTTGTCGCCGATGGTCACCTGACGCTCCTGCATGGCCTCCAGCAGCGCCGACTGCACTTTGGCCGGGGAGCGGTTGATCTCGTCCGCCAGTACGAAGTTGGCGAAGATCGGACCCTTGCGTACGACGAAATCCTCGTTCTTCTGCGAGTAGATCAGCGTGCCGATCAGGTCGGCGGGCAGCAGGTCGGGGGTGAACTGTATGCGCGAGAAACAGGCGTCGACGGCCTTGGCGAGCGTGGTGATGGCCAGCGTCTTGGCCAGTCCCGGGACGCCTTCCAGAAGGATGTGTCCGTTGGACAGCAGGCCGATCAGCAGGGTGTCCACCAGGTGGCTCTGGCCCACGATGACCTTTCCCATTTCGTTGCGGAGCGTATCGACGAAAACGGATTCGCGTTCGATGCGCTCGTTGAGTTCTTTGATGTTGATGACTTCGCTCATTGTATTTGTCGTGTTATTCTGTTTGTTTTTTCAATTTTGTTTTTCCAACGTTTTTTCATCGAAATTATTGCAAATTTAATAAAATAAAACGGGTAAAACAGTCCGGTTTCATCGGTTTTTTTCTATCTTGTTATCTGTTAACCCTTAATCCCGATTTTCTATGCTTAATCTCATAAGCAGGAGGGTCGATGAATCTCTCCTTTTGCATTGCAACTGGGGTTGGGATGGAAAGTACGACGGATACTTTGCCAGCAAAGCTTTCGATGCAGTGAAAGGGTGTTATTTGGGAGATGATGGCGTTGTTCTCCCGCTGACACGGGGTGAGAATACCCGGAATTATACCTGGTGGTTCCGGATCGTTATTTATAATAAACCGTAGCGATTATGAAAAAACTTGTTCTTCTACTGTGTGTTTTGTCGGCTGTCGGTTGCGTCAAATCATATGAGGATTATTACACCCGTTCATTTGTACTTTCATATGGGAATATGAGGGGAATATCCGTTGCTATGACAGATTTCGGATTGGGGTATTCTGTCGATTTTGTTGGCGAGGGCGAATGGGATATAGCTATGAGCGGTAAAAAGAAGGATTTCTATAATCAATTGTGCGAAAAACACAACGATGTATCTTATAATCGTCGGGTTCGGGTTTATTTTTATGATCAGGGACTCAACCCGCGGTGTTTCCGGGATTTCGTCAATCTGGAGGTGTGGAGTTCCGCGGACTGGGATGCCGAACATCCTGCGGGGACGTCGCTCAACGATCTGGCGCGCTTTTCCAGCAACACGCCCTGGCCCTATATTCAGAGCGGCTATACGCAAAAATACCATGAACAACTGAACGGTGAATATTATCCCGTCGATAAATTGATTTCGGAGCTTACGCCGGATGATATGACGCTTTTGCCCAGAGGGGGTTTTTATTTTCGGTTTGTCACCCGGCCGGCGCAGCCCGGAAAGCATACGCTTTTCGTGCGCCTGACAGCCGATGACGGAAAGGTGTTCGAGGCGAGTTGCGACGTGGACTTTCAATAAGCGTGTCGTTGCTGTCGGGGACTGATTTCAGTGTGGGTTTTCATGTCCGCTATTTTGCGGCGCGGCGGTAAAATTTTCCGAAATCGGCGGAACTTTGTCCGAAGGGCGTGCAAAAAAGTATTAACTTTGCGGTCATGGAATCCAAAGAATCGCCGATATTACAAGGTCTGAACCCCGCCCAGCGGGATGCCGTGGTCAATTACGACTCGCCGTCGCTCATCATCGCGGGCGCGGGGTCGGGCAAGACCCGCGTGCTGACCTCGCGCATCGCATACATGATCGAGCAGGGCATTAAGCCCTGGAACATTCTGGCCCTGACCTTTACGAACAAGGCCGCCGAGTCGATGCGCGAACGCATCGCGCAGATGCTGCCCGACAACCGCAGCCGCTATATCCGCATGGGTACGTTCCACTCGGTCTTTTCGCGCATCCTGCGCGAGAACGCCGAAAAGATCGGGTTCACCGATTCGTTCACCATCTACGAACCCAGCGACTGCAAGAACCTGCTGAAGACCATCGTCCGGGAACTGAACCTTCCCGACGAGAAGTACAAGCCCAACGTGCTCTCTTCGCGTATCTCCTATGCCAAGAACTGCCTCGTCACGCCGGGCGCCTATCTGGCCAATTCGACCTGCGCGGCCGAGGACCGGCAGGCCCAGATCCCCGAATTCGGCAACATCTACAACATCTACTGCCAGCGTTGCAAGCGCAACGGCGCGATGGACTTCGATGATCTGCTTTTGCAGACCAACATCCTGTTGAGGGATTGTCCCGACGTGCTGGCCCGCTATCAGGAGCAGTTCCAATACATTCTGGTCGACGAGTATCAGGACACCAACTATGCGCAGTATACGATCATCCGCCGGCTGTCGCAGACCCATTCGAAGGTCTGCGTCGTGGGCGACGACGCGCAGTCGATCTATTCGTTCCGCGGGGCCAAGATCGAGAACATCCTCTCGTTCAAGAAGGATTATCCCTCGGCGATGGTCTTCAAGCTGGAGCAGAACTACCGTTCGACGCAGACGATCGTCGATGCGGCCAACTCGGTGATCGTCCGCAACTCGAAGCGCATGGAGAAGCATTGTTTCTCGGAGGGCGACGTGGGCGACAAAATCCGCATCCTGAAGGCATACACCGACCGCGAGGAGGCCGAAATGGTCGTTACGGACCTGCGCGACAAGGTCCGCGCGGCGGGCGACGAGTGGTCGGAGGCTGTGATTCTCTACCGCACCAACAACCAGTCGGCCGTGCTGGAGGACAACCTCCGCCGCCGGGGCATTCCCTACCGCATCTACAAGGGTTCGTCGTTCTACGACCACAAGGAGATCCGCGACATGATGGCCTATATCCGGCTGGTGATCAATCCCCGCGACGACGAGGCCTTCAAGCGCATCGTCAACTATCCGGCCCGCGGCATCGGCGACACGACCGTGCAGCGTATCGCGGCATTGGCCGCCGAGCGGGGCGTCTCGATGTGGGAGGCGGTCGACGCGCTGGTCGCCGAACCCGTCACGGACCCCGTGCAGCGCACCATCGCCCGCAAGGTGGCGGATTTCGTGGCGATGATCCGCGCGCTGTCGCTGGCGCGCAACGACAAGGGGCTGTACGATTTCGGACTAGAGATCGCCTCGCGGTCGGGCATCATCGCTGCCTACCGCACGGAGAACACCCCCGAGGCCGCTTCGGCGCTGGACAACATCGAGGAGCTGCTGAACTCGATGCAGGAGTTCAAGGAGCGGGTCGACGCCGAAATCCGGGGCGGCGAGCGTCCCGAAGAGGAGGAGGCCACCATCGAGGAGTGGTTGCAGAACATGATGCTGATGACCGACATGGATCAGGACGACCCCGACAGCAAGAACAAGGTGACGCTGATGACGGTCCATTCGGCCAAGGGGCTTGAATATAAGTATGTGTATATCGTGGGTCTGGAAGAAAACCTCTTCCCTTCGCAGCGGGCCGTCGAGTCGCCCGACGGCATCGAGGAGGAGCGGCGCCTGTTCTACGTGGCCCTGACCCGCGCCAAGGTTTCGGCGACGATCTCCTACGCCGAAATGCGTTTCCAGTGGGGAGAGTCGAAGTTTACGCGTCCGAGCTGTTTCCTGCGCGAGATCGACCCCCGGTACATCGAGTCGGACGCCGATTTCGCGGAGACGCGTCCGCAGCGTCGGCCCGGCGACGACGGACCCGCGGCCATCGACGAACTGCGCCGCCGCTTCGACTACCGCTTCCAGCAGAAACAGCAGGGGGGCGGACGTTTCGGAGGCGGCGGAAACGGCGGTTCGGGCGGTTACGGAAGCCGCAGCGGTTCCGGCGGAGGTTTCGGCCGTGCGGCCGACGGCGAGTCGGGTCCCGCGCGTCGTTTCGCGCGGGCTGCGGAGTCCCGGCGTCCGGCGGCGGCTCCCGATCCGGCGCTGGTGCAGACGCCCCGGCCTTCGACCGACGGCATGCGCCGTGTCGGCGTGCGTCAGGCGATGGACGGCGGCCTTTCCTCCGGAAGTGCGGCGGCGGTGAGCGGCGAATACGCCGTGGGACAGCGCGTCGAGCACCCGAAATTCGGCGTGGGCATCGTGCAGCGCATCGAGACGCTGTCCACGGACCACAAACTCGTGGTGGCTTTCGACAATGCGGGCGAAAAGACCCTGCTGGCCAAATTTGCGAAACTGACCAAACTCTGATCGCGATGGAGACGCCGCTCGTATCGGTCTGCATGACCACCTACAACCACGAACCCTATATCGCCGAGGCCATCGAAAGCGTGCTGGCGCAGCAGACCTCGTTCGGAGTCGAACTGGTCGTGGGGGAGGATTGCAGCACGGACCGCACGGCGGCGATCTGCCGCGAATATGCGGCGAAATACCCGGACCGCATCCGGCTGGTGACCTCGCCGGAGAATGTCGGCTGGCGGGCCAACTACCGGCGGACGTTCGAGGCGTGCCGCGGGAAATACGTGGCCTACCTCGACGGCGACGACTGGTGGTGCGATCCCCGGAAATTGCAGATGCAGGCCGACCTGATGGAGTCGGACCCCGGGTGCGGCATGTGCTATACGCGCGCCTCGAACTACTGGCAGGCCTCGGACCGCACGGAACCCGACCACCCGGACCATTACACCGATTTCGGGCGTCTGCTGTGCAGCCTGACCATCGCCAACTGCGCGACGCTGGCCCGCCGGGAGTTGATCGCACGGTATTACGACGAGGTTCGTCCCGCGGAGCATCCCGAGTGGAAGACCGACGACGCCCCGATGTGGCTCTGGTTCTCGGTGCGCAGCCGCATCAGCTATCTGCCCGACATCACGGCCGTCCACCGGCGTCTGCCCGACAGCGTGAGCCACAGCACGGCCTACCGGAAACGGATCGCCTTCTGCGATTCGCTGATGGACATAAGCCTCTGGTTCGACGCCCGCTACGCTGCGGGCCGCAACCGCTTCCGCATTCTCCGGCGGCGCAGTTCGGTGGCTTTGTGGGTCCTTTCGTGGGAAGGTCCGGTCGGGGAATACGTGACGCGCTGGCGGCGCGACGTTGCGGCCTGCCCGCGCCTCGCGCTCTGTCCCGAAGGGCCGGGACTGCTGGTGAAAAAGATTCTTTTCCGACGTAAAAAACAGCATTTATGACGACCAAACAACGTTATGACGGCGTAATCGCCTGGTTTTCGGAGCATATGCCCGTGGCCGAAAGCGAACTGCACTACTCGGACCCTTATCAGCTGCTGGTGGCGGTGATCCTCTCGGCGCAGTGCACCGACAAACGGGTCAACATGACCACCCCGGCGCTGTTCGAAGCCTTTCCCACGCCGTACCACATGGCCCGCGCCACGGCCGAGGAGATTTATCCCTACATCCGGAGCATCTCCTACCCGAACAACAAGGCCAGAAACCTCGCGGGAATGGCCCGGATGCTCTGCGAGGAGTTCGGCGGCGAAGTCCCGAGCGACCTGGAGCAGATGCAGCGTCTGCCCGGCGTGGGCCGCAAGACGGCCAACGTGCTGGGGGCTGTGCTGTGGCAGAAGGAGGTGATGCCGGTCGACACGCACGTTTTCCGCGTCTCGGAGCGCATCGGGCTGACAACCCGTTCGAAAACCCCGTTGCAGACGGAGCTGACCCTCGAAAAGAACATTCCCGGCCATCTGCTGCCTCTGGCCCACCACTGGCTGATCCTCCACGGGCGTTACGTCTGCGTGGCCCGTGCCCCCAAATGCGACGAATGCGGCATTGCGACCTGGTGCCGCAAATACGCCTCCGATCACCGCCAACCTAAAACCTTGAAGATATGATGAAACTCGCTTTCCGCCTTTTGCTGATTCTGCTGCCTCTGGGCGGCATGGCCCAAACGCCGCAGGATTCCCTGCGGGTGCTGTGGGTCGGCAACAGTTTCTCCTATTGCAACGATTTGCCCGGCATGGTGCAGAAGATCGCCTCGACCCAAAAAGTAAAACTCTCCTGCACGCGCTTTCTCAAGGGCGGCGAACGCTTCTCGGGGCACCTGAAAAACAAGAAGCTGTTGCAGGCCATTGCCGACGGCGGCTGGGATTACGTCGTCCTGCAGGAGCAGAGCACGGCTCCCGCGATGCCGACCGGACAGGTGGCCCGCGAGGTCTATCCCGCGGCCCGGACGCTCGACAGTCTGGTGCATGCCGCGTCGCCCGACGCCCGGGTGATCTTCTACATGACCTGGGGGCACAAGTACGGCAACCGCAAGCCCGTGGCCGAATACCCGCTTTCGAACGGATACGAGGGGATGCAGGAGCGGCTGAAGACCAGCTACCTCGAAATGGCCTACGACAACGGCGCATGGTGCGCTCCGGTGGGCATGGCGTGGCGCGCGGTGCGCAGCGAGCGTCCCGACTGCATCCTCTACCGGCCCGACTGCTACCATCCCGCGGTTCCGGGCAGCTATCTGGCTGCCAACGTCATTTTCACGACGATCCTCCAGCGTCCCTACCAGACGGCCTTTACCGCGGAGCTTCCGGCCGAGCAGGCCGAATATCTCCAGCGTACGGCCCAGCGAACCGTGCTCGACAACCTCGTGCTGCTGAATATCCGGTAGGCCGGTTGGTTTATCGCCTGTTTTTTTCTATCTTTGTCGGGTCCACCAATGCGGACCAACCCGAATGAAGTTATCGAAAGAACATATCGAACGTCTGCGGGAGATGCTCGCCCGACCCGGGCAGCGCATCGTCGTCGTCTCCCACACCAACCCCGACGGCGACGCCGTCGGATCGTCGCTCGCATGGGCCGAGGTCCTGCGTACGATGGGACATGCGGTGACCTGCGTCGTGCCCAATAAATATCCCTATTTCCTCGACTGGATGCCCGGGATCGACGAGGTGGTGATCTTCAAGACCGACACCGAAGGGCGCGCACGGCGCGCCATCGCGGAGGCCGACATGATTTTCTGCCTCGATTTCAACGCCGTTTCGCGGCTCGAAATCCTCAGCGACACCATCGCGGCCAACACCACGGCCCGCCGCGTGCTGATCGACCATCACCTCTCGCCCGACGAGGGCTTCGACCTGATGTTCTCGCATCCCGATTCGTCGAGCACGTGTTTTCTGGTGTACAGCATCGTCGAGGCGATGTGCGGCGCCGGGGCTATCACACGCCGCATGGCCGAGTCGCTCTACGTGGGCATGATGACCGACACGGGCAATTTCGCCTTCTCGTTCCTCACCCCGGAGCTGTTCCGCGCCGTGGCCGTGCTGGTCGAGAAGGGCATCTCGATCCCCGACATTCACAACAGCGTCTACAACGCCTATACCGAGGGCCGCGCGCGGCTGTTCGGCTATGCCATCAACCGCAAGATGGAGGTGATCCAGGACGGGACGGTGGCCTACATGTCCTTGCTGGAGAACGAGATGCGCCGCTTTCAGTTCCAGCAGGGCGACAGCGAGGGATTCGTCAACTACGCCCTCACGATCAAAAAGGTCAAGATGTCGGCCATGTTTCTCGCCCACCGCAAATTCATCCGCGTGTCGCTGCGCTCGCGGGGCGACGTCGACGTCAACCTCTTCGCCCGGAAGTATTTCAGCGGCGGCGGCCACAAGAACGCCGCGGGGGGCAAGTCGTTCGTCTCGATGCAGGAGACCATCGACCACTACGTCCGTTCGGTCAGGGAGTTCGCCGACGAAGGGCATCTGGGCTGACGCCTTATGGACGATTTCCGCCTCAAGGTCTTTATCGCCGCGGCCCGGACGTTGAGTTTCACCCGGGCCGCCGAACAACTCTACATTTCGCAGCCCGCCGTCAGCAAGCATGTCGGCGAGCTGGAATCCCGTTATAAGGTGCAGCTTTTCACCCGCCGCGGCAGCCATCTGGAGCTGACCGATGCGGGGCGTACGATGCTGGAGGCGGCCGGGCGGCTTCTCGACGACTACCGCCGCCTCGAATACGAGATGAGCCTCTGCGCCGACCAGACCGGGGGCGAACTCCGCCTCGGGGCCAGCACGACCATCGCGCAGTACCTCCTTCCGCCGATTCTGGCGCACTTCACGGCGCGCTTTCCCGGGGTGCGGGTCTCGATGTCGTCGGGCAACAGCGCCGAGGTCGAGCAGGCGTTGGGCGAACATGCCGTGGATCTGGGGCTGGTCGAGAGCCTCAGCCGCCGGCAGGGGCTGCACTACACGCTTTTCAGGCCCGACGAACTGGTGCTGGTGGCCCGTCCGGGCGGGAAATACGCCCGCCGGGAGACGGTGACGCCCGAGGAGCTGCCGCGCATCCCGCTGGTGTTGCGCGAAAGCGGCTCGGGGACGCTCGAAGTGATCGCCGCGGCCCTTGCGGCCAGAGGCATCCGTCTCTCGCAGTTCGATGTGACGATGCGCCTCGGGTCGACCGAGGGGATCAAGGCCTTCGTCCGCAACAGCGACGCCATGGCCATCGTATCGGTGATTTCGGTGGTGGATGAACTGCGCAGCGGCGCGCTGCGGATCGTCGACATCGAGGGGCTGACGCTCTCCCGCGATTTCGTTTTCGTGCATGCCGAAGCCGAACCTGCGCGTCTGGCGCGGCGGTTCATCGACTTCGCCCGGGCGGATTTCTGATTGCCGGCCCCCGGTTTCCTTATCCCTGCGTCATAACTTCAGGTTATCCCGGATAACCAAATCTTGTTTCGTATCCCGATAAAAGATGCGACCTTTGCCGTCGCAATGAAGCAAAAGTTATCGGTCGTCATTAAAATTGCAAGGATATGTTGGAAAAAGGTAACAGGGCGAACACCCTGCACGGAATTCTCCTGATCGCGCTGTTTTCGTTCGCGGCATTTTACATCGCCGAAATCCCCGTTGTCAGACGGCTCTCGTTCAGCCCCCTGATCGTCGGCATCGTGCTGGGCATGCTCTACGCCAACAGCCTGCGCAACCGGCTGCCCGAAACCTGGGTCCCGGGCATCCGGTTCTGCACGAAGCAGGTGCTGCGCTGGGGCATCGTCCTCTACGGGTTCCGCCTGACGCTGGCCCAGGTGGCGGCCGTGGGCGTGCCGGCCGTCGTCGTGGACCTGATCGTCGTGACGGTCACCATTCTGGGGGGCGTTCTGCTGGGCCGCCTGCTGAAGATCGACCGCGACACGGCGCTGATGACTTCGACGGGCAGCGCCATCTGCGGCGCGGCGGCCGTGCTGGGGGCCGAGCCGGTGGTGAAGTGCGAGGGGTACAAAACCGCCATCGCCGTCTCCACGGTCGTCATTTTCGGAACCCTCTCGATGTTTCTCTATCCGGTCATGTACCGCATGGGCATGCTCAACGGGATGACCGACACGGAAGTGGCCGTCTACACGGGCAGCACGCTGCACGAGGTGGCCCACGTGGCCGGGGCGGGCAACGCGATGGACCCCACCGATGCGCTGGGGATCGCCGGAACGGCCACCATCACCAAGATGATCCGCGTCATGCTGCTCGCGCCCGTGCTCGTGATCATGGGCTTCGTGCTGGCGGGCCGCCGGAAGGAATCCGGGGGCGAAACGGGAAAACGCAGGATCGCCGTGCCGTGGTTCGCCTTCGGGTTCATCGGGGTCATCGGTCTCAATTCGCTGCTGCAAAGCCTCTGCGGGGTGGAGACGGTCCGGGAAATTCCGCTCAACGGGACCATCGAGTACGTCGATACCTTCATGCTGACGATGGCCATGACGGCGCTGGGGACCGAAACGAGCCTCGACAAATTCAGGCAGGCGGGGGCCAGGCCTTTCGTGCTGGCCGGCCTGCTCTACGTCTGGCTGGTGGCGGGCGGTTACTTCGTCACGAAATACGTGGTCGGCATGTTGTAGCGGCCGCTTTACAGTCTCGGCAGCTCCGGATTCTCGTGCTCGGAGTAGCGGAGCACCCGTTCCCGAATGAAGTCCGCGAAACCGCGGGCCTCTTCGTATGTAAGGGCCTCGGGATAGCTCATCAGCACCAGCCGGTGGGGATGGAACGGCCGCCGGAACGAGGGGTGGATGTACGCGTAGGGATTGGCGACGAAACCCAGCCGCTGGTAGAAATGCTGGCGGCGGACCGAGATTTCATCCTCCGGCGGGTCGATTTCCAGAATGACGCGCCGCCCTTGGCAAAAGGCCGCGAGGGCTTTTGAACCCATGTTCTGTCCCCGCAGGCGGGGCGAGACGGCCAGATGCTCGACGTAGCGGTAATCCCCGGCGTTCCAGTGGAAGAGGATGCCGATGAACTCGTCGCCGCGCCAGATGCCGTCGGCCTCGAAATGCGGGTCGCCGAAAGCGCGGTCGTAACCCGTGCCGTCCCAGCGTTCGCAGTCGGGGAAGGAGGCTTCGTAAAGCGCCCATGCTTCGGCCCAGCCCTTGTCCGAGCGTGATTTGAACGGTATGAATCGCAGTTGCTGTGTCATGGTTTCCAATTTTCGGCAAGATACGGCAAATTTCGCATAAATTTATGTCCTTTCCAAAATGAGGCCGGCCCGTACCGATGGACGGGCCGCAGCCGCTTCTGCGGCGCCCTGCCCGTTTGCCGGGAGCGGAAAAATCCCCGGAGCTTCGGCCCGGGGATTTCCGGTTTCCGGGGGGGGCGGAAAGGGACGCTCCGAAAAAAAATCGCACGGCGGGGGTCGGTATCCGGAAAAGGCGTGTCTATCGGGTGAAGACAAAGAGAAAAAATCTGTTTTGTGTAAATGATATGCAGAAAGAGATAGACAGACTGATCAATTCGTACCGGAGCAACGCTTTGAGTAAGGAGGAGGCCGGTATGTTGGCGGGATGGCTGGAGGAGTCGGATGAAAACCGGGCTTATTTCAGGGAGTGTCTCGCCAGACGGGAGCTGCCCGCGTCGGCCAAGGCGGAGCGGGAATGGGCGCGTTTCGCAGCCCGCAACAAGATCCTGTTCGCTGTCCCCGAGGTCGCCGGACGGCGCCGGAGTCGGTTCCTGCGCTATGTGGCGGCGGCCGCCGTGGTTGCGGCGGGCGTTTGCGCCGTGTGGTTCTGGCAGCGCACCCCCGATGTCGCGTCCGAAGCCGGGGCCGGGGCGGAGATCAGCGCCGCACAGCCCTTGGAATACCGCACGGCGTGCGGCGAGAGGCTCGACATCGTGCTGCCCGACGGGTCGAAGGTCTGCATGAATTCCGAGGCGACGCTCACCGTGGACCCGGGATTCGGGAAGGCGACGCGCGAGATCGAGTTCGACGGCGAGGCGTTTTTCACCATTTCGCCCGACAAAAACTGTCCGTTCATCATCCACAGCGCCAACAACAACTATACGGTGCTGGGAACGTCGTTCAACCTGCAATCCTACGCCCGGGAGAATTTCGCCGTGGTGACGCTCCATACGGGGTGTTTGCAGGCGCAGGCCCGGAAGGACGTCATCATCCTCGACCCCCTCGACACGGCGATCGTCTTCTGGATCGCAGCCTCGGCCCTGTCGTTCATCCTCGCGCTGTTCGTCTCGAAGAAGTCGCACGCGTAAGAACCTTCAGACTGAAACGATGTGCGTGCGATTCGATCTCATGCGCCCTTGCGGCGTGAATCGCTATGCGCTGGCCCTTGTTGCCCGGGCGCCGGCCGGGGATGGGGCCTTGCTGTCAATGTGACGAGCGGTGCAAGTGGGGGGGCGAACAAAACGAAAATGAAAAACCGCAGCCGATTGACAATCAGCTGCGGTTTTGTTTTCGTGTGCCCAGGACAATATTCGAAAATTGCAATTTTATACCTTTTG
>OIXV01001794.1_pt1 | contig 18379 bp, 19 predicted proteins | sample 1587771 | NCBI WGS metagenome assembly OIXV01 (sample SAMEA3888893, study PRJEB22519) | human gut metagenome | biome: human gut; feature: human-associated habitat; material: faeces | place: Denmark | collected 2010
CTTCGACTGCGTGAAGTCCAGCCCCGAGAAGCTCCCGCAGATCCGCAAGTTCATGAACTACTATCTCCCCACCACGCTCAAGCTCCTCAACGCCTATGACCGCATGGGGAGCCAGGGCGTCTCCGGCGAGAACATCTCCGGCACGATGGAGCGCGTGGAGAACATGATGGGGACGATCGTCACCGCCTTCGAGCGCCAGCTCGACGGCCTTTTCGGCGACCAGGCGCTCGATATCTCGACGGACATCACCGTGCTCGAGAATATGATGGCGCGCGAGGGGCTGAGCGACGACCCCATCCACCGTACGCAGAGCGAGCAGACAGACAGCGACGACAAATCCTCCGGCGGAATCCAGCTGGAGCTGTGAGTAACATATAAGAAGAGAAAGGATGCATCATCATGACCGATAACATGACGCCCGAACTGACGCTGGACCCCAACACCGCTGCCGCCGCCGAGACAGTGCCGCAGCTGACGCTGACGCCTGAGGCTCCGGAGCCCCCCAAGGTCGAGGAGAAGAAGGCCGAGCCCGTCGAAATGGACGATAAGCTCCTCTCCGACGAGGAGAAGAAGGCCGTGGAGGAGTTTTCCCATAAGATCAACATCCGCGACACGAATATGATCCTGCAGTACGGCGCGGCGGCGCAGAAGAGCGTCGCGGGCTTTTCTGAGAGCGCGCTCAACAACGTCCGCAGCAAGGATCTCGGCGAGGTGGGCCAGGATCTGAGCCAGCTTGTCGTCGAGCTGAAGGGCTTCGGCGAGGGCGAGGAGAAGAAGGGCTTCATGGGCCTGTTCAAGAAGGCGGGCAATCGCCTCGAGACGATGAAGGCCCAGTACAGCAAGGTCGAGGCCAACGTCGACAAGATCGCCCAGAGCCTTGAGCAGCACCAGATCACGCTGCTCAAGGACGTGGCCATGTTCGACCAGATGTATGAGCTGAACCTGAAGTATTACAAGGAGCTGACCATGTACATCCTCGCCGGCAAGAAGCGGCTCGAGGAGGTGCGCACGGGTGAGCTCGAGGAGCTGCGCCTGAAGGCGGAGAAGAGCGGCCTTGCCGAGGACGCGCAGGCATACAACGACCTCGTGAACCTCTGCAACCGCTTTGAAAAGAAGATCCACGACCTCGAGCTGACGCGCATGGTCTCCGTGCAGATGGGCCCGCAGACCCGCCTGCTTCAGAACAACGACACCCTGATGATCGAGAAGATCCAGTCCTCGCTCGTCAATACCATCCCCCTGTGGAAGAGCCAGATGGTGCTCGCCCTCGGCATGGAGCACAGCCGTCAGGCCACGGCCGCGCAGAACGCCGTCACCGAGATGACCAACGAGCTCCTGCGCAAGAACGCCGACACGCTCAAGATGGGCACCATCAACACCGCCAAGGAGGCCGAGCGCTCCATCGTGGACATCGAGACGCTGCAGCACACCAACCAGCAGCTCATCGAGTCTCTGGACGAGGTGGCCCGCATCCAGCAGGAGGGCGCCGCCAAGCGCAGGGAGGCCGAGGCCCAGCTGGGCCGCATCGAGGGCGAACTGAAGCAGAAGCTACTGGAGCTGCGCGGTTAAGCTGAGAGATACGGCTTCTCCGTGAAAGGAGACTACCATGAAATTTTATCAAAAACGTGGCTTTGCGCTGGTGGTGCTGGTGCTGGCCATTCTGGGCTCCTGCGTCTACGGCATCAGCAAAAAGCCCGCCGACCTGCCCCAGGTATCCTACGGCAACTGGCTGCGGGACGACGCCGACCTGTTGACGGACGAGACGGAGGCCTCTCTGCGGCAGTATGACCAGAGCTGGGACAGCGACTATCGGGCCATTATCGCCGTGGCGACGCTGGACACGCTGAACGGCTGGACCTATGAGAAGGCGGCGGCGGAGCTTGGCTCCCGGTGGGGGCTGGGCGGCAATGATATGCTGCTGCTGTTGGTAAAGGATAGCAACTACTACGTGGCGCTGGGCGACAACGTGCTGGACGCCATGACGGACACCTATCAGGCGGGCCTGCAGGGCGCTGTGGAGACTCCCTACTATCAGGGGGACTACGACGCAGCGGCGCTGGCCTTCTTCCGGCAGGCGGATGTGTTCTATGCCCAGACGCTGGGCCGTCAGCAGAGCGGCGGCAGCTATTCCGATCATGAGGATAACGGTGCGTGGCAGGGCAATGACTCCGGCTCTGTGGCGGCTGTGGTGCTGCTGGTGGTGGGCATCTTTGTAGTGTGGATCCTGCTGGATGGCCTGCGGTATCGCCGGTATCGCCGCCGCCCGGTGGTGGTAGGCGGGCCTGTGTACTATCCCGTGTTCTGGGGACGGCATCCCCGTCCGCCCCGGCGGCCTGCACCGCCTCGTGGCCCCCGTCCGCCCATGGGCGGCGGCCCTCGGCCTCCTATGGGGGGCGGCCCCAGACCGCCGATGGGAGGCGGCCCTCGGCCCGGTGGATCCCGGCCCAGTACCCCTCGACCCTCCCGGCCTTCCGGTTCCCGGCCCTCCGGGAGCTTCGGCGGCGGGAGCCGCAGCGGCGGCTTCAGCGGCAAGGGCTTCGGCGGGAGTTCCCGTTCCGGCGGAGGCAGCCGTGGCGGCGGCTTCAGTGGGAAAGGCTTCGGCGGTGGCAAAAGATAAGCTGTCAAAGCATGAAAAGTAACGGCAGGAATAAAATTTCTGCCGTTACTTTTTAGATGAATGGCGATGAAAAAAACCGTGGAAGCACAGCTTCCACGGTTTTTGAACGTAAATTTTACTCGGCGGGGTAAACAGAAACCTGCTTACGATCCTTGCCCAGACGCTCGAAGCGAACCACACCGTTGGCCTTGGCGAACAGGGTGTCGTCGGAGCCACGGCCCACGTTGGCACCGGCGTGGATATGCGTGCCACGCTGGCGAACCAGAATGTTGCCGGCCAGAACGTGCTGACCATCCGCACGCTTGGGACCCAGGCGCTTGGACTCGGAATCACGGCCGTTCTTGGTGGAGCCCATACCTTTTTTGTGGGCGAAGAATTGCAGACCAATGTTCAGCATATTTCAGTACCATCCTTTCTGTAAGGGTAGAGAAGAGGAGGGCGGTCAGCCTTCCATAACTTCAATGTTATCGGGATATTCGTCGTGAAGCTGCGCCAGATAGACCATCAGCCCCGTCAGGAGATTCTGACAGGTGGACTCGGCCGTGTTGGCCAGTCCGCCGGGAAGCCGAAGGGAGATCGAGGCATCCGCTTCCCGCACCTTTACCGCAGCACACAGACCCATCACGTCGTTTACGGTGGCCTCCACCAGACGGACGGCGCTGGTAATGGCGGCGCAGACGATGTCTTCGCCGGATTCTCCCCAGCCGCTGTGGCCCTGCACGTCAAACCCGATGATGCGTGCATCCTCCGTGAGGAATGTAACGGTCGTCATGCCTTAGAAAGAGATCTTGCCGATCTCCACCTTGGTGTAGGGCTGACGATGACCCTGCCGTTTGCGGTAACCCTTCTTGGGGGTGTACTTGAAGATACGGATCTTCTTGCCCTTGCCGTTCTTCACCACGGTGGCATCCACCTTGGCACCCTCCACCACGGGAGTACCGAACTTGGAGTTCTCGCCGTCCACGATGGCCAGCACCTGATCAAAGACCACGGCGTCGCCGGCGTTGACGTCCAGCTTCTCGATGAAAAGCGTATCACCCTCGGAAACGTTGTACTGCTTACCACCGGTCACGATAATTGCCTGCATTACTTGTTGCACCTGCCTTTCCTTTATAACGGACTCGCTGTCGGGGGCGTCGGCTGCGGGAGCCGAAACTTCTACCCATTCAAAGCGGCTTATAAAGTATACCAGCCGGGCGCAACTTTGTCAACGCCTTTTGGGGGGATTTTGCGGCATTTTCTCCGGAATATTCAAAAAAATGTCATGACTTTTTCCGTACAATGGGGTACAATGAATGAAAATAAGTGTTTGGAGGAAATTTCCCTTGAGAAAGCTCTATGACGCCGCAGACCGGTTCTGCGCCCGGCATCCCCGCTTCGGCGTGCCGGATCTGATGCGCTATATCGTTATCGGCAATGTGGTGGTGTTTTTCCTGATCATGCTGACCAGAGGCACCAACGCCAGTGCCCTGAACTTCCTGTATTTTGATCCGCAGATGGTGCTGCGGGGTGAGGTGTGGCGCATCGTCACCTACATTTTCGTACCCAGTACCACCAGTGTGTTCTGGTTGGTGGTGGAGCTGTATTTCTACTACTGGATCGGCTCCACGCTGGAGCGGGAATGGGGAACGGCACGGTTTAACCTCTACTATTGGAGCGGCGTGCTGCTGACGGTCATCGGCGCTCTGCTGGCCAGCGCCATTACGGGCGGCAACTATGCGGTGGCGGGGACGAGCTACGTGAACCTGTCCATGTTCCTGGCCTTTGCGCTGCTGTTCCCCAATACGCAGGTGCTGCTGATGTTCATCATCCCGGTGAAGATGAAGTGGCTGGCCTACATCGATGTGGGACTGTTCGCCGTGAGCATCATTCGGGCCATTCTGGTGCAGAACTGGGGCGGCGTGATTTTGCCGGTCATGGCGCTGCTGAACTTCCTGATCTTCGCATGGCCCACCCTGCAGGGCTGGGCGCAGCGGCAGCAGTATCAGCACTCCAGGCAGGCGGTGAACTTCAAGAAGGCCGTCCATCAGCAGCAGAAGCAGCAGGGGTATCACCACAAGTGTGCCGTGTGCGGCCGCACGGATACGGACTATCCGGATCTGCAGTTCCGGTATTGCAGCAAGTGCGTGGGCTATCACTGCTTCTGTCAGGATCATATCTTCTCCCACGTTCACTTTACGGAGTGAGGAAAACAGAAGAAACAGAGCACCGGTCCATACGGATCGGCGCTCTGTTTTTTGACTTTTTGTGCGCTTTATGTATCCAGCTCCAGCAGGTGGAGGCCGTAGTCGTTGAGGTAGGGCTTCACCAGATCATAGGGGATGAAGAAGGTCTGCTCACCGGCGGAATAGGGGGCGATATCATAGGTGTTGAAGACGATGGTCACACCCTTGGCGTTATAGAACACGCTGCGTTCGATCCAGTCCAGCACCGTTTTGTCGTAGTCGCTGAAATAGGAGGTGTCGCCGCTGTCCTGAATCTGACGGAGGATCAGCTGGTACACGGCCTCCTCCAGTTGGTTGATGTCGGTGGCCAGATCCGTGACGGATACGGTCTTGCCGGTGGAGAGATCGAAGGAGACGGCCTGCCGCCAGGTGCTGGGGTGGGCGCCGCCGGTATAGGAGACATAGGACAGGGTGACGCACAGCAGGCGCTCATTCTGCCACCAGGAGATCCCTGCCTCATCCCGATAGGCGAAGTCCTCGGTTTTCCAGCGCTCTCCGCCGGTGGTCTCGTACTCCTCACGGGCCATCTGCTCCATCTCGTCCAGCATATCCACCTGCTGATCCCGCCAGCCGGTGAACCAGTCGTTGATGCGCTGTACGGCGGCCTGCCGGTTCTTGGCGGCGGTGTCGCTGTTGTCGGGACTGCCGGTGAGGGTCAGCACGGGGATCTGATATCGGGCGGTAAGCAGCACCGTCTCGTCCTGCTCGCTGACGGTATATTGCCGCTCGGTCCACTCCGTGGAGATGACAGGGACGTCCGGGGAGGTCACGGACACCTTCGGGACGCCGTCTGTTATCATGGTGTTGGCGGCGGAGACCTTGCAGCCGGTCAGCAGGCCCGTCAGGACGGTACACAGGACCAGCAGCATGGCCAGAGCCAGTAGCTTTTTCATGGGGGATTCACCTCACAGAAGGATGGGGTTCGTGCGCCAGTCGCTGCCGCAGACGCTGCGGGAGGGCTGGGGATAGGTCAGGACGTAGAGGTCCGTCCAAAGGGCCTCCCGGCGGAAGAGAGCTTCTGCCGCAGGCCCCAGACGGGACACGTCACCGGGGCGGGTCAGTACCGGTACACCCCGCCGCTGCATCTGCCGCAGAAGATCCCGGCCCCGTCCATTGGCGGCCAGCACACGGAGATAGGGGATGCCGCCCGCCGGGGGCGTGACATCCAGCCACGCCGACAGCAGCATCCGCCTCAGCCGGGAGGTGGGGTAGCGCTTGGTTTTGGCGGTCTCCAGCAGCTCCTCCGGGGAGCAGGAGGTGCGTACTGCCTGATAGAACCGGTGGTACAGGCCCTCCTTGCCGCCGTCATAGGGGAGGAAGTCCTCCTCCCGCAGCTGCCGCAGCCGGGCTAAAATGGCCCGGCGGCAATAGGAGAGGTCTGCCGGGGCCTGTCCCAGCGCCAGCTCCCGCCGGAGCACCTGCGCCGCAGGAGCAGGGAGGTAGGAGAGAGCCTCGTCGGTACGGCCGGAGCGCAGCAGCGCCCGCAGATAGGAGGCGGAGGCCGTGTCGCCGGAGGGTGTGCCGTCGTGGCCGGCACCCTGACGCAGGACGGCCAGCGGCTCCATGGGAGCCTTCTGCCGCCGCAGGGCCTTCAGGTACTCGATGGCCAGAATGTCGTTGGGGCGGGAGAGCATCTGCGGGGGAGCGCCCAGCTCCTCCGCCGCCTGCTGTCGGGCCGGGGCATAGGCCATGCCTTGAGCCAGCAGCTGCCGGATGCGGGGCATCAGCTCCGGCTGGGAGAGAGCCGCCTCCGCTGCCTGTAAGGCGGTCAGGTCGCCGCACTCGCTGCCGAAGGCCAGATGGGACACCACGCCGGTGGAGGCCAGCAGCGCCACACCGCCGGCGGCAAACCGCTCCGCCGAGGCCATGGCCCACGGGGTGGGCAGCTCCAGTACCAGATCGGCGCCGCAGCGGACGGCCATCTCCCCACGGGCGTGCTTGCGCGCCACGGCGGCGTCGCCCCGCTGGACGAAGTTGCCGCTCATGGCGCATACAAGGGGGGCGTCGTACTGCCGCCGCAGGCCCTCCAGCATCCGGGCGTGGCCCAGATGAAAGGGATTGTATTCGCATATGATACCAACGGCGTTCACGATTTTCCCCCTTAAAATATTACAAAAGGTTACAATTCAGTTGCGGGATACACGGATTTGTGGAAATTTCTCTAATTTCGACGGAGATATAAACGATTTGGTAGATATTTACGAGATTTTGTCAGCATTATACCATACATCTGCAGATTTTGCAACGGACTCTGGGGCGTTGCATTTTTCCGGCGGTGTGATACAATAGGGTCAACTGATAAATGAAAGGCGGTAATCGCAATGAACAGCGCTGAAAAGCTCCGACTGCTGCGCCGGCGGATGCAGGAGCAGGGTATGGACGCCTATGTGGTGGTAACGGATGATTTCCACGGCTCGGAGTACGTGGGTGACTATTTTAAGGCCCGGGAGTATCTGTCGGGCTTCACCGGCTCCGCCGGTACGCTGGTGGTGCTGCCGGACAGCGCCGCCCTGTGGACGGACGGACGGTACTTTTTGCAGGCGGCGGATCAGCTGGCCGGGAGCACCATCGACCTGATGCGGGCGGGGCAGCCCGGCGTTCCCACCATCGGGGCTTTTCTGGCACAGAGGGTGCCGCAGGGAGGCGTCGTGGGCTTCGACGGACGCACCGTCAGCAGTCTCTTTGCCCGGACGCTGGCCGCTGCGCTGGAGGGGAAGAATGTCCGCTTCGCCTATGAGCAGGATCTGGCCGGGGCCGTGTGGCCGGACCGTCCGGCGCTGTCGGCGCAGCCGGTGTGGGAGCTGCCGGCGGAGTGCGCCGGGCTGACCCGTGAGGAGAAGCTGCGTCTGCTGCGGGAGAAGATGCGGGAGACCGGGGCAGAGGTACTGGTGCTGACGGCGCTGGACGAGGTGGCGTGGACGCTGAACCTCCGGGGCGACGACGTGCGCTGCACGCCGGTGTTCCTGTCCTTCCTGCTGCTGCGGCAGGAGGAGGCCACCCTGTGTGTGCAGGAGCAGATCCTGTCCGGAGAGCTGAAGGAGAAGCTGGCGGCCTGCGGCGTGGCACTGGCCCCCTATGAGAGCATTTATGACCGGCTGCGGGCCATCCCGGCAGGGACGGCGGTGCAGACGGACAGCGCCACGGCCAACTACTGCGTATTGCAGAGTCTGTCCGGGGCCAAGGTGCTGGACAGGCCCAGCCCGGTGCAGCTGATGAAGGCCATGAAAACCCCGGCGGAGCAGGAGAACTTCCGGACCGCCCACATCAAGGACGGTGTGGCGGTGTGCCGGTTCATCTGCTGGCTGCAGGGCCATGTGGGCAAGGAACCCATCACCGAGTGCAGCGCTGCCGCCAAGCTGGAGAGCTTCCGGGCTCAGCAGCCGGACTATCTGGGGCCAAGCTTTGACTCCATCATGGCCTTCGGTCCCCACGGAGCCATCGTCCACTATGAACCCACGGCGGAGACGGATGTGCCGCTGGAGCCCCGCAGCTTCTGCCTAGCGGATACCGGCGGACACTATTTGCAGGGGACCACGGACATCACCCGCACCATCCCGCTGGGGCCGCTGACGGAGGAGGAACGCCGGGCCTATACGGTGGTGCTGAAGGGCCATCTGCGGCTGGGAGCGGCCCGGTTCCCGGAGGGCCTGTGCGGGCAGAATCTGGATATTCTGGCCCGGCTGCCTCTGTGGGAGCAGGGGATGGACTACAACCACGGCACCGGTCACGGCGTGGGGTATGTGCTCAGCGTCCATGAGGGGCCGCAGCGGCTCCACTGGCGGCTGCCGGAGAACCAGAAGGTCACGGCGCTGGCAGAGGGCATGGTGGTATCCAATGAACCCGGCTACTATGCCGCCGGACAGTTCGGCATCCGCCATGAGAATCTGGAGCTGGTGCAGCGGGACGGCGAGAACGAGTATGGCCGCTTCCTGCACTTCGAGCCGCTGACCATGGTTCCCTTTGACCGGGCGGCGCTGGAACTGAGCCTGCTGTCGGAGGAGGAGCTGGCGCTGCTGAACGCCTATCATGAGAAGGTGCGGGCTGCCATCGCACCCCATCTGGATGGGGAGGAGCTGGCGTGGCTCATGGCCGCTACGGCACCCATCCTGCGGTAAGAGAAGAATAGAAAAGCCGTCCCCGGCCGGTGGCCGGGGACGGCTTTTCTATGGGAAGATCATCGTTTCAGCAGGGTCTGCCGCTGCCGCCAGTCCGGTAGGTAGCGCTCCACCTCGGCGTAGAAGGCGGGACTGTGGTTTTTATGGCGGATATGGGCCAGCTCATGCACCACCACATACTCGATGGCCTCCGGGGGATAGGCCATCAGGTACAGGGAGAAGCAGAGACTGTTTTTCCCGGAGCAGCTGCCGAACCGTGTCCGGGCGGAGGTGATCCTGATCCCGGTGGGCCGGACGCCCATGACCCCGGCCCAATAGGCTACCCGCTGGGGCAGGTGAGCCTTGGCCTGCCGGCGAAGGGCCTCCTGCTCCTGAGGGGTGGGTTCCGGGTGTTCCGCCCGATACCGGGCCTGACGCTGCTGCTGGCGATGGATCCATGTCTCGTGCTTTTCCACGAAGGTGCGGATCTCCTCCGCCGGGAGAGTCATGGGCGCCCGCACTACCACGCTGCCGGTCTGGTCTACCTGCAGGGCCACGGTGCGGCGGCGGCTCCGCACCACCTGATAGTCCGTCATCGCTCTGCCACCCAAATGAATCGGGGGCCGTGATAGCCGTCCCGCTCCACGGTCTCCGTCCACATGGACGCAGGGCGCACCCACAGACCGCCGTCGCCGTAGAGGGCCCGGTACACCACCAGCTCCTCCAGCGTCTCCGAGTGGCGGGCGATGCCCAGCACCTGATATTCATTGCCCTTGAAGTGGCGATACCGCCCCGGTTGAATGTCCGCCATATACTCCACCTCCGTTTTTGGGATCAGTATACCACATCGGTTCCCAAAAGGCAAAAACTGTGTTATCATACAGGAAAGGACATATGCTGAAAGGGGAGACTGCACCATGAAGAACACCACCCTGTGCTACATCGAAAATCCGGCCGGGGAGTATCTGATGCTCCACCGAGTGAAGAAGGAGAACGACTGCAACCACGACAAATGGATCGGTGTGGGCGGGAAATTCGAGGACGGAGAGAGTCCGGAGGAGTGCGTCCTGCGGGAGACGCTGGAGGAGACGGGGCTGACTCTTACCGACTATCGGTATCGGGGGATCGTCACCTTTGTCTCCGACCGGTGGGAGACGGAATATATGCACCTGTTCACCGCCACCGGCTGGACGGGCCGCATCCGGGAGGACTGCGACGAGGGCGTGCTGGGGTGGATCCATCGGGATCGGCTGGCGGCTCTGCCCCAGTGGGAGGGGGACCGCATCTTTCTGGAGCTGCTGCGGCGGGAGGTGCCGTTCTTCTCCCTGAAGCTGCGCTATGAGGGGGAGCGGCTGGCCTATGCCGCCCTCAACGGAAGGGAGATGGAGCGATGAAGCTGCTGGTCAGTGCGTGTCTGCTGGGAGTGGCCTGCCGCTACGATGGGCGGAGCAAGCTCCACCCGCTGGCGCAGGAGCTGTGCCGCCGCCATGAGGTGATCCCCGTGTGCGGGGAGATCTTCGGGGGGCTGCCCACGCCCCGGCTCCCCTCCGAACGCCGGGAGGGCGGCGTGTTTGCAAGCGACGGCGGTGATGTCACCGATGCCTTCCGCCGGGGGGCGGAGGAGGTGGTGCGTCTGGCCCGGCTCACCGGGGCACAGGCGGCCATTCTGAAGGAGCGCAGCCCCTCCTGCGGTTCCGGGGAGATCTATGACGGCACCTTCACCGGAACGGTGGTGGAGGGCTGGGGCGTGACGGCGGAGCTGCTGCGCCGGGAGGGCATCCCGGTGCTGGGGGAGTCCCGGATGGGAGAACTGCTGACAGAGGACGAGGCGTGTTTGGTCAAAATCACAAGAGACCCGGCGAAAAAACTGTGAGATTCTGAAAAAATGGCCCGGCCCCATTGACAGCCTATGTATAAGTTGCTAAGATGGTAGCGTCAACAAACCGAAAACGTTACCGGGAAGGTTTCCAAATTTTCGGTACTATCTCCGGAGGGATTACCGATGACCATCAAAGATATTGCCCGGCTCTGCGGCGTCAGCGTCAGCACGGTATCCCGTGTGCTCAATGACCGACCTGACGTCAGCGAGGAGAACCGACGCCGGGTGCTGGAGGTCATTGAAAGCTCCAACTACATCCCCAACAACACCGCACGGGATCTGGTTAAGACCAAGTCCGACGCCATTGGACTGGTGGTGCGGGGCGTGTCCAACCCCTTCTATACCGACATCATCCGGGCCGTCGAGGACGGCATCACCGCCGAGGGCTTTACCATGGTGATGCAGCAGATCGGCACCTGCGACGACGAGATCAAGCGGGGGGCTATGATGGAGCGGGAGAAGCGGCTGCGGGGCATCGTGTTTCTGGGCGGACGATCCGACTACACGCCGGAGGAGCTGACCATGCTGAACGTACCCTTTGTCTGCTGCTCCTACGCCAATCAGTACGGCACACTGCCGGAGGGCTCCTACGCCTCGGTGTCCATCGCTGACGAGGAGGAGGCCTATCGGGCCGTGACGGAGCTGTACCGCTGCGGACACCGCCGCATTGCGGCGCTGGTAGCCCGCACCGATGACCGGGCCATCAGCCAGCTACGCTATCAGGGGTATCTCCGGGCGCTGGCGGACTGCGGCCTGCCGACGGAGGAGGAGCTGGTGATCTGCGCCGGGTCCTTTGACATCGGGGACGCCTACCGGGCCACGGCGGAGAGGCTGCGGCAGGGGGCGGACTTCACGGCGGTGTTTTCCATTGCCGACAACATGGCGCTGGGCGCCATGCGGGCACTGCGGGAGGCGGGATGCCGGGTGCCGGAGGACTGCTCCGTTATCGCCATCGACGGCCTGACCATGTCGGAGTATTTCCATCCCATGCTGACCACCCTCTGCCAGCCTATGGAGGAGATGGGGCGGCGCAGCGTGGAGATCCTGATGGACATGATCCACGGCCGGGGACGGCCCCGCTGCGAGACGGTGCGGACCGTGCTGCGCCGGGGAGCGTCCGTGCGGCGGATCAACTGAGTTTTTCCCATCCCAAGGGATGTGAAAAATAATAAATGAAGGAGAAATGAAAATGAAGAAGTTTCTTGCATTGGCTCTGGCTCTTGTTATGGCGCTGTCTCTGGCAGCCTGCGGCAAGAAGGCAGATGACAACAAGGGCGATGGAGACGAAGCGAAGGGTTCCGTGTATTACCTGAACTTCAAGCCCGAAGCCGACAAGGCCTGGCAGAATCTGGCCAAGACCTACACCGAGAAGACCGGCGTGGAGGTCAAGGTCGTCACCGCCGCCTCCGGCCAGTATGACACCATGCTGACCTCCGAGCTGGACAAGTCCGCTCCTCCCACCATGTTCCAGGTGGGCAACCAGGGCGCCGTCAACTCCTATGGCGATTTCTGCTATCCTCTGGATAACACCGACGTCATGAAGGAAATGACCACCCAGGACTTCAACCTGAAGAATGCCAACGGCGAGACTGTGTCCATCGGCTACTGCTATGAGGCCTATGGCATCATCGTCAACAAGGCTCTGCTGAAGCAGGCCGGCTATGAGATCTCCGATATCACCAACTTTGAGACCCTGAAGAAGGTCGCCGACGACATCCACAGCCGCGCTGCCGAGCTGGGCTTTGACGCCTTCAGCTCCGCCGGCCTGGAGGCCTCCTCCAGCTGGCGCTTCTCCGGTCATCTGGCCAACATGCCCCTGTTCTATGAGTTCCGGGATGACAACGTCACCTCTCAGCCCGCCAGCATCAAGGGCACCTATCTGGATGCCTTCAAGAACGTCTGGGATCTGTACACCACTGACTCCGCCACCACCGGCGCTGCTCTGACCACCGCCACCGGCGACACCTCCGAGGCCGAATTCGGTCAGGGCAAGGCTGTGTTCTATCAGAACGGCTCTTGGGAGTATGTATATCTGGTCACCGACACGGATAAGGGCTTCCTGATGAACGCTGACGATCTGGCCATGATCCCCATCTACTGCGGCGTTGAGGGCGAGGAGAAGTCCGGCCTGTGCTGCGGCACCGAGAACTGCTGGGCTGTCAACAAGAACGCCAAGGAAGAGGACATCCAGGCCACTCTGGACTTTATGAAGTGGGTCGTTACCTCTGACGAGGGCACCACCATGCTGGCTGAGCAGTTTGGCCCCTGCCCCTTCAAGAACGCCAAGACCCCCGAGAACGTGTTCTTTGCCGATGCCAACGCCTATACCGCTGCCGGCAACTACATTGTGACCTGGGCCTTCAACTGGACTCCCGCCGTGGATGACTGGCGTGCGGGCGTGGTGGACGCTCTGACCCAGTACACCGTCAACGGCGGCAGCTGGGACAACGTCAAGACCGCCTTCGTGGACGGCTGGGCCACCCAGTATGCCAAGGAGAACGGCTGAGCTATAAGCGCTCCGTTGTAACGCAATAGGACCGGGGGCGGGCTTATCGCCCGCCCCCGATTTTCTCACCTGCGGCGCCAGAGCTGTTGGCCGGTATGGACCGGGCAAGAGCTCCGGGCGCCGCCCGGAAAAAACATAGATAGGAGAGAGGCGTCATGAAACTTCCGAAACACCGCCGGGACGAGGCCGCGCTGAATTCCCGGCTGATCCGCCGCCCCATCAAGCGCATGGTGTGGCTGTTTTTGCTGCCCACCTTTGCCGCCTTCTGCATCGGCTTCCTGTACCCCTTCTTCAAGGGGCTGTTTCTGTCTTTCTGCAACTTCCGCATTACCAGCCAGTGGACATGGACGGGGCTGGAAAACTACCGGAAGGCCTTCCAGGACCCCGGCTATATGCACGCGTTCTGGTACACGGCGCTGTTTGCCATGGTGAGCCTGATCGTTATCAATCTGTTTGCCTTTACCATTGCCTATGCACTGACCCAGAAGTTCAAGGGCACCAACGTGTTCCGCACGGTGTTTTTCCTGCCCAACCTCATCGGCGGCATCGTGCTGGGCTATATCTGGTCCATGATCTTCGACGGCATCCTCATCAAGTACAACACCTCCGTGATCCTGGAGACGAAATACGGCTTCTGGGGTCTGGTGATCCTGGTGTGCTGGCAGCAGATCGGCTATATGATGATCATCTATATTGCCGGCCTGCAGGCCGTGCCGGAGGATATGCTGGAGGCGGCCCGCATCGACGGCGCCAACCGCTGGCAGACCCTGTGGCGGGTCACTATCCCCAACGTGATGCCCTCTATCACCATCTGCATGTTCCTGAGCCTGACCAACGGCTTCAAGCTGTTTGACCAGAACCTGGCCCTGACCGCCGGGCGTCCCTTCCAGCAGCTGGGCAACGGAGAGACCATCAAAACAACGGAAATGCTGGCCCTGAACATCGTCAACGCCTTCGGCACCAGCGGCGGCGGCAACCGCGGCGTGGGTCAGGCCAAGGCCGTGATCTTCTTCATCGTGGTGGCGGCCATCAGCATCATCCAGCTTCAGGCCAGCCGCCGCAAGGAGGTGCAGCAATGATCAAAACCGAAGCTCTGCGCCGCAGAGAGTGCCGTCAGGCGCTGCTGACGGTGGTGTTCACCATCATCTCCGTGATCTATCTGATGCCGGTGCTCCTGGTGCTCATCAACTCCCTGAAGGCCAACGCCTTTGTCAACACCGAGACCTTCAAGCTCCCCACGGCGGAATCCTTTGTGGGGCTGAAGAACTATGTCAAGGGCATGACCTTCGGCAACTTCGCCTTCTATAAGGTGGTATTCTACAGCTTCTTCATCACCATTACCTCCACGGCGCTGATCCTGCTGTGCACGTCCATGGCGGCGTGGTACATCTCCCGGGTGGGGAGCCTGGTCAGCAAGATCGTGTACTACCTGTGCGTATTCTCCATGGTGGTGCCCTTCCAGATGGTCATGTACACCCTGGCCCGGACGGCGGACCGGGTGCATCTGAACACCCCCTGGACCATCCCCGTGGTATACTTGGGCTTCGGCGCGGGCCTTGCCGTGTTTATGTTCACGGGCTTTGTCAAGAGTCTGCCGCTAGAGATCGAGGAGGCCGCCGCCATCGACGGCTGCGGCCCGGTGGGCACCTTCTTCCGGGTGGTGCTGCCCATGCTGAAGCCCACCATGATCTCCGTGGGCGTGCTGGAGATCATGTGGGTATGGAACGACTATCTGCTGCCCAGCCTGGTGCTGGACATCAACCAGTACCGCACCATCCCCATCCACATTCAGTACCTCAAGGGCAGCTACGGCACCGTGGACATGGGCGCCACCATGGCCCTGATCATGCTGAGCATCCTGCCGGTGATCATCTTCTATCTGTGCTGCCAGAAGCACATCATCAAGGGCGTAGCTGCCGGAGCCGTGAAGGGCTAAGGAGCATAGAGCCTCCGCTCGGAGGGCGGGGCTGGAGTATTTCAAAGCATTTCTATAAGTAAGTGAGTGACTACCTATGAATCGAAGCAGCGGCATTCTGATGCCCATTTTCTCCCTGCCGTCCCCCTATGGCATCGGCACGCTGGGCAAAGCGGCGTATGACTTTGCGGACTTTCTGGCGGAGGCGGGCCAGCACTACTGGCAGATGCTGCCCCTTGGCCCCACCAGCTATGGGGATTCCCCCTATCAGAGCTTTTCCACCTTTGCCGGCAACCCCTATTTCATCGATCCGGACCTGCTGGTGGAGGACGGCCTTTTGACGAAACAGGAGGTGAAGGCCTACCGCTGGGGGAGTGACCCCCGCCATGTGGACTACAGCGCTGTGTATAACAGTCGGCTGAAGCTACTGTCCGAGGCCAAAAAGCGGGGCTGGGAGCGTGACCGGGAGGAGGTCACGGCCTTTGTGGCGGAGAACGCCCGGTGGTTGCCGGACTACGCCCTGTTCATGGCCTGCAAGCGCCATTTCGGGATGCGCTCCTGGACGGAGTGGGAGGATGAGGACATCCGCCTGCGCCGCTCGCAGTTGGTACTGGAGCAGTACCGTACCCTGCTGCGGGAGGATGTGGAGCTGTTCACCTATATCCAGTATTTGTTCTTCCGGCAGTGGGAGGCTCTGCGAACCTATCTCCATGGGAAGGACATCCATATCATCGGTGACCTGCCCATCTATGTGGCCATGGACTCCGCCGATGTGTGGGCCGAGCCGGAGAATTTCCAGTTGGATGACCGGTGCGTCCCCACGGAGGTATCCGGTGTGCCGCCGGACTACTTCAGCGCCGACGGCCAGCTGTGGGGCAACCCCCTCTATCGCTGGGATCGGATGCAGGCCGACGGCTTCGGCTGGTGGATCCGCCGCATCGACGGCGCCGGGAAGTTGTATGACGTCATCCGCATCGACCACTTCCGGGGCTTCGAGAGCTACTGGGCAGTACCCTACGGCGAGGCGACGGCCAAAAACGGCCGGTGGGTCAAGGGCCCCGGCATGGCGCTGGTGGGTGTGCTCACCGGTTGGTTCCCGCAGCTGGAGTTTATCGCTGAAGATCTGGGCTATCCCACCCCGGAGGTGGCGCAGCTGCTGCGGGATTCCGGTCTGCCGGGCATGAAGGTACTGGAATTTGCCTTCGATTCCCGTGATACCAGCAGCTATCTGCCCCATAGCTACGGGGAGAACTGCATCTGCTATACCGGTACCCATGACAACAGCCCGCTGGCCCTGTGGCGGCAGGAGGCGGATCCGGCGGATATTGCCTTTGCCAAGGAGTATCTGGGGCTTAACGACGAGGAGGGCTTCAACCGGGGCATCATCCGGGGCGGCATGAGTTCTGTGGCCAAGCTGTTTGTGGCTCAGATGCAGGACTATCTGGAGCTGGGGGCGGGACACCGCACCAACGAGCCGGGGACTCAGTCCGGCAACTGGCAGTGGCGGATGCTGCCGGGAGAGCTGACGCCGGAGCTGGCGCAGCGCATCCGGAAGCTGACCCGCATCTACGGCCGATTGGCCTGAAAAGCAACGGGAGGGACCGAGCCGATGCTCGGTCCCTTTTTCCATGGAAGGAGAAGAATATGATCCGTGTGTATGAGGTGCGGCGGCGGGAGGAGGTCACAGTGAACAAACCGAATCCTCAGGCTGTGGGCCTTTACCGGCATATGGGAGTTGAGGTTTATCGGAGGATCGATTGCGGCGAGGAGGGGCCCCTATCCACTGCTTTATAGGGGGACCGCCGGAACTGAAAACAGCACATGACCCCGGCGGCCATTGGCCGCCGGAGTCATGCTATGGAAAGGAAGGGGATAGAATGTTTTACCGCTGCCCCCGGCCGGAGCCGTCGCCGCCGGCCAGCTTCTCCACCTCGGCCACGGTGACACGGTTGAAGTCACCCTCGATGGAGTGCTTCAGGGCCGAAGCCGCCACGGCGAACTCGATGGCGCTCTGGCTGTCCTTGCCGCTGAGCAGGGCGTAAATCAGGCCGCCGCCGAAGCTGTCGCCGCCGCCCACACGGTCCACGATATGCAGGTGGTACTCCTTGGAGAAGCAGTAATTCTCGCCGTCGTACAGCATACCGGCCCAGTCGTTGTCACTGGCGGACAGGGAGGTGCGGAGGGTGATGGCCACCTTCTCGAAGCCGAACCGGTCGGCCAGCTGCTTGGCCACGGACTTATAGCCCTCCTTGTTGAGCTTGCCGCCGTAGATATCGGTGTTCTCCGCCTCGATGCCGAACACGTCCTTTGCGTCCTCCTCGTTGGAGATGCACACGTCCACATACCGGCACAGCTCCGTCATGGCGGCACGGGCCTGCTCACGGGTCCAGAGCTTGCCACGGTAGTTCAGGTCGCAGGAGATCTTCACACCATGCTTCTTGGCGGCCACGCAGGCCTCCTTGCAGATCTCCACCAGATTGGGTCCCAGCGCCGGGGTGATGCCGGTGAAGTGGAACCACTCCACGCCCTCAAAAATGGCATCCCAGTCGAAATCAGCCGTAGTCGCCTCGGAAATGGCGGAATGGGCGCGGTCATAAATGCACACGCTGGGACGCTGGGAAGCGCCCTTCTCGTTGAAGTAGATGCCCACACGGTCGCCGCCGCGGGTGATCTTGCTGGTGTCCACACCGTAGCGGCGCAGGCTGTTCACCGCCGCCTGGCCGATGGCGTGGGCGGGCAGCTTGGTGACGTAAGCGGCGTCCAGGCCATAGTTGGCCAGGCTGACGGCCACGTTGGCCTCACCGCCGCCGAAAGTGAATTCCAGGTGGTCGGCCTGGACGAAGCGCTCGTAGTTATAGGGCTGCAGGCGGATCATCAGCTCGCCGAAGGTAACAACTTTCTTTGCCATGAAAAAATACTCTCCTGTCTTTTATATATCTTATCTGCAATTATAAAAACATTGAACCGCAAATGCCGCAGCTCAGGCCGCTTTTTACAGCCTTGCTGTGCAAAGCTGTAAAAAATTACTTCTGCACGAGGTGGACGGCGAAACCGGCGATCTCGTCTTTGAAGTAAATGGCCTTGGGGCTGGCGGTCTCCTCGTTGAACTCGAAGCCGCGGCTCTTGAAATAGGCGATAGCGCG
>OIXV01001798.1_pt1 | contig 18349 bp, 16 predicted proteins | sample 1587771 | NCBI WGS metagenome assembly OIXV01 (sample SAMEA3888893, study PRJEB22519) | human gut metagenome | biome: human gut; feature: human-associated habitat; material: faeces | place: Denmark | collected 2010
ATAGGAGGTTTTACTCATGCTAAAGCTATTTTTCTTCCCCCGGTAGAACCGGGGGGGGTATTTCCACGCCTGAAGGCGCCAAACATAAAAAAGCTCGGACGCAAGTCCGAGCTTTTTTCTTATTCTTTTTACGCTTCCCGCAGCACGACCTCCACGATGCCGACGTCGTCGGTATCGGGATAGAAGTACACCTGCCATGGCTGTTCGAAGTTCGGTTCTACCTCGCTCTGCACTTCGCGCACCATCTCGCGCAGGCCGTCGCGGTCGGTCGTAAAATAGCCGAAGCGCACGGCAACGCGCTTCACCGTCCCCTCCTCCGCCGTCAGGCGCAGAAGGTCAGGCAGCGCTTCCGTACTGGTGGCGGTGATGATGGCCGCCTGCTCCTCCGCCGTACGGCGGTAGCCGAGGCGCACGCGCATCTCGTAGTAGCCGTGCTCCCGCGCGTCGGTATAGCTGATGTATTCGAGCAGGTATGCGCCCAGCGCCGTATCCTCCTGCACCTCGCGGCAGGCCTGCTCCGCCATCGACGCGGCCTCCTCATCGTTTCCGTAGATACGGACGGTCCCCTCCTCGCTGTGCTCGCCGAGGAGCAGCAGCAGGGCGTTGACAAGGTCCTGATAGCTGTCGGCCCGCAGGGTGTCGGCGTTCTCGTTCTCCCAGTAGACCTCGCTGTGCGGCGCGGAGACGGAGTAGCTGCGCTCGAGCACGATGTTGCCGCAGCCCGCGAGCGTCAGGCAGAGCGCCAGCGTAAGCGGTATGAACTTTTTGCGCACGGCGCCTCGCCTCCTCTCTTTTCCTCCGCTTTTTTCTCAGTAGCCGAGCGGCTCGTCGACGAGCACGACCTCGCTCTCGCAGCTTCGGATGGCCTCCCACATCACGACAAGGCCGCGGCAGATGCGCTGCGGGCTCTTGCAGTCGTAGCAGCGGTCGCCGTTCACCGCGCAGGGCGTCTTCACGCCGAGGCGCTGAGCGTTCTTCGGCGCGGAGATGTTGCGGGCGCGCCAGAGCGCTTCGTTATAGGTCGGCGCAAGCTTGTTGCTGCCGACGACGTACCATACCTTTTTGTGGCCGAAGAGCGACGACGCCACGCGGTTGCCCGTGCCGTCGATGTTGATGATCTCGCCGGTCTCGGCAAGGCCGTTGGCCGAGAGCAGATAGTGCTCGCAGGTCGCTGCCTTTTCACGCACCTCATCGGCATTCATGCCCTCGGGCACGTTCCAGTGGCTGTAGATCGTGTTGTGCTTGCCGAGGCTTTCAAAAAGCCCCATCTCCGCGAGCGTCATACTGCCGCCGAACGACACGCTCGCGCCGTCGATCTGCCGGTTCAGGTAGTCCGCCGCTTCCTTCGCCGTCGCGAAGGTCGACACGGCAAAGCCGCGTTCTTTGAGATTCTTTTCCACTGCCGTAAGATCCATATTCTTGCCTCCTGCTTGCCAAAGCTAAGATATTAAAGCCCCTTGGGGTTATAAACGCCGAAGCCCTCGCCCAGCACCTCGCTCGCGTCGCACACGATGAAAAAGGCGTCGGGGTCCAGCTCTTTAATGAAGCGCTTGATGGACACGACCTCCTTATTGCGCACTGCGCACAGCAGCAGCGGACGGTCTGAGCCCGTGTAGACGCCTTTGCCGTTCAAAAGCGTCGCGCCCATGTCGCGCGCGATCATCTCCTGCATGATCTCTTCGTACTTATCGCTGATGATATAAGCGAGCTTGGCTGTGTTCTGTCCATATACGACAAGGTCGAGCACCTTGGTCGTGATGTAGAGCGCAAGCGCGCCGTAAAGGGCGTTATTGAGGCTCCTGAACACCGCGGCATAGATCAGAATGATCGTCAGATCGATGCCAAGGCAGATATTGCCGATGGACAGTCGCTCGACATACGAGCGCACGATCCACGCGCCGAGCTCCGAGCCGCCGGTGGTCGCCTCCTCGCGGAAGATGAGGCCCGAGGCGACACCGAGCGTCACGCCGCCGTACAGGCACGCGAGCAGCGGATCCATGGGCGAAAACTGGTGGATCACATCGACCACATCGATCAGGACCGAGCTCAGCGCCATCGTGTAGATGGACTTCACCAAAAATGCAAAGCCGAATTTTTTCAGTCCCACAATGAACAGCGGCACATTGAGCACAATGATCATCACGCCGACCGGCAGCACCGGGATAAAAAAGTTGATGATCTGCGAGATACCCGTAAAGCCGCCGACCGTAAAGTCGTTGGGCGCATAAAACCAGTTGAACGACAGCGCGTACAGTACGCACGCCAGCGTGATGATGACATAGCTGCGCACCTGCTCGTGAACACTCTCTTTTTTCATAGACTTCTCTCCTCCCATATTCTCTTCTCTGGTATCCTCCCGCTGTCAGATGAGCGAGAGCTGCTTATCGTCGCTGTCCTCTGTTTTGAGCAGCGCGCCCGTCGCGGGGATGCTGCGCCCGCGGTAGCGTGCAAGGTCGGTGATGCCGGTCTCCTCGGGGAAGCGGACCGTATCGAGCGTGTACTTCTTTTTGAGCGTCAGCAGCGCGACGCCCTGCGTCGTGCGCGTCGTCTTCACGCCGAGGAGCGCCGTGCTCACGATGAGCACGCGCGGCTCGGTCGAATAGACGGCGATCTCGCGGTCCTCCCTAATGTGCAGCATCGCGCTCAGAGGGCTCTTATCGCTGTAAGCGCCCGTCAGACGGCGGCGGTTCGAGGTCGTCTTGTAAGCGGACAGCTCGACCTTCGCGGCTTTGCCGTTTTCAAAGAAGAAGATCATATAGCCGCTGTAGTCGCCCGGCAGCACCATGCCCATGACGCTCTCGCCCTCGTCCATGCCGAGCTTGGCGGGCAGGTAATCGCCCAGCTGGCTCGCTTTGCCGTCGGCAAACTCGCTCACGCGCGTCTTGTAGACCTGCGCCTTGTCGGTGAAGAACATGAGCTCGGCGGCATTGGAGCTCTCCACGCTCACGCTGAGCGCATCGTCCTCCTTGAACTTCTGCTCGCCGGACATACGCAGCGACTGCGGCGTGATCTTTTTGAAGTACCCGTGCTGCGACAAAAAGAGTGTGACGGGATAATCCTCCACGGGGTCATCCTCCACCTCCGCATCCTCGACAAAGTCGTAGACGATGCCGGTACGGCGGGGCTCGGCGTACTTTTTGCGCACGTCCTCGAGCTCCGTGATGATGATCTTGCGGATGCGCGACGGGCGCGCGAGCGTATCCTCAAGGTCTTCGATCTCCGACTCCAGAGAAGCCGTTTCTTCCACGCGCTTTAAGATATACTCGCGGTTGATGTTGCGCAGCTTGATCTCGGCAACATATTCCGCCTGGATCTGGTCGATGCCGAAGCCGATCATCAGGTTTGGCACGACGTCGGCCTCCTTCTCCGTCTCGCGGATGATCTTGATGGCCTTGTCGATATCGAGCAGTATCTTTTTGAGGCCCTTCAAGAGGTGCAGCTTGTCCTGCCGCTTTTTGAGCACGAAGTACACGCGGCGCTTGACGCTCTCGGTGCGCCACGCGCACCACTCGTCCAGAAGCTCGCGCACGCCCATCACGCGCGGCATACCGCCGATGAGGACGTTGAAGTTGCACGACGCCGTATCCTGCAGCGTCGTCGCCTTGAAGAGCTTCTGCATCAGCTTGTCGGGGTCCGCTCCGCGCTTTAGGTCGATCGTCAGCTTGAGGCCGGAGAGGTCCGTCTCGTCGCGCATATCGGAAATTTCCTTCACCTTGCCCACCTTGATAAGCTCGGCGACCTTGTCCATGATGGCCTCGGTCGTGGTGGTGTAGGGAATTTCGTAAATTTCGATGAGATTTTCCTTTTTGTCGTAGCGCCAGCGGGCGCGCACCTTCACACCGCCGCGGCCAGTGTTGTAGATATCCTCGATGGCGCGCGGGTCGTACAATACCTCGCCGCCGGTGGGAAAATCAGGGGCAAGCAAGGTCTCGCTGATGCGCACCTCGGGATTTTTGAGAAAGGCGATCGTCGTGTCGCAGACCTCGCCTAAATTGAAGCCGCACAGCTGGCTCGCCATGCCGACCGCGATGCCCTGGTTGGCCGAGACCAGGATATTCGGGAACGTCGTTGGCAGCAGCGCCGGCTCCTTCATCGAATTATCGTAGTTATCGACGAAATCGACGGTGTCGGAGTCGATGTCACGGAAGAGCTCGGCGCAGATGGGCGCGAGCTTGGCCTCGGTGTATCGGCTGGCCGCCCACGCCATGTCGCGCGAGTAGACCTTACCGAAGTTGCCCTTCGAGTCGACGAAGGGGTGCAGCAGCGCGCCGTAGCCCTTGGAAAGGCGCACCATCGTGTCATAGATCGCGGCGTCGCCGTGGGGGTTCAGGCGCATCGTCTGTCCGACGATGTTCGCGCTCTTCGTGCGCGCGCCGGAGAGAAGCCCCATTTTGTACATCGTGTAAAGGAGCTTTCGGTGCGAGGGCTTGAAGCCGTCGATCTCCGGGATGGCGCGTGAGACGATGACGGACATCGCGTAGGGCATATAGTTCGTTTCCAGCGTCTCGGTGATATTCTGCTCCACCACATCCGCGTGGAGGCCCATGACGTTCGGGTCCGCACGGCGGTGGGTCTGCTTGGGTGTTTTGTCGCTTTTCTTCATTCGGATACCTCAATATCTGCGGCGGTACAAAATGGCCGCCAAACATACTATTTCTAATATATCCTATCACACTTTTTTATGCTCTGCAACACCGCGGCGAAAGAGAAAATTTTTCTCTCCCGCCGCTCTTCTTTGCCGCGTATTGACAAAGAGCGCTCTTCCAGTATACAATGCAGATACCCCAACAGGTATGGAGGTCAAACAATGAGACAATGTATGGACGCCGACAACCTGCACCGCAGGCTCAAAAAGATCATCGGCCAGGTGCAGGCCATCGACCGCATGGTGGACGAGGATGTTCCCTGCGAGGATGTGCTCGCGCAGATCAATGCGGCCAAATCCGCGCTGCACGGCTGCGGCAAGGTCGTGCTCGAGGGGCACATCAAGCACTGCGTGCGCGACGGCATCAAGCACGGCGACGCAGACAAGACCATCGAGAGCTTCACGAAGGCGGTCGAGCGCTTTTCGAACATGGGCTGAGTGCACATTTATCAGAATAACATGAAAAGAGCGAAGCATTTGTGCTGCTTCGCTCTTTTTGTGCGCTTGACAACCTATACCCCCATATGTATAATAAGCCTATACCTCCTACGGTACAGAAAGGAGCATTCTTCCGTGAAACTGGCAATGGGAAAGCTGGAGCATTTTTTAGAGCTGGGCGGCACAAAAAAAGACATCATGCTGCTCGTGATCTCCGGCATCTCGCTGATCGTCAGCATTTTTAATCTCGCCCCCCTGCCGTTCGACGCTGCATGGGCCGCGATCCTTCTGTGCGGCATCCCCATCATTTTAGAGGCCGTCATCGGCCTTGTGACGGCGTTCGACATCAAGGCGGACGTGCTCGTCTCTCTCGCGCTGATCGCGTCGGTCTGCATCGGTGAGGATTTCGCCGCGGGCGAGGTCGCGTTCATCATGCAGCTCGGCGGCCTGCTCGAAGAGCTGACCGTCGCCCGCGCCCGCGCGGGCATTGAAAAGCTCGTCCATCTGACGCCGCAGACCGCGCGCGTCATCTCAGGCAGCGAAGAACACATCGTTCCTGCTGAAGAAGTCAAGGTCGGCGACCTGCTGCGCGTGCTGCCCGGTGAGACCATCCCCGTCGACGGCGAGATCGTGTCCGGTCAGACGTCCGTCGATCAGGCCGTCATGACGGGCGAATCACTGCCGGTCGACAAAGGCATCGGCGACGAGGTCTCCTCCGGCACGGTCAACCAGTTCGGTTCCTTTGACATGAAGGCCACGAAGGTCGGCGAGGACAGCTCCATTCAGTGCATGATCCGCCTTGTCCAGTCCGCCGACGCCGGTAAGGCCAGGATCGTCGGCCTCGCCGACCGCTGGGCGACATGGATCGTCGTCATCGCCCTCTCCGCCGCGGCGCTGACGTGGCTCATCTCCGGCGAGATCATCCGCGCGGTGACGATCCTGGTCGTCTTCTGCCCCTGCGCGCTCGTGCTGGCAACGCCGACTGCCATCATGGCCGCCATCGGCAACGCGAGCAGGCACGGCTTTCTGGTCCGCGAGGGCAACGCGCTCGAGCGTCTCGCCGCCGTGAAGAAGATCACCTTCGACAAGACCGGCGCGCTGACCTATGGCACGCCGAGGGTCGTCAAGGTCGTGAGCGCTGACGACCGCATCTCCGAAGAAATGGTCTATGCCGTCTGCGCATCGGCCGAGCGCTTTTCTGAGCACCCGCTGGGCAGGGCCGTTGTGCGCTGCTACCGTCAGGACATGGGCGGTGCGCTCAAAGACGTCACCGGCTTCACCATGATCCCCGGGCGCGGCGTTTCGGCGAGCATCGACGGCAGTGCCGTGCTCGCGGGCAATGCAAAAATGCTCAAAGAGCAGGCCGTTGCTCTTCCCGCCGCGCTTTCCGTGCAGGCAGCGCAGCAGCGCTCGCAGGGCTGCACGGTCATTTATGTTGCCATCGGCGGCAAGGCCGCAGGCCTCATCGCCCTGTCCGACACCATCCGGGAAGAGAGCGCAGATATGGTCAGTCAGCTCGCGGCACTGCAAGTCCAGCCCGTGCTGCTCACGGGCGACCATCCCAACGCTGCCGAAGCCATCGCCGCGCGGCTCCACATCGGCGAGGTGTATGCAAACTGCCTGCCCGAGGACAAGCTCACCCACATCCGCGCCTATCAGGCCGCAGGCGAAAGGGTCTGCATGATCGGCGACGGTGTAAACGACGCGCCCGCGCTCAAGGCCGCCGATGTCGGCATCGCGATGGGCGGCGTCGGCAGCGACATTGCCGTGGACGCCGCGGATATCGTGCTCGTGGACGACGAGGTAAAGGAGCTGCCGCACCTCATCGCCCTCTCCAAGCGCATGATGACCACCATCAAGATCAACATGACCTTCTCGATGGCACTCAACTTCCTTGCCATCACGCTCGCCATCATTGGCGCGCTCGGTCCCGTCGTCGGCGCTCTGGTGCACAACGCAGGCAGCGTTCTTGTCATCATCAATTCAGCTCTGCTGTTAAAATGGAGGAAAAATGCCTCGCAGAGTTTCGCGTCCACAGACGCAAAATCTGTTTAATTGTAAATTACGACGACAGGTGCGTCGGAATCTACTCTTTGCGTGGAGTGCGTGTCGCAGCCGCTCTCTGAGTGGCAAGGCACGAAGCGAAGCGAAACCTTTTCAAAAAGGGTGGATCGCATAATTGCGATCCACCCTTTTTGATCTTCTTTTACTTTCTGCGCCACACAGAGGGCATCATCAGCACGAGCAGCGGCATGATCTCAAGCCGCCCGAGCAGCATCGTCAGCGTGAGGACGAGCTTGCTGAGGTTCGAGAGAAAGCCGAAGTTGCACGTGGGGCCGAGCGCGCCGAGACCGGGGCCGACGTTGCTGATGGCCGTGAGCGAGGCGGTGAAGGCCGCGGTGAACTCCACCCCGTCGAGCGACACGACCAGCGTGCCGAAGAGCAGGATCGCGATATACGCGAAGAAGAACACCGACACGGACGAGAGCGTCTCCTCACTCACGCGCCGGCCGTCGAGCGTGATGGGGCGCACCTCGCGGGAGTGCATGATGCGGCGCATGTCGCGTCGCACGCCCTTGACGAGCAGCACCAGGCGCGAGACCTTGACGCCGCCCGCCGTGGAGCCGGCGCAGCCGCCGCAGAACATCACCAGCACCAGAATACAGCGGCAGAACGGCGGCCAGAGGTCAAAGTCTTCCGTGCAGTAGCCAGTGGTGGAGATGAGCGTTGTGACCTGAAAGGCCGCCGCCTCAAGTGCCGAACCGAAGCTGCGCCCCGTCTTGGCGACAAGGTCGAGGGCGATGAAGAGCGACGAGCCGACCACAATGCCGGTGTAAACGCGCAGCTCCTCGCTTTTGAGCGCCTCGCGGAAGCGGCGTGTGGCAAGGAGGAAGAGCAGCGTAAAGTTCACCGACGCCGCGAACATGAAGAAGGTCAGGATCCAGTTGATGAGCGAGGACTGGTAGTAGGCGATGCTCGCGTCGCGGATGGAAAAGCCGCCGGTCGAGATGGTCGTGAGCGCGGTGGTGAGCGCATCGAACCACGGAAGGCCAACCACGCGCAGCACCACGGCCTCCACCGCCGTGAGGGCAATGTAGATGCGGTAGAGGATGCGCGCCGTTTCCGCCGTGCGCGGGCGGAGCTTGGTGCTGATGGGGCCGGGGGATTCCGCCTTCATCAGGTTCACGCTGCCCTCGCTGATCTTGGGCAGCAGCGCCAGCACGAGCACAAGGATGCCCATGCCGCCCATCCACTGCGTCAGCGCGCGCCAGAGCTGAATGCCGCGCGGCAAACGCGAAGGGGCGAAAAAAATGGTCGCGCCGGTCGTCGTCAGGCCGGAGACGGTTTCAAAAAAAGCATCCATAAAGTCGCAGCTGCGGCTGAAGAAATACGGCAGCGCGCCGAACAGTCCCAGCACGATCCAGCACAGCGCCACGCAGACAAAGCCGTCGCGCGTCTGAAGGCGCGAGTCATCGGGCTTGGTGAGCGTCAACAGCCCCCCAACGCCGCCGCACAGCGCGGCCGAGGCGAGGAAAGCGCGCAGGTCCGGTCCCCCGCTCACCGCCGCGAGCAGCAGCGGCGGCAGCATACACAGCGCCTCGATGCACAGGATGAGACCCACGATCTTGAGGATGAGTTTCTGGTTCATAGTGAATTCCTTTGCCAAATCAAGCGGCGGTCAGCCGAGAATGTCGTTGAGATCCTGCAGGAAGAGTTCCTTCGCCATCACGATGACGCGGTCGCCCGCGTGGATCTGGGAATGGCCGTTCGGAATGACCATCCTGCCTTCGTGCACGATGGCAGCAACGAGCAGCCCTTTGCGGAAGTGCAGGTCGCTGAGCGGCCGGTCAAGGAAATGCGTGGCGTTCGTGGCGGTGAATTCCACCGCCTCGATCGCGCCGCCGAGGATATAGTGCAGGCTCTCTACGGCGCTCCCCTGAGAGTTGGCAAGGCCGCGCACATAGCTCGAGATCTGGCCTGCGACGATGGCCTTGGGCGAAACGACGCTGTCAAGTCCCGTCAGGCTCACAATATCGAGATATCCCAGGCGCGACATCTTGGGCACGACCTTTTTCACGCCGAAACGCTTGGCCGTGAGCGCCATGAGGAGATTTTCCTCATCGCGGTCCGTCACGGCGATGAAGGCGTCGCAGTGGAAGATGCCCTCGGATTCCAAAAGGTCGTGATCCGTTCCGTCGCCGTGGATGATGGTGGCCTTGGGGAGCTTTTCGGCAAGCGTCAGGCACTTGGCCTCGTTCTTCTCCACGATCGTCACGCGCGTGCCGACATCGGCAAGCATCCAGGCAAGATACTGCGCAATGCGCCCGCCGCCGAGGATGCTCACGCGGCGGATTGGCTCCATGGGCCGGCCCATTGAGCGCAGCACGCGCGTCGTCTCCGCGGGCGTGCCGATAACGTACACGCGGTCGCCCGGGAGCGGGACGAATGAGCCGTTCGGCACGATGACCTCTTCCCCGCGCTTGGCCGCGCACATGAGGATGCTGTTGGGGTTCTCGCGGTTGAAGTCGATGAGGGACTTGCCCACAAGGCTGTCGTTCGCCTCGGTCTGAAAGCCGATGAGCTCGACAAGGCCGCGTGCGAACGTCTCCACGCTGAACGCGCTCGGCACGCGCAGGATACGCGAGATCTCCTGCGCGGCGGCGTGCTCGGGGTTGATGATCATATCAAGGCCGATCTCGCGGCGCAGAATGGGCGCATCGCGGAAATATTCGGGGTTGCGCACGCGGGCGACGGTGTGCTTCGCGCCGAGTTTTTTTGCCATCAGGCAGCAGATGAGGTTCACCTCGTCGTTCTCCGAAACGGCGATGAGCAGATCCGCATCGCGCACGCCCGCCTGCAGCAGCACGCTCGCGCTCGCGCCGTTGCCCTCCACGCACATGACGTCCAGCATGGAGTCAGCGTGGTCGAGCACCGCGCTGCTCTGGTCCACGATGACGATATCATGGTTTTCTCCTGTCATCTGTTCGGCGATCGCATAGCCGACCTTGCCGACACCGACAATGATGATCTTCATAGCTTTAAGATTCTCCTGTTGCGTTTTGCGTTTCTTCAGTCTCTTTCTGCTCTTGCGCCTCTTTCGGCTTTCTCAGCAGCCTTTTTGTTTTCTTCTCCTTCTGCTCCTGCAGATGCTCCGTGCGCCGCAGCGTCATGAGCACGCTGTTGAACTCCGCCCCCATAATGAGCATCATCGAGGCGAGGTACAGCCACAAAAGCAGCACGATCACCGCGCCGAGCGTACCGTAGATCACGGAATAGCGCGCGATATTTTCCACATAGTAGGAAAAGAGGTAGGAAAGCGTCAGCCACATCGCCATCGAAAAAACGACACCGGGCCAGATGCGGTTCATCTTGTGCGATTCCTGCGCAAGGCCGTACATCAGCGCGATGGGGAAAAACACGATACCGCCGAGCAGCGCGAAGCGAAGGATCGACCACAGGCGGATCGTCCGGTCATTCAAGGTGATGGTGATATAATTGCTGATATAGCCCGAAACGAAATTCAGCACCCGCTCGCCCACGACCGAGAGCGCGATGGAAATGATAATGATGAGGATCAGGCTCAGCGTGTAGAGCAGGAGCTTGATCTGGTAGCGCAGAAAATTCGTCGGCGCTTTTTCACCGTAGGCCCGGCGGACCGAGCCCATGAGCGCTCCTGCCGCCCGGTACGGAAAGTAAATGGAAAAAACGAGCGAGAACCACAGTAACTGCCGGCTCGAATCGCGGCTGACATAGGTGAGATACTGCTCAATGATATCCAGCGCCTCCTGCGGCATGATGGTGTGCAACCCTTTCAAAAACTGGCTGATATCGAACGACATCATACCGACCAGGTTGCTCAAGAAGATCATCAGCGGGAAGAGCGCGAAAAGAATATAATACGTCAGTGCCGCGCTGTCGCGCCCGACGTGATGGTCAAAGTAGCGCCGCACCATCAGGTAAGCGCCCTTCAGAAAGCGGTGCCGCTCAAGATACTGCTGCAAGGGGGTCGCTCACCTCCAAAAAAGACGATCTCTGTTCAATTTAGGTAGTATATCACACCCCTACGGGAAAGGGAAGAGAAAAAAGCGTGAAGTTTCCTCCGCTTTCGTTCCGAAAAGGGTTGACAGGGCAGGAAAAAGTGCATAATATAGTATCGTTAATTCCATATGTTGTCCGGTAGGTAAGGCTACCACAAGGATACGGACTGCTGCCGCGGAGTAGTGGAGACACTATGAGAGGGTTTGAACAGGTTGCATCGAAAGCAAGGTGCCATCTAATGCAGTTTCACCGCCTCGTGATGCTAAAGCTTGAACGGTAGGGAAACGCTGCGCAGGACGCAGGTTTTCAATCAGCTCGCTCTCATAGCCGCGTCACCGGACGCAGGATATGGGAGATTTTTTATAGCACCTTTGAGAAAGGAGGAAGACGGTATGGTCGGATTTGAAGAAATGCGCGAGGAACTGTTGGACGGGATCAAGGAGCTTCTCAAGCGAAAACAGTATACCGCCCTGCGTGAGCTTTTGTGCGACCTGGCCCCCGCGGATATCGCCTCGCTTTTCGAGGATCTGGATGAGGACAGCATTCCTCTTTTGTTCCGTCTTCTTCCCAAGGAGCCGGCAGCAGAGGTGTTCGTCGAGCTCGATCCCGACGCACAGGAGATGCTCATCCGTGGCTTTTCAAACACGGAGCTGAAGGAAGTTCTCGACGAGCTGTACCTCGATGATGCGGTCGATATCGTGGAGGAAATGCCCGCGAATGTCGTCAAGCGCATCTTAAAGCACGCAGACCCCGACACGCGCAAGAGCATCAACGAGATCCTCAAGTACCCCGATGACAGCGCGGGCGCGCTGATGACGACCGAGTTTGTCGACTTAAAGCGTGACATGACCGTTGAGGACGCCTTGAAGCGCATCCGCCGCACCGGTACGGACAAAGAGACGATCAACGTCTGCTACGTTGTCGACCCGGCACGCAAGCTGCTCGGCATCGTGTCGCTGCGCACCATTCTTCTTGCCGACGAGGACGATGTCATCGAGGACATCATGGAAACGCACGTCATCTCCGTTTCCACGCTCGAGGATAAGGAAGATGTCGCGCAGACCTTCTCCAAATACAATTTCATCGCCCTTCCGGTCGTCGACAAGGAAGACCGCCTCGTCGGCATCATCACGGTCGACGACGCTATCGACGTCATGGAAGAGGAGACGACTGAGGATATCGAAAAGATGGCGGCTATGCTGCCCTCTGACAAGCCGTATCTCAAGACGAGCGTGTTCGAGACCTTCCAGTCCCGCATCCCGTGGCTGCTGCTCTTAATGGTCTCGGCGACCTTTACCGGCCAGATCATCGCCCGCTTTGAAGACGCGCTGAGCGCCTTCGCTATCCTGACGGCCTATATCCCGATGCTGATGGACACGGGCGGTAACTGCGGCTCGCAGGCAAGCGTCACGGTCATCCGCGGTATCTCGCTCGATGAGATCGAATTTTCCGACATTTTCCGCGTCATCTGGAAGGAGATACGCGTAGCTGTCATCTGCGGCGCGACACTCGCGGTCGCGAACTTTGCAAAGCTGATGCTCGTCGACAAGCTCATCTTCGGCAACCCCATCACCATCACGGTCGCGCTCGTCATTTGCCTGACGCTCGTAGTCACGGTGTTCGCGGCGAAGGTCGTTGGCTGCACGCTGCCGCTGCTCGCCAAAAAGCTCGGCTTCGACCCCGCGGTCATGGCCTCTCCGTTCATCACGACGGTCGTGGATGCCATTTCGCTGATGATCTATTTCAATTTTGCTTCGCTTTTCCTCGGAATTTAACAAAAATCGCAAAAAAGCTTTTCAATCTCGTTTCGACTGTGTTATGATGCTTGTTGTATGGCATCGTACGATAGAAAAGGGCGGCTGTGCCAGGCACAGCCGCCCTTCCTTTTCAGGAGGCTTTTCATGGAAGAAAAACTCAGAGAATATGCAAAACTCCTCATTGAAGTGGGCCTGAACGTTCAAAAGGGCCAGACCGTCGTGATCCGCTGCCCGGTCGAGTGCGCGTTTTTTGCGCGTCTGTGCGCCTCCGCCGCCTACGACGTCAGCTGCCGCGAGGTCGTGATGCGCTGGACGGACGACTACATGAACCGCGAGCGTTTTCTGCGCGCGGACGACTCCGTGTTCGACGTTTTCCCCGACTGGCAGGCAGAAATGCTCAACGGCTATGCTGACGAGGGCGCAGCATTCCTCAATATCTCCGCCTGTGATCCCGAGGCGCTGCGCGGTGTAGACCCCGACCGTCTGACGCGCGCGAGCCGCAGCGAGACGGCCATCCAGCCCTATGTAAACGCTGTGATGTCTAACGGATGCCCCTGGTGCGTCGCATCCGTCCCCATCCCGAGCTGGGCGAAGAAGGTCTTCCCCGATCTTCCCGAGCAGGAAGCGATGGACAAGCTCTGGGACGCGATCTTCACCTCCGTCCGCATCAGCGGCAAGGGCGACGCGGTCGCGCGCTGGCGCGAGCACACGGCGCTGCTGAGAAACCGCGTCGATAAGCTCAACGAGCTCCACTTCGAGTCACTCTACTACGAAAACTCCCTCGGCACGCGCCTCAACATCCGCCTGCCCGAAAAGCACGTCTGGTCCGGCGGCAGCAATCTCTGCCGCGCGGGCTACCCCTTCGTCGCCAACATGCCGACCGAGGAGGTCTTCACCGCCCCGCTCAGAGAGGGCATCGACGGCGTGGTCTATTCCGCCATGCCGCTTGTCCACAACGGCAACATTATCGAAAATTTCCACTTTGTCATCAAGGACGGCAGGATCGTCGATGTGCACGCCGAGAAGGGCGAGGACATCCTTCGCGCCGCCATCGCCGAGGACGAGGGCGCGTCGTATTTCGGCGAGGTCGCGCTCGTACCCTACGACAGCCCCATTTCGAATCAGAAAATTCTCTTCTACAACACGCTCTTCGACGAAAACGCAGCCTGCCACCTCGCCTTCGGCGAGGCGTATCCCGAGTGCGTGGAGGGCGGCGAGACCATGAGCAAGGAAGAGCGCAAGGCCGCGGGCCTGAACGATTCCAACACGCACGTCGACTTCATGGTCGGCACCGCGGATCTTTCCATCATCGGCACAACGAAGGACGGGCGCGAGGTGCCGGTGTTCGTAAACGGCAATTTTGCCCTGTAAAAAAAGATATTTCGGGCTGCGCAGGCCGCGCCCGCTTGATAAGGAGAACATACCATGGCTATGAATTTTGACCGCATCGAAAGCAGCGATAAGGTGCTCATCATGGAGGGCGCGCAGGTGCTCGGCGACGTCGTCGCGGGTGAAGGCACAGCGTTCTGGTACAACAGCGTCTGCCGCGGCGAATTGCAGAGCGTGCGCATCGGCAAGCGCTGCAACATTCAGGATCTCGCCCTCATCCACAACAAGGTCACCATCGGCGACGATGTATCCGTCGGTCACGGCGCCATCGTCCACGGCGCGACCATCGGCGACCGCGTCATCGTCGGTATGGGCGCTACGGTGCTCGACGGTGCCGTTATCGGCAATGACTGCATCATTGGCGCGGGCGCGCTCGTCACGGGCAAGGTGAATGCACCGGACGGCTCGATGATCCTCGGCTCCCCGGCCAAGGTCGTGCGCGAGCTGACGGAGAAGGAAAAGGAGAGCATTCTGGCCAACGCCGCGCTCTATCTTGAAAAAAGCAAGGAATACCGCGCCCACGCCGCCAAACAGGCGTAAGGCAAGCACAGGAGGAATATCCGCATGAAAATTTTAGTCATCAACGGCGCAAACATGAACATGCTCGGCCGCCGCGAGCCGGACATCTACGGCAAAGAGGACTACGCCGCCCTCTGCGCCCGCATCTATGAGCACGCACAGAGCCGCGGTGTGGCCGTGGAGTGCTTCCAGTCCAACCACGAGGGCGCGATCATCGACGCCATTCAGGAGGCCGACACGACGTTCGACGGCATCGTCATCAACCCCGGCGCATACACGCACTACAGCTACGCCATCCATGACGCGCTCAAGGCCGTCAGCATCCCCGCTGTCGAGGTCCATATGTCCGACATCCAGAAGCGCGAGGAGTTCCGCCATCTCTCCGTCACCGCCCCCGCCTGCATTGCCCAGATCCGCGGGCACGGTTTTGAGAGCTATACGATGGCGATCGATATGCTGGCGAAACTCACACCGGAGGATAAATAAGGTTCCTGCGGCGGCAGGAACACAATATTTTCCGCGCACAGCGCGGAGGGATATGCCGCCTGCGGGCGGCAGGAGCACACCCCCCATTTTCTTTCCCGAGAAAGAAAACGGGCGGTGTGACCGTCCAAAAGAAAGGCGTTTCCCATTGCAAGCGAGCAGCTCGAAGAGCTGCAATGCTTGCCGATTGCACTACCCTGCGCGCGGCGGAGCCGCGTTAGCATTGCAAGACGCTTTGGCTTGCTCCTATTATCCGCTGCCGCTCTGCCTACCTTGTAGAAGTGCGCAGTAATTCCCGTCTACTGCCAGTCTCCACAATGCGGCGAGCGAAGCAATACCGCTATTTCGCAAGCAGTCTGCCGCCAAGTAATCGTCACTCGCGCCTCACGATAGTAAGGCGCGGTTGCGAGACGTAACGAATCGCAGGGATTCATGGCGAAGCCATGTACACCGCACCTGATTCCGCAGGCTGCGCAGTTCTTCAAGATCGAGACTGCCAATGTCGGGGGTCGAGGGGCCCTCCCCTCGCGTTCTCTTGGGGGTTCAAGGGGGCCATTCTCTCACGTGAGAGAATGGCCCCCTTACTGCGCACTCCCGCACGCTGCGGGAGAACCAAAGACGCAGCCCCTTCGGGCTGCTCCCCCTTCCGCGCCCGTCGGGTGCCCAAAACCGCGCTCGCGCGCTTATGTTGCAAGCGCGGAACCACGTTCCGCTTTAAAAAGCGGCAGAAACGCATTGCGTTCCCAGCCCTCCTCCCAGCGGCGAAGGAGTTCTTCTCCGTCCTTTACCTCAAAGGCAAGGATGATCGCATCGTCTGTCTGCGCGCTCACGCAGTAAGTGAGCGTCACCGCCGTCATCCGCCAAGGGGCGGAGCGCGCCACGGCCTCGCGGCAGGTCTCTGCGGCGTTCGGCAGCAATTTCTGCTCGCAGCGGGCAAAATAGGCGTTCAAAAGCGCGCGATAGTAGCGGTCAAAGCGCTTCTCCCGCCGGCTCGCTCCTTTTGTCTGCGGCAGCGTCAGGCGGGCGGTGAGAACGGTGATGCCCTCCCACTGCCAGCTTTTCTCTTCGACAAGGTCTTCTTGCAACGTCAAATGCGGATGCTCCTTCATGCGCTTCCTCCCCGATCGTTCATTTGGGCCAGTCTATGCCGCCGCAGCTCGTGCGGTGCAGTGCAAGAAAAAGCGGGCGCGGCACTTTACTAATTTCGCACTCTCTGCTAAACTATATAAAATATTCGGTGAAAGGAGGCGACGGGCATGGACAGCTACGAAGCCCTGGCCGCATCCTACGACGAGCTGACCGAGGACGTGGAATACGAAAAGCGCGCGGACTTTGTCGAAAAGCTCTTCCTGCGTGCAAAGCGCCCCGTCAAGTCGCTGCTCGACCTCGCCTGTGGCACGGGCACGATGAGCGTGCTCTTCGCCCGCCGCGGCTATGCGGTCACGGGCGTCGACTATTCGCCCGAGATGCTCTCTCAGGCGCAGCAGAAGCTCGCCGCGTTTGATCCGCCGCCGCTGCTTTTGTGCCAGTCGATGCCGCAGCTGAGGCTGCTTGAACCGGTCGACGCCGCCATCTGCTGCCTCGACAGCATCAACTATTTGACGCGTCCGCGCGACGTTCAGCGCACATTCGCCCGCCTGTATGGCACCATCGCCCCTGGCGGGTCGCTCGTGTTCGACGTACACGCCGTCGCCAAAATGGCAAAGCTCGACGGCGAGGTGCTGCTCGACGAGCGCGAGGACGTCTTCTGCCTCTGGCGCACGCGCTACCGCAAAAACGCCAAGATGCTCGACTATGAGGTCGATCTCTTCCGCCTCCAGCCGGACGGCGCGTGGGAGCGCGACTTTGAAGAGCACCACCAACGTGCCTACACGGTCGAAGAGTTGACCGCATGGCTCGAAGAAGCCGGCTTCACGGCCATCCGCACGCACGGCGAACTCAAGCTGCGCCCTGCAAATGAGCGCGACGGCCGCATTTACTTCAGTTGTATCAGAAAGTGAGGAACCATATATGGATGCACAAAAGGACTGTCTCGTTCGCGCCATCTCAAAAGACGGCATGGTGAATGCCGTCGCGGTCTATACGCGCGGTTTGACCGAGCGCGCCCGCCAGATCCACCACACCTCCCCTGTCGCCACGGCGGCGCTTGGTCGCGCGCTCGCAGCCTGTTCGATGATGGGCAACGCACTCAAGGATAACGGCGCGAGCGTCACGATGCAGATCAAGGGCGACGGCCCGCTCGGCAGCATCCTGACCGTGTCGGATTCCGAGGGCAATGTGCGCGGCTACGTGCAGAACCCCGCCGTTGACCTCGCCCTGCGCGAGGACGGCAAGCTGGACGTCGGCACCGCCGTCGGCCACAGCGGCACGTTGACGGTCATCAAGGATCTCAACATGCGCGAGCCCTATGTCGGCACCATCGACCTGCTCGGCGGCGAGATCGCCGAGGATGTGGCGGCCTACTATGTCGAATCCGAGCAGATCCCGTCGGCCTGCGGCCTCGGCGTTCTCATCGACCGTGACCGCAGCGTGCTCACCGCGGGCGGCTATCTCATCCAGCTCCTCCCCGGCGCCGGTGAGGACGTCATCACCAAGGTCGAGGGCGGCATTTACGCGGCCCCGAGCGTGACGAATCTCTTAAAGGAGGATCCCGATCCCGCGGCGCTGCTCAAAACGGTGCTCTCTGACTTCGACATGGATATCCTCTCTGTCGATCCGATTGAATACCGCTGCTATTGCTCGCGCGAGCGCACGGAGCGCGCGCTGCTGTCGCTTGGGTCGAAGGAGCTCGAGCAGATCGTCGAGGAACAGGGCGGCGCAGAGCTCTCCTGCCAGTTCTGCGACAACGTGCAGACCTTTACCGCCGATGAGCTGCGCGATATGATCGCCGATCTGAAACAGCGCGGAAAGTAAGCATTTCCCTTTCTTCAAATTTTTTCAAAAAAATCAAAAAATATGGTTGACACAGAAGGGGTTCTTCTGTATAATAACTCTTGTCGTTCGCCGAAGCGATTTCGAGTGGGGAGCATAGCTCAGCTGGGAGAGCACCTGCCTTACAAGCAGGGGGTCACAGGTTCGA
>OIXV01001830.1_pt1 | contig 18162 bp, 14 predicted proteins | sample 1587771 | NCBI WGS metagenome assembly OIXV01 (sample SAMEA3888893, study PRJEB22519) | human gut metagenome | biome: human gut; feature: human-associated habitat; material: faeces | place: Denmark | collected 2010
ATCCCTGGGACAACGATTTCTGACAAATAAAAATAGGCAGAGCAGCCCTTGGCGTCCACGCACTGCGGCTGGTCGAGGAAAAGCTCGACCTCCTTGCCGGTGAGTATCTCGGGGAATTTATGCTCCACCTTCACCGCCGCGACACCCTTGGCCGGATTGATCTCCACCTCGCCGCTGAGCTGAAGATAGCTGTAGAACGATTTGATCGACGCGACGGAACGCGTGATCGTCGCGGCAGACTTGCCCTTGCCGCCCATCCAGGCGACATACGCACTGATGACCTCCTGCGTCACCTGCGGCAACGGCATGGGGCTGAACTCGTCCAGATATGCCGCAAACTGGTGCAGATCGCGCATATAGGAGCTGAGCGTATTCTGGGAGGCGTGCTTCTCCACAGCGAGATGATCTTCGTATTGCTTGAGATAGTCGGCCACGGACGCACTCCTCCCTTTCTTTTTGATATCAGCGCGCCGCCAAAAGCAAAAACTGTGGCACGAGCCACAGCTCCGCAAGCGCGGCGAGCAGCAAACACACACAACAACCGCCAAGGCGGTACCAATACGCGCTGCCGTAGGTGACCGCGCGCGTGCGCTTTCCCCCACCGCCCAGCGAGAGCAGCAGGAGTGCGCGGGACTTTTCCATCGCCGCCGCGCCGAGCACCAGTATGCACGGCAGCACCGCAAGCATCCGCAGCCCGAAGAGCGCCAGCAGCAGAGGAAAATTTCCCCGCCCGAGCGCGAGCGAAAAGCTGAAGAGCGAAAACGACAGCAAAAATCCCTGAAACGCACACACCGCCGGAACCAGCATCACACCGATGGACGCAAATCCCAGCAGAAAGACGATCACCGGCGCACGGAAATAGCATACCAGCGTTTCACAAAGCGCCTGCACGGAAAATGGCTCCTGGGCACCGAACGAGAAAAAGGAAGAAACATACCGTTCCAATTCCCCGCCCGTGCGCTGCGCGGACCGCAGCGCGAGCACATAGCCAAACAACACACCAAACACAACAAATGCCGCCAGTGCCAAAAGCAGCACCGGCACACGCCGCACGCCGCGGCGCACCCTCTGATCCGATCGACCGATCAAGCAGATCACCCCTTTGGTAAAAACGCTGAGGCAATGCTCCTGCAAGGCCGATGAGCGGCAGAACGTACCTATAAATATAGGACTTTTACGGCCGTTGCGCAAGCGGAATTGCCTATTTTTCCCAATTTTGTTTATTATGCTAAAATGTTATGTAAATTATATTATGTAAACTCACGAAACAAAGTGACGGATAGCGCTCCATTTAACAAGATATGGGTCGCTATTTCCGTATCTTCTCAACATTTGCCAAATACAGCACCATTCACCACTCGCGTCAGAAAAAGTCGGTTTTCCGGCGCAGCGTCCCCCTATTTGTGCAAATCGACGCAGAGCGCCGCGTCCTTCTTCCCCACCAGAGCCGACAGACACGGACGTGCGGTTATGTTCACCTGCGTCCACGCCGAGCTTTCGACGCACTTCTCTTCTTCCGCTTCTTCCCTTTGCCGTGCAGCAGCAGTGACGCCGCTGCACCAGCGAGCATCGCCGCCGCCGTCATCAGCGAACGCGTCGGCTCCAGCTCGCCGCCAGCCAAAAAGCCGATCACCTGCACCACAAGCCACGAAGAGGCCACGCAGGCGAACGTCATCATCATCCGTTTGCTCGTTCTTCCGCTCCCTACGCAGCATCCCGCGAATGCCGCCAGTGATGCAGCGACCAGCGCAGCCGCATCTATCCTTTCTTCTCCCACAGCCCCATTCAGCATCAGCGCAGCCGTCGCCGCCAGCAACACAAGCTCCGACACGCAGCACACGAGAGCGCCCAGCGCGCATTTTTTTACGTACCAAACCGTTGATACCGTCTGCTCCACAGAAAAACCTCCCCCGCATTCGCCTACATGAGCGTATGTCAGGGGAGGTTTTCTTATGCCGTTTTCTTTTTTGCCTTACTTGATCTCAGGATCGTAGCTGGGCTTTTCTTCCTTCTGTTCTTCCTTTGCAGCAGGCACCTCAGCCGCCTCGACCATCTTCGGTTCTTCAGCCTTGGCAGCAGGCTCTTCTTCCTTCTTCTCGTCCTTCTTGGCAGGAACAGACTTCTTGCCCTTCTGCGCAGCAGCGGCTTCCATCGATTCGGTGGACTGGATGCCCCACTTGGCGATCTCGACGCGGACACGGTCCTCAGAGGTCTCGAAGACGACCGTCGTGTCGTTCACCTGAACGATGCGGCCGACCATACCGCCGATGGTGGTGATGCGTTCGCCCTTCTTGAGGCTGTTGCGCATCGTTTCCGCCTGCTTCTTGCGCTTGTTTTCCGGACGAATGATGAGGAAGTAAAACACCGCGATCATTGCGACCAGTAAGATCATGCTATCCATAGTACAGTTGTTCCTTTCAACACAAAGATATTGTTATTATAGCGGATATTCCCCCATTGTGCAAGGGGTTTCTTCGCGAGATCAGACTCTTTCCGAAAGCTTTGCGCTGTACGCCTCGCGGAAGGCCTCAAATTCGCCCGCATCGAGTGCTTCCCGGATGCGCAGCATGAGCTTATTGTAGAAATACAGGTTGTGCATCACCGCAAGACGCAGCGCGAGGATCTCCTCCGCTTTGAAAAGGTGGCGCAGATATGCGCGCGAGAAATTGCGGCACACCGGGCAGTCGCACTGCTCGTCGATGGGACGCTCATCGAGCTTGTATTTCTCGTTTTTCAAATTGATCGACCCGCTCCAGGTAAAGAGCTTTCCGTGGCGCGCATTGCGCGCAGGCATCACGCAGTCAAAGAAGTCCACGCCGCGCGCTACCCCCTCAATGATGTTCGACGGCGTGCCGACACCCATGAGATAGCGTGGTTTTTCCTTCGGCATAAAGGGTTCGACCGCGTCGATGATGTCGTACATCACCTGCGTCGGTTCGCCGACCGCAAGGCCGCCGATGGCGTAGCCATCACAGTCGAGCTTTGCGATCTCCTTCATGTGCCAGACACGCAGATCCTCGAATGTCGCGCCCTGATTGATGCCGAAAAGCATCTGCCGTGGGTTGACGGTATCCGGCAAGGCATTTAGCTTGTCATGCTCCGCTTTGCAGCGCTCCAGCCAACGCAGCGTGCGCTCGCAGGATGCCTTTGCGTACTCGTAGCGCGCCGGATTTTCCACGCACTCATCGAAGGCCATTGCAATATCGCTGCCGAGATTCGATTGGATGTGCATGCTTTCCTCCGGCCCCATGAAGATGCGGTGACCGTCGAGATGAGAGGCAAAGGTCACGCCCTCTTCCTTGATCTTCCGCAGGCCCGCAAGGGAAAATACTTGAAACCCGCCGCTGTCCGTCAGGATGGGGCCATCCCAGTTCATGAACTTGTGGAGGCCGCCCATTTGGCGCACCACATCGTCACCGGGTCGCAGATGCAGGTGGTACGTGTTGGAAAGCTCGATCTGGCAGCCGAGATCTTTGAGGTCCAGCGCGCTCACGCCGCCCTTGATGGCCGCCTGCGTGCCGACGTTCATAAAGACCGGCGTCTGCACTTCCCCGCCGTGCGCACATTTGAATTTGCCGCGCCGCGCCTTACCCTCATATTTGATCACTTTGAACATAGTTTTTCCTCACTTTTAAGAGATGAACATCGCATCGCCGAACGAAAAGAAGCGGTAGCGCTCCTTCACTGCCTCCTCATAGGCGTGCAGCACGTGCTCGCGGCCCGCGAGCGCCGAGACCAGCATGATGAGCGTGGACTGCGGCAGATGGAAATTCGTCACGAGCGCGTCCATCACCTTGAAGCGGTAGCCCGGGTAGATGTAGATGCTCGTCCAGCCTGCGGACGGCTCCATGCGTCCGTCCTCCTGCGCCCAGCTCTCGAGCGTGCGGCAGGACGTGGTGCCGACACAGATGACGCGTCCGCTGTTTGCCTTCGTCTCGTTGATGAGAGTCGCCGTCTCGGGCGGAATGACGCAGTATTCGCTGTGCATATCGTGCTGCTCGATGTCGTCCTCCTTGACAGGGCGGAACGTGCCGAGGCCGACATGCAGCGTCACATAGCCGATGTTCACGCCCTTCGCCTGAATTTTTTCCAGCAGCTCCGGCGTGAAGTGCAGCCCCGCCGTCGGTGCAGCCGCACTGCCCTCGACCTTGGAGTAGACCGTCTGATAGCGTCCCTGATCCTGCAGCTCTTCCTTGATGTAGGGCGGCAGCGGCATTTTGCCGAGGCGCTCAAGCGTTTCAAGAAAGATGCCCTCGTAGTCGAACCTCACCATGCGGTTGCCGTCCGGCAGAACGTCCACGACCTCCGCCGTCAGCTCCCCGTCGCCGAACTGCATCTTTGCACCCTTGCGCAGATGCTTGCCGGGACGCACGATGCACTCCCACGTCTTCTCGCCGCGATCGATGAGCAGCAGCACCTCGCACGCGCCGCCGCCCGGCAGACGCTGGCCGAGAAGCCTTGCCGGGAGCACACGGGAGTTGTTCAAGATCAGGCAGTCGCCCGGCTTCAAAAACTCCGGCAGTTCATAAAAATGGTGATGCGACAGCGCGCCCGTTTCCTTGTCAAGGCACATCAGCCGCGAATGGTCGCGCTGCTCAAGCGGCGTCTGCGCGATCAGCTCCTCAGGGAGGTAATAATCAAAATCTTTGGTCTTCATCGTTCTCTTTCCCGTTATATGATCGTAACGCCCGTGTAGTAGAATTGCAGGATCTCGCGGTAGGTACGGCCGAGGTTCGCCATCGCATACGCGCCCCACTGGCTCATGCCGACATTGTGCCCGTAGCCGCTGCCGGTGATCGTAAAGCTGCCGCTGCCCGCGCCGCCCGTCGCCGCAGTGCCCTGCCCCAACGCCGCCGTGCCGCTCGAGGTGATGACATACGCGCTGCCCGCGATGCTCGCCGTCGAGCCGCTGCCGTCGATGACACGCATTGAACCGGCGTCGACGCTTTCTCCGCTTTCATTGACGCCGTAGCCGCTGCCGCCGGCACCGCCAGTGATGGTGAAGCGCTGACTGCGCAGATTCAGCACCGACCGGCACGCCTCGCGCGTGATGGTCTTCGTCCCACTCGTGCCGACAAAGGTGACAGAATAGACATTTCCCATATCAGTATAGGCGGAAACATACATATTTTTCACCGTACCGACGCCGTAGCCCTTACTGCTCAAAAGATTCGTCAGCTCGGCAACGGTATAGGTCGTGGACCAGTTGTACTTCGAGATACGCGAGGCGATCTGTCCTTCATAGGGGTCGATCTTGCCTTTGAGGTAGCCGACCTCATTGCCCCAGACGTTCACACTGTCCTCGCTTGCGCCGCCGTTGCTCGAATAGTAGACAGCCTCCTGCACGATCTGCCCGTTGTAATAGAGGCACTGTCCCGCCGTCTGGTCGACCGCGGAATCGGAATACGAACTGCTCGCCGCTGTTCCCTGATAGACCTGGCAGTGCGTCGTCGCGCAGATATCAAAGCCCTGTGAGCGGTGCTTGGTCTGGCAGGCGGCGTAGGTACGCGCGCAGACCGCCTGCGCCTTGAGCGCTTCGAGCGGCCAGTCGCTGCTCATTTCCCATGGGATGACGCCCTTGACGTAATCGTCCATCGCGACAACATTGATGACATTGATCGCGCCGCCGGTCACGCGCTGGTACTCAAAGCCGCCGTAATAGCGGTATCCGCGGAACCACGTGACCGTCTTCTGCCCCGCCTCGGCAGGACGGATGCCGAGCGAATAAAGGCCGCTCTGGTCGAACTCGAAGAGGATCGTGCTCGTACCCGTGACGATGACCGTCACGCCCGTGCTGCTGCCGCCGACGACCGTGCCGCCCGTTCCGAGCGAGTAGAGCGCGCTCTGCGCACTGCCATAGTCACTGTAATTGCCCACGCGTGCCACAAACGCGCCGTTGTCATAGGCAGCAAAGCCGCCGTACTGCGCCGCGCGCGCCGACGCACTCGCATAGTCGTAAAACGTCTCCGAAAGCTGCACGTGATAGGTCTTATCCTGCGTGACCGTGATCTTCTCATAGCTCGCAGGCAGCACCGTGAGCTGCACAAAGCTGCGCGACGAGTCGTAATATCCCAGCGCGTAGCCGCCAAAGGGCGAGTAATTCTGCAAATTTGCCTCGTCCATGGCGGTGCTGCCGTATTTCAGTCCCACCTTGAGCATATCATGTTCTGCGGCCTGCGCACCCGCGCACATTGCGATGCACAGCAGCAGCGAAAGCAGGAATATCCTGCACCACTTTTTCATAGCGTCCTCCCCCTGCCTGCCGACGATGCACACCGTTTTCGACAGATCAGCGTCCATATGAATCGTATTTTATATTATACGACAGTTTCCATCCACTTTCAAGCACGTCCCGCATCTTTTTAGCCGCCGTCAGGGTCCCTCGGCGGCCCGATCTTGAAAAAAGGAGTCCTTTTTATGAAATCTCTCATCTTCACCGGCAGCGCCGTCGCCATCATTACACCGTTCAAGGACGGCGCGGTGGATATCCCCGCCTTCGACCGTCTCGTTGCATGGCAGCTTCAGCAAGGCACCGATGCCATCGTTGTCTGCGGCACGACAGGCGAGGCCGCGACGCTGAACCTGGACGAACGCACCGCGCTCATCGAGCGCTGTGTACGCACCGTCGACCACCGCGTGCCTGTTATCGCAGGCAGCGGTACGAACAACACCGCATCCTCCATCGCACTCTCGCGTGCCGCGCAGCATGCCGGCGCCGACGCGCTGCTCACCGTCACACCGTACTACAACAAGGCCTCGCAAAGCGGCCTCGTGCGGCATTTTTCCTCCATCGCCGATGCGGTAGACATCCCCATCATCCTCTACAATGTTCCTTCACGCACCGGCGTGAGCTGCACGGCGCAGACATATCAAAAGCTCGCCGTGCACCCGAACATCGCCGGCGTCAAGGAGGCGAGCGACGACTTCGACCTCATTCAGGACACCCTTGATCTATGCCCGCCGGACTTCACCGTCTGGAGCGGCAACGACGGCTCCACCGCCGCCATCATGGCGCTCGGCGGCAAGGGCGTCATCTCCGTCGCCGCAAATATCGTCCCGCGCGAGATGCACGAGCTGACGCAGCTCTGCCTGGAAAACCGCTTCTTGGAGGCAGGCGCGCTTCAGATCAAACTACATGAGCTCATCCGCGCACTCTTCTGCGAGATCAACCCCATCCCCGTCAAAGCTGCGATGGCAGAGCTCGGCCTGTGCGGCGGCGATCTGCGCCTCCCGCTGTGCGGCATTTCCGAGCAGCATTTAGGGCAGCTTCGGCTGGCGATGGAGCGCTTTGGCGTCGCGGTATAGATGCCATTCATCCTGTTTTTCATTTTCATTCATCGAATTTTTGCATCGCATTCGCATAATATTCATTGTATTCATTTCGTTTTTTCAGCATTGTGCGTATTATACAAAAAGCAGGTCCCGTGCCGTTATCGGCACAGGACCTGCTTCATTTACATTTTGTAATCACCTTCGCTTACGCCTTCACGCGGTGGAAGACCTTCTTGCCCTTGCGGACGATGATGCCCTCGCCCTCGAAGCGCTCGCGCGCAAGGCTCTCGTCGATGGAGGCGACCTTCACATCATCGATCGTCACACCGCCCTGCTGGACCAAACGGCGCGCCTCACCGCGGGACGGGCACAGGCCGGTCGCGACCAGCATCGAAAGGACATTGATGTTGCCGTTTTCAAAGTCGGCATCCGTCAGCGTGCTCGTCGGCATGTTGGCGTTATTGCCGCCCGCGCCGAAGAGCGCCTTGGCAGACTCCTCCGCCTTCTTGGCCTCCTCTTCCCCGTGGACGAGTGCGGTGAGCTCGTAGGCGAGGATCTCCTTCGCGCGATTGAGCTGGCTGCCCTCCCACTTATCCATCTCGTCGATCTGCTCGAGCGGCAGGAATGTGAGCATACGGATGCACTTCAAGACGTCCTGATCGCCCACATTGCGCCAGTACTGGTAGAAGTCGTAGGGCGTGGTCTTGTTCGGGTCGAGCCACACCGCGCCGCTCGCGGTCTTGCCCATCTTCTTGCCCTCGGAATTAAGAAGCAGCGTGATCGTCATCGCCTGCGCGTCCTTGCCAAGCTTGCGGCGAATGAGCTCCGTGCCGCCGAGCATGTTGGACCACTGGTCGTCGCCGCCGAACTGCATGTTGCAGCCGTACTCCTGGAACATGTGGTAGAAGTCGTAGGACTGCATGATCATGTAGTTGAATTCCAGGAACGAAAGACCCTTTTCCATGCGCTGCTCATAGCACTTGGCGCGCAGCATGTTGTTCACAGAGAAGCACGCGCCCACCTCACGCAGCAGCTCGATGTAGTTGAGCTTCATCAGCCAGTCGGCATTGTTGAGCATCATCGCCTTGCCCTCACCAAAGTCGATGAAGCGCTCCATCTGGCGCTTGAAGCACTCGGCGTTGTGGTCAATGTCTGCCTTGGTGAGCATCTTGCGCATGTCATTGCGGCCCGAAGGGTCGCCGATCATGGTCGTGCCGCCGCCGATGAGAGCGATAGGCTTGTTACCCGCCATCTGAAGGCGTTTCATCAGGCACAGCGCCATGAAGTGGCCGACGTGCAGCGAATCTGCCGTGCAGTCAAAGCCGATGTAGAACGTCGCCTTGCCGTTGTTGACGAGGTCGCGGATCTGCTCCTCGTCCGTCACCTGCGCGATCAGGCCGCGCGCCTTCAGCTCTTCATAAATTCCCATTTGTTGATTCCTCCTGTATTTCTATTTTACTTCATTTCGGACATTTTGAGACGCTTTCGGATAGCAAAAAACGCCCTCTGTCCGTTTGGACAGAGGGCGAACAAATTCGCGGTACCACCTCTGGTTCGCCGTTTTCTCGCAAAAACGGCCTCACGGAGTGCCGACACACTCCCGCGCGATAACGGGCGCTCCCGGGGCGCGCCTACTGGAAAACTTTCGTTCGGGCGCCGGCTCAGCGGTGTATTTCGGCACGTTTCCTCTCCTTCTTGCACCAGCCGAAGGCTCTCTTTGCAGGAAAACGTCGCTTACTTCTCCGCTTCATCACCGTAAACGCAATCATTGTACCGAAAAGGCCGCCGCTTGTCAAGCCTTTTGCGGGTGGTAATTGATAACGAGCTTACACAGACCATCGCACAGGAGCGCGATATTCTCCTCGTCGACTTCCTTTGTCCCGCGCGGCAGGATGCAGCGACCGAAGCCGCTGACCTTTTTGCAGGCACAAACGACCGTGCTGTGTGGGAACGCCACATTGTCCGACGGGAAAATGATCTGCCCGTCCACCTTCAAAAAGCAGGTCTTCTTTTCGCTGTTGACAAAATTGTCGTTGATGGCGTCGAGCAGGTCGCCGTCCCAGCGGCTCGCTTTACTCGGCAGGACCAGCAGCTCATCTCCCTCGCCGATGCAGTCGACGACGAAAACAGGCTTGTCCTTCAGACACGGATGCGCACGGCGCAGGCGCTTAGCGCCCTTGCTTGCCTGCGCATTGCCGTCAAGAAAAAGGAAACACACCTCGCCGCGGTAGCGCGGCGTCAGCGCCTTCGCGACCTCCAGCAGCGTGACGACACCGGATGCGTTGTTATTGCAGTTGTTCTTCTCATCAGGGCCGTATTTCGGATAAAAAAGCGCCACGACCAGAAGCAGCAAAAAAAGCGGCAGCATCATATTCGGAATGTTCAGAGGGAACGTCACTGCAAACGCGATCAGAAAGCTTCCCGCGATCAACAGCAGCGGAAAAAGCGCCTGATAGAGCAAAAATGTGAAGGGCCGCGTTGGGCAAATGAGCGGTGGCAATATCTCCCGCACACCGGTATCATAATGCGCCGCAAGGATGACCTTCGCCTTGTCGATGTCGCCGACGACCACATTCGTCACATTGCCGCCCGCGGCAAGCGCGCTCTCCCCGCTCTCGAGCTTTGGCGTGTAGCCGAGCTCCTTGAACGTGTGGACGAGCCACGTGCGAAACTCCATTTTTTCTTTTTCCTTGCGGCGCAGCGGAAAATCCCGCTCGATGCGCGCAGCAAACTCATTCATGCCGTTTTTCCTTTCCCCAAGAGCGTTCAAAAGCCGCTCTCATCTTGCAAGCAGTTTTGCTTTACTGTAGTTTATTTTTGAAACTTTCCGCTGCACTCAGCAGCTCCTCCGCGCCGGAGAGCATCGTTTCGCTCGGATGGTCGCCGCCGCTCATGCGCGCGATCTCCGCGCGGCGCGCTGCGCGGTCAAGTTCTCGCACGCGCGTCAGCGTGCGGCCGTTTTCCTCGCCCTTTTCCACGCCGAAGTGCACATCTGCCATCGCCGTGAGCTGCGGCAGATGCGTCACGCACAGCACCTGACGCGTGCGCGAGAGCCGTGCGAGTTTTTCCGCGACCCGCTGGGCCGCGCGGCCCGAAACGCCGGTATCGACCTCGTCAAAGACCATCGTCATCACACTATCCTGCTCGGCCAGCACATTTTTAAGCGCCAGCATGATGCGTGACAGCTCGCCGCCGGACGCGATCTTCTGGATGGGCCGCAGCGCCTCGCCCACGTTGGCCGACATCAGAAACGCGACCGCATCCGCACCGTCCTCGGCGAGGTCCTTTTCCTGAAAATCGATGGAAAAGCGAAGCTTCGGCATATCGAGCTCCGATAATTCCCGGGAAATACGCGTCTCCAGCTCTTTCGCCGCCGCACGGCGGCGGTCGGAGAGGGCCTGCGCCGCTTCGCGCGCAGCCTTTTCCTGCTTTTTGAGCGTCTGCTCGAGCTGCTGCGCACGGTCGTCTGCGTACTCGATGCGGTCCAATTCCTCACGCGATTTTTCAAGATATGCAAGCATCTCCTCGACGCTTGAGCCGTACTTCTTTTTCAGCCGGTAAAGCTGGTCGCAGCGCGACTCCACGGCGTCGAGCTCCTGCGGTGAAAAGTCGTACTCGTCCTTTTTATCGCGGATCGTCTCGGCAAGGTCATACACTTCACAGCGCAGTGTTTCCAGCCGGTCCGAAAGCTCAACGAACTCATCACCAAGGCTGCGCAGTGATCTCAGCGCGTCCTCCGCCTCCTTGATGGCGGACACTGCGCCGAGACCCTCGTCCCCGCCGTTCAGACAGGCGTCCGCTTCGGAAATGGCGGAGATGAACTTCTCTCCGTTGCGCAGGATATTGCGGCGGGCGAGGAGCGTTTCCTCCTCTCCCTCCTGTAAGTCCGCGCGCTCGAGCTCGCCGATCTGATGGCGCAGCATATCGACACGGCGCGCCTTTTCCGCTTCATCCATTCCGAGCGCGTCCATCTCGCGGCGCGTTGCGCGCCATGCGTCATAGCATTCACGGTAAATGTCCAGCTCCGCATCTATCCTGCCAAAGCGGTCGAGGTAGACAAGGTGCCGCTCTTCGTCGAGCAACTGCTGCCCGTCGTGCTGGCCGTGGATGTTGAGCAGGCTCGCGCCGATGCGTTTGAGCTGTGCGACCGTCACCGGCCGTCCGCTCACGCGGCAGACGTTTTTTCCGTCGCCGTACAGCTCGCGCTGCAAAAGGAGCGTTCCGTCCTCCTCCGGCGCAAGACCGTTTTCCGCAAGGCCCGGCAGTTCTGGCGGTACGTCGCTGAACGCCGCGCTGACAAAGGCCTTTTCCGCGCCCGTGCGGATGAGCTCGCGCGAGGTGCGCTGGCCCAGCACCGCGCCGAGCGCGTCGATCACGATGGATTTTCCCGCGCCGGTCTCGCCCGTCAGCGCATTGAAGCCGCGCCCGAACTCGATGTCTGCCCGCTCGATGATGGCGATATTTTCAATGTGCAAAAGCTCAAGCATCGCTCATTCTCCTGCAAAAGATTCTCTTCTCACTTGGTCTGGCGCTGCTTCTGCATCTCTTCGATCTCGCTGCACAGCTCCGACGCAGATTCGTTTTCGCGCATCACGATGAGCACCGTATCGTCGCCAGCGACCGTACCGACCTTGGACGAGACCTCCATGCCGTCGAATGCCGCGCCCGCCGCTGGGCCGAGGCCCGGCATCGTCTTGATGAGCACGAGATTCTGCGCGCAGTCGACCGAGATGATGCTCTCGCGCAGTATGGTCTGCAAACGGTCGGCGAGGTTGAGCTTCACCTTTTGTGCGGAGACCGCGTAACGGTAGGTGCCGTTTCCGGTGGGTTCCTTGATCAAATGCAACTGCTTGATATCGCGGGAGATGGTCGCCTGCGTGCAGGAGATACCCTCCTTGCGCAGGCTGTCGATCAACTGCTCCTGGGTCTCGATCGCCGAGGCGGCGATGATCGCGAGAATTTTCTCCTGTCTTTCATTCTTCATTGCTGAGTCCTCCCATCAACATTTTCTTTTGTAAAATTTCGCAAAAGCTTCGTTTGGTCAGCCGGACCAGTTTGGTATCATATTTGGAGCGGCGCACCTCCACGCAGTCCCCGCTGCGCAGAGAAAAGGCGCGGCCGCCATCCACACTTAAAAGCACGGGCTTATAGCTGTTCTTTTCCGTCTGCACGGTGATGACCCGCTCGGGCGAGAGCACATAAGCGTTGGCGTGTACGCTGTGCGCGCAGATGGGCGAAACGATAAAGTTCCGCGCCGTCGGCTCCACGACCGGCCCGCCCGCCGAGAGCGAATACGCCGTCGACCCCGTGGGGCTCGCGACGATCACGCCGTCGCCCGCGATATCCACGAGCTTGCCCTGCTCGGTGGAAATTTGCAGCCGGATGACGCGCGAGATATTGCCGCGCGCGATGAGCGCTTCGTTGAGCGCAAGATTCGAGTAGATGACGCGCCCTTCGCGCATCACATTCACATCGAGCATCATGTGGCTCTCGATGTCATACTTGCCCGCACACATATCCCGCAGGCGTGAGATATCCTTGCTCTCGAGCTCAGCCATAAAGCCGAGACTGCCGAGGTTCACGCCCAGCACCGGGATATCCTTGTGCGCCGCCGTTTTGGAAAGATGCAGGATGGTCCCGTCGCCTCCGAAGGCGACGATCATATCCGCGCCGCGCAGCTCCTGCTGCAGCGGCTCGATGCTAAGCCCGTAGCCCTCCGGCTTTTCCTGATTGCGGAATGGCAGGCACACGACATTCGGACAGCCCGCTTCGTCGAGCACGCGCTTAGCCTCCTTCGCCACGCGAAGCTGTGCATCGCGGTAGGGATTCGGACATAAGATAACTTTTTTCAGCATCCTGTGCCCTCCTTCCCGTGGTCGAGCGCCGCGTGTGACTGCTCCACAAGACCCTGGAGGTCAAACGTCTTCTCCACCCAATCGCCGCTTTCGAGATACCCGAGGTATTCGATGTTCCCCTCGGGTCCGCGAATAGGAGAGAATGTGATATCAAGCACTGTAAAGCCAGAATCCTTTGCATGTGTCAGGAAGTTTTCCAGCACCTCAAGGTGTACGTCCGGGTCGCGGACGACGCCCTTTTTCCCCACCTTTTCGCGTCCCGCCTCAAACTGGGGCTTGATGAGGCAGGCGACATGCCCGCCCGCTTTTAAGACGCGGTGTACCGCGGGCAAGATCAATTTCAGCGAGATGAACGACACGTCGATGCTGGCAAAATCCAGCTCGTCGGGGATATGGTCGTGGTCGAGATAGCGCGCGTTCGTGCGCTCCATGCACACGACGCGCTCGTCGGAGCGGAGCTTCCAGTCGAGCTGGCCGTAGCCGACGTCGACGGCGTAGACCTTTGTCGCGCCGTTTTGCAGCATACAGTCGGTAAAGCCGCCGGTCGAGGCGCCGATATCGGCGCAGATACAGCCGTCCAGCTTGAGGCCGAACGTCGTCATCGCCTTTTCGAGCTTAAGGCCGCCGCGGCTCACGTATTTGAGCGTATTGCCGCGCACCTCGATCTGCGCGTCATTGGGGATATTGGTCCCCGCCTTATCCACGCGCTGCCCGTCCACAAAGACGAGCCCGCTCATAATCATCGCCTGCGCACGCTGGCGGGTCTGCTCCAATCCGCGTTCCACGAGCAGCACATCCAGTCTTGTTTTATTGCTCATCGCAGCACCTCCGCAGCTTTATTCGCAAGCGACTCCGCATCCAGTCCAAATTCCCGTTGCAGGTCCTCGAGCGTTCCCTGCGCGGGGAACGCCTTGCCCAAATTGCACAGCTCCAGCCGCTCCGGGGCGATACGGTTCCAGTCAAGGATGGCTGCCATGCGCTGGCCCATGCAGCCGACGCCCGCGCATTCCTCCGCCACAAGCAGCGCCCTTGTCTTGCCGACGATCGCGCGCATATCACGGTCGTAGAGCGGCGAGATGGCGTTGATCTTCACAACGCGCGCCGATATCCCTCGCTTTTGCAGCAGCTCCGCCGCATCCAGCACGTTGTTCACCATCATGCCGTAAGCGCAGAGGGTGATATCGCTCCCCTCGCGCAGCACAACGAGGTTCTGCCGCCCGCTGTCTTCTTTATAATCCCCCTCGCCGCCGCGCGGATAGCGGATGACGACCGGGCCTTTGATCTCATTCACCGCGCGGTCGAGCATCGTGCGGAGCTCCGCAAAGTTCGACGGACACAGCACCGTCATATTGGGGATCTCCGAGAGGAACGTCGCGTCGAAGATGCCGTGATGCGTCTCCCCGTCCGCGCCGACCATGCCCGCACGGTCGACCGCGAAGACGACGTGCAGGTCCAGAAGCGCTGTATCGTGGATGAGCTGGTCGTAGGCACGCTGCAAAAAGCTCGAATAAATGGCTACGACCGGCGTGAGCCCCTGCTTGGCCATGCCCGCCGCCATCGCGACAGCGTGCCCTTCAGCAATGCCGACGTCAAAAAAGCGGTCGGGATACTGCTCGGAAAAATCGTGCAGGCCGGTGCCATCGCGCATCGCGGCGGTGATGGCGCAGATCGTCTCATCGTTTTTGGCGAGCTTACAGAGCTCGTCCCCAAAGACGGAGGAAAAATCCCTCTTCAGCTCGCGCGGCACGCCCATCCGCGGGTCGAATTTGCCGACACCGTGATAGCGCTCCGGCTCGCGCTCGGCGGGCGGGTAGCCCTTGCCCTTTTTCGTGTGCACATGCACGAGCACCGGACAGTTCAAGTCCTTCGCCCATTTGAGCGTGTTGGTGAGCTGCCCCACGTCGTGTCCATTCACGGGGCCGAGGTAGGTAAAGCCCATGTCCTCGAACATCGTCGAATTCGGCAGCAGTGCCTTTTTGACATTCGTTTTCAGATGATGGTTAAAATCATACACCGCGCGACCGACCGCGTTGCGGTCGAGCAGATCACGATAGGCTTTTTTGAATTCATAGTACGCAGGCTTCGAGCGCAGCAGGCCCAAATGCTCGCTCACTGCGCCGACGTTGCCGTCGATGGACATGCCGTTGTCGTTCAGGATGATGATGAGCGGCTCGCCGCTCGCGCCCGCGTTGTTAAGTCCCTCGTAGGCAAGACCGCCGGAGAGCGCGCCGTCACCGATGAGGGCGAGCACAGCGTAATCCCCGTGCAGGAGCGTGCGCGCCTTGGCCATACCGAGCGCGACGGAGACGGAGTTGGACGCATGGCCCGCGATAAACGCGTCATGCACGCTCTCATATGGCTTCGGAAAACCCGAAAGCCCTCCGTACTGCCGCAGCGTCGAAAACTGCTCGCGCCGCCCGGTCAAAATCTTATGTGTATAGCACTGGTGACCCACATCGAACACCAGCCGGTCTCGCGACGTGTCGAACACGCGGTGGATGGCCACCGTCAGCTCGACCGCGCCGAGGTTCGAGGCCAGATGCCCGCCCGTTTGAGAAACATTTTTCAGCAAAAATTCACGCAGCTCTGTACAAAGAAGCTGCGTTTGCGGGTCATTCAGCGATTTGATATCGTTGGGGTCACGGATCGTTTCAAGAATCAAAGCGGTTTCCTTCTTTATCTGCCAAGATGCAGCACCGACAGCACCTTCGCCGTCAGGTAGATGACATCCTTGCTCTTTTTCATGGCGACCTTCTTGCCGATGGCCTTGCCGCCGATCGTCAGTCCGGAGATGAGCGCCGTGACTACGGTGGACACGACGATGCTGCGCCAGCCGAAGCTGTTCTGCAGCAGCACGACGATGACCGTCGCGGTCGAGCCGCTGACGATGCCGCAGATGTCGCCGACCACGTCGTTGCAGAACGAGGCGACCTTCTCCGCGTTGCGGATGAGGTTCAGCGCCTCCTTCGCGCCCTTGACGCAGTGTGCCGCCATCGAGTTGAACGGCTTGGGGTTCGCCGCTGTCACAGCGACGCCGATGATATCGAACACGATACCGAGCGCGATGAACAGCAGCAGGATCAATGTCGCGGTCACATAGCCTGCGTCTTCGAGCACTGCACCGGAGCACAGGCTCATTGCGGCGGAGAGGGCCACGGCGATCAAAAACACGCGGATGACCCAGCGCGCATGGCTCTGCGTCTTCTCCGCCTTCTTGGGCTTTCGGTCTTCTTCGTTTTCCACGTTTTTCTCCATCAGCTACCATCTTAAAATGGTAAGATATGCTAAAGCAGCGGCGGCCGCAAAAGGTAATCCTGCGGCATAGGTCGGGTTGGCTTTCCCCGCAGCGCACCTCCCGTTACCGATAGAGGCGGTTCCCCTTTGAGCGCCGCACCCCGTTGTTACCATACGAGGTACCCGATTGCCACTTAGTCCGCACTGTAACCCTTTCGCTGCCCTTGCGACAGCCTAGGTGATTTCCACCCCGGAGTCACACCGTTTCTTATCCTCTTTTGCAGGAAAAATTTCAAGGAGCGATCGCACCTCGCTCTTGGCCGGAGTCTGTGCGTTGTTCTCCTATCCGAATTCCCCACGCAAGGCAGGCTACACTGCACACAGCGTTCGCGGCACGAAGGCCGGGTAGCACCGCAATGCAGGTTCATATCCCGTCCCGTACCGAAGTCGATACCCAAAAGTGGGAGTCCGCTTCGGCACAGCAACAGGTCTCCGCAGAAACAGGGTCGGTTCCCCTATGCCATTAGGGGTCGCCCGGAGTCCGCAGGCGCAGCTTTCGCTTTTGCCTCCCTTCAGCACCCACCCCAAACTGGGCGTAAGAAGCAGGCACCAAAGGCTTCACAGTTGTGCCCTTTAAAGGATTTTTAGGCCCTTCTTAGGAAACGGCAGCTCCGACTAGGATACTGCGCCGCTGCTTAGCGTGGTCTATTATACACCAGCCAAAATGAATATGCAAGGTATTCAGAATAATATTCACCTCAGGAATTTGTAAATTTTTTATTTCCTGTGTGATTTGTCCGCGTACAGCGCACAAATGCGTGTAAAAAAGAGGCCTGACTTTCGTCAGGCCTCTTCAATAGCTTTTGCAAAACAGGCAGCTTACTTGTTGCCGTTGACCATGGAAGCGATCTCAGCCGCAAAGTTCTCCTGCTTCTTCTCGATGCCCTCGCCCTTCTCGAAGCGAACGGCGGTGTTGAAGCTGACCTTGCCGCCCAGCGCCTTCGCAGCGTTGTTCATATACTGCTCGACCGTGACGTCGCCGTCCTTGACGAAGGCCTGCTGCAGCAGGCAATTCTCGGCATAGAACTTGTTGAGCTTGCCCATGACGATCTTTTCCTTGACTTGGTCGGGCTTGCCCGCCATCTTCGGGTCGTTGGCCATCTGGCCGAGCATGACTTCCTTCTCCTCGTCCAGAACGTCCTGCGTGACCTGGCTCTTATCCCAGAAACGGGGGTTGAGCGCGGCGATCTGCATGGCGATGTCCTTGCCGATCTCGGTGGCGTCGCAGCCCTCGACGGTCAGGTTGACGATGACGCCGATCTTGCCCTTCATGTGGACATAGGGAACGGAGAAGCCGTCAGCGATGCGGGCGAAGCGGCGGACGTTCATGTTCTCGCGGATGGCGAGGAACAGCTCGTCCTTGGCATCCTTAACAGTGCCCTTGCCGGTGACCCAGGTGCAGTTCATCAGCGCGTCGACGTCGGCAGGGTTCTCTTTGGCGACGACCTCGGCCACGCCCTTGACGAAGTTGTTGAACGGCTCGCCGTTGGCGACGAAGTCGGTCTCGCAGTTGACCTCGACCACAACGCCGACACCGTCGATGACGGCGGCGTAAGCCATGCCCTCAGCAGCCACGCGGCTGGCCTTCTTCGCCTGGGAGGCGAGACCCTTCTCGCGCAGATACATGACAGCCTTTTCCATATCGCCCTCGCACTCGATGAGGGCCTTCTTGCAGTCCATCAGGCCGCAGCCGGTGGCCTGACGGAGCTCGTTAACAACAGCAGCAGTGATAGCCATAGTG